>Ga0307987_1000734_pt1 | contig 19088 bp, 17 predicted proteins | sample EllFjometagen181_FD_203157 | JGI IMG/M metagenome (GOLD analysis project Ga0307987, IMG submission 203157) | Marine microbial communities from Ellis Fjord, Antarctic Ocean - #181 | ecosystem: Environmental > Aquatic > Marine > Unclassified | place: Southern Ocean | collected 2014-10-08
TAAAGTTTGTGAGCGACGGGCATCTGTCTGCCTGTTTTCTGGATGTTAAAAGGGGGAGGCAGCGATGGAAATGGACTTGATCGATATACGTCAGTTAAAAACTTATTTTTACCAGGGAAAGGGTGTTCTATCCAAAGTGTTTGGCGAGGGAATGAAAACCGTCCATGCCGTGGATAATGTGAACCTTACCATTAAAAAGGGCCGCACATTCGGTTTGGTGGGCGAGAGTGGGTGTGGAAAATCAACTCTGGGTCAAAGCATATTTCGTCTGGTGAATCCCCAATCCGGGGAGATTTTTTTCCAAGGGGAAGATGTCCTAAAAATGACCCCCCGGGAGTTGAGTCGGTTTCGACAAAAAGCCCAGTTAATTTTTCAGGATCAGTACGGCTGCATGAATCCCCGCATGACCGTGGGGCAAATTATTGCCGAGCCGTTGATGATGCGCCACGGTAAAAATGCCCGAAAAACAGATATCATGGATGAAGTGGTGCAGCTGCTCCGGGCGGTGAATCTTGATCCCGATTGTGCCATTAAGTTTCCCAATGAATTTTCCGGGGGCCAGGCCCGGCGCATTGGTGTGGCCCGGGCCATTGCTTTGAATCCTGTTTTCATTATGGCCGATGAGCCCACCTCGGGGCTTGATATCTCCACGGCAGCCACCATTTTAAATTTGATGCAGGATCTCCAGGATGAGCTGGACATTACCTATCTGTGGGTTTCCCACAATCTTAATCAGGTGCGGTATATGTCCGATGACATGGCAGTCATGTATCTTGGAAAGGTGGTGGAGATGGGTAGTACGGAAACGGTTTTTACCCAAAAGGCCCACCCCTATACCCGGGCCTTGATTTCTGCTGTTCCCCAGGTTTCTTCGGGGGGACGTAAGGAGACCATTTTTCTGGAGGGGGAAATTCCAAGCCCCATTAATCCGCCGTCGGGATGTAGTTTTCGAACCCGATGTCCCAGGGTGTTTAAAAAATGTAAGGAAGTAGAGCCGACGTTGACGGATCTGGGGGACGGCCATATGTGTGCCTGTCATCTTCATTAATATAAAAAGGGCTTATTATACTTCTGCCCACCGGCTTTAAGGAGCGAGTAACTGTCTTGCCAACGTACCCGGAGTCATGGTAGGCCCAATATATTTTTTTGTAAAAAATTTTAGAGAAAAGATGAAAACCAGTAAATGTGCATGGGACGTCAGCCAGAAGAAACAGAGAAAGTCCCCATGTGAATTATAAAATAAGTGGGAGAGAAATAGATAAAATGCCTTGTAAAGAGAGTTCCGCACCATATCCATGGAGTTCAGAAGATACCTGTTCTCTGATTCCCCGGGGCAGGGCCTTTGTTAAAATGCATGGGTTGCGCAATGATTTTGTAATTGTGGACGGAAGGGAGCAGGCTTATGCCCCGTCCGTGGAAGAGATCGTTGCTCTTTGTGATCGCCACGAAGGGGTGGGGGCCGATGAGTTATTGATTGTGACCCCCCCAAAAACAGAAGGGACCACCGCCTTTGTTCGCATCATCAATCCCGATGGCAGGGATGTGGAGGCTTGTGGCAATGCCAGCCGGTGTGTGGGGTGGCTGTTATTAAAGGAAAAGGGAGTCTCCTCCCTTCAGTTTGAAACCCTTGGCGGCATATTAACCTGTACTCTGGCAGGTGAGAAAGAGGTGTCCGTGGAGATGGGCCGGGTGAAGAAAGAGTGGCAGGAGATTCCCCTGGCAAGAGAAATGGACACCCTGCACCTCGGCATTGGCGCAGGTCCTCTTAAAGATCCCGTGGGAATGAACATCGGCAATCCCCACGCTGTCTTTTTTGTGGAAGATCTCTCGGCCATTGATCTTGCCTTGTACGGTAAAGTGCTCCAGACTGATCCGCTGTTCCCAGAAGAGGCCAATATTGGTGTGGCCCAGGTGGTGGACGCTGATACCATGAAGCTTTCTGTGTGGGAAAGGCCCGGGAACATGACCACGGCCTGTGGGTCCGGTGCCTGTGTGGCCGTTGCCGCAGCCATACGACGTGGATTGACCTCTAAAAAACGTATGAAGGTGATGATGCCAGCAGGCTCTGTCACCATTGAATTAAAAGAAGATGACATTGCCGTGATGACCGGCCCCGTTGAGGTATGTTACAGCGGTTATCTTCCCAGGTTGCTAAAACAAAATATTAAAGAAATCAATAAATTCAATTAATTAATTATTTATTTTATATAAAATTGACACCGTATCAGCAGATGGCTGGTTTGATAAATTAAGGAGTGAACAATTATGAACTCAAGAGAACGTTTGGAAGCTGCTATTCAACTAAAGCCTGTGGATAAAGTACCCAACGCACCCTTTAATGAGGCACCGGTATGTAATTACTACGGGTCCACCTTCAGGGCTGCGCTTCTGGAAGATCATGCCATGCTTGAGGCCCACATGAAGGGACTTGAGGAGTTTAAGTTTGACTGGGTCATGTTGGGTATGGGGCTCATTGGCGGTATTATCCCCGAAACACTGGATTGCGAGGTGAGTTATCCCGAAGATGTGTTCCCCATCATCAAAAAGACCACCATCCATACCATGGCCGATGTGGAACGGGTGGCTAAAATAGAGTTGATGACCCAGAAGTTGGAACGGTTTCTGGAAGGGGTTCGGCTTCTTAAGGCGGAACTCAAAGGAGAAATCCCCATTGCCTGTGAATATATCTCTCCCTTTACCATTGCCACACGGCTCCGGGGTACCAATGAGATCATGATGGATATGTATGAAAATCCAGAACTGGTCCATGCGCTTCAAGAGGCGGTGATTCCCTATGATATTGCCCTGGGAAAAGCGTTGATTGATGCGGGTGTGGATTATATATTTTATGGCGCAGACATGGAATGCCCCGTTCTTTTATCCCCTGCCCATTATAAAACCTTTGTCGATGAGCCCACCAGTAAGGTGTGTAATGCGCTTTCCGCCCATGGGGGTAAAGTGCTTCCCCACATGTGTGGTGACATCGTAAAAACCGGCATCGTTGACATGCTTTTGGAGATGGATATTCACGGCATCATGCCGGGCAACCTGACCCAGGAAAAGGTACTGGACATCCGGGAACTCAAGGAGAAGGTTGGGGATAAAATCTGTATTTTTGACAATATCAATCCCAACGGTCCCCTGCTCATTGGAAAACCAGAAGAAGTCACGGCGGAAACCCTGGCGCATCTGGAAAAAGCAAAGGGGATGCCCGGCTATATCTTTTCAACGGCTGGAACCTCTTCTCCGTTTACACCCAAGGAGAACTATCTGGCCATGGACAGGGCTGTGAGTGGTTTTCAGTGGGTTTAGTTTCTCCTGATTGCGCTTAGGGGACAGATTTTTAAATCTGTCCCCGCCTTCGATGATGGCATGTGGGACAAAAACTTCAGCGGTGGCAGCTTGGGCTGCCGCCGTGGATAAATAAAATCAATAGATACAAACAATATAGATCGAACGGGAGTATTACAATGGCCATACAAGATATTTGCGAAGCAGTGGTAAGCTTGAACAGAGACAATGTGGTAACGGCGGTGCAGGCGTGCATTGATGCTGGTTCTGGCGTTGACGATATCCTTAATGAGGGGCTCATTGGTGCCATGGATCTCATTGGAACCAAATTTTCCGCAGGGGAGGTGTATGTTCCGGAAATGCTCATGGCAGCCAAGGCCATGCAGTGCGGCCTTGATGTGTTAAAACCCCACCTTGCCGGTGATGCCATGACTGCCAAAGGGACGGTTATTCTGGGTACGGTGAAGGGCGATCTTCACGACATTGGAAAGAATTTAGTGTGCATGATGATCGAAGGGGCCGGGTTTAAGGTGGTAGATCTTGGGGTGGATGTGGACACTACCACCTTTGTGGACAAGGCCCGGGAGCACAATGCCGATGTGTTGGCACTCTCCGCTCTTTTGACTACCACCATGCCCACCATGGCTGCCACCGTGGATGCCATTAAAGAGGCTGGTCTTAAAACAAAAACCATCGTGGGAGGGGCACCTGTCACCGATGCCTATGCAAAACAGATTGGTGCCGATGGGTTCAGTGACAACGCTCCTGGCGCTGTGGCTCTCATTCGACAAATGATCGGTGCATAAAGACTCAACTCGATGATCAAGTTTTATTGTTTGGATCTAACCAGGAGGGCTCAGATTTGGGTTCTTGGTGCTTTTGTTGAGAGTCTCCTTGAGGCATGTCGTCAAAAACATGGGGCCTGATAAAAGAATCACTCTTCAATAACACAAACTTGACCTCTGGTTTTGTAAAATAAACCTGAAAAACTTGATCATCGAATTAAAGGAACTTCCTGCCATGATACGCATCAATGAGCATTACAATCAGCTGAAACCCTCCTATCTTTTTTCGGACATTGCAAAAAAGGTTGAGGCCCACCAGAAAGCCCACCCCGAAGTTGATATTATTCGCCTGGGAATTGGCGATGTCACCCAGCCCCTTCCCCCGGCTTGTGTAAAAGCGTTCCATCAAGGGGTGGAAGCCCTGGCAGATGCTGCCTCCTTTCGGGGATATGGTCCTGAAAAGGGATATCCCTTTCTCCGGGATAAGATTGCTGTCAACGAGTATCAATCCCGGGGCATGGACATTGATGCCGACGAGATTTTTATCAGTGATGGATCAAAATGCGACACGGGTAATTTTCAGGAATTGTTTGCCCCGGATATCCGGGTGGCCATCCCGGATCCGGTTTATCCTGTGTATCTGGATACCAATATCATGGCGGGAAGGGCTGGTGATTTTGACGCCCGGCGATTCAGCAATATTGTCTACCTTGACGCCACCCGGGAGAATGATTTTATCCCCCAGCTTCCCCCGGGACAGGTGGATCTTATCTATATGTGCTTTCCCAATAATCCCACAGGAACCACCATCACAAAATCAGCGCTTCGTCTCTGGGTTGAGTATGCTGTAGAAAACAGGGCCTTGATTCTGTTTGATGCCGCCTATGAGGCCTTTATCCGGGACGAAAGCCTTCCCCGGTCCATTTACGAGATCGACGGGGCTAAAGAGGTGGCTGTGGAGTTTCGAAGTTTTTCCAAGACCGCTGGCTTTACCGGCACCCGATGTGCGTACACGGTGGTGCCTAAAGCGTGTAAGGTTTACGATAAAAATGGAGAAACCACCGGCCTCCATGGTCTGTGGAATCGACGTCAGGCTACCAAATTTAACGGAGTTTCATACCCGGTTCAGAGGGCCGCCGAGGCCGTCTATTCGCCCGAGGGCAAGGTACAGGTAACGGCATTGATTGACGGGTATCTTGAGAATGCCGCCATCATCCGTTCTGCCATGGATCTTCTTGGTTTTGACCATGTGGGTGGGGAAAACTCTCCCTACATCTGGGTGGATGGCCAGGGTCGGGATTCCTGGAGCTTTTTTGATCTGCTGCTGGAGCAGGCCGGTATTGTCTGCACCCCGGGTGAGGGGTTTGGTAGCTGCGGACAGGGGTATATCCGCATCAGTGCCTTTAACAGCCGGGAAAATGTTGAAAAAGCCATGGAGAGGATGGCCCGTGCATTAAAATAAATTAATTTATTTGCCTGTTTGTGCCCTAAGAGCCTGATAATTTTTAAACAGGCTCTAAGAACCTGTTTAAAAATTCAGGTTCTTAGAGTATCTGAATCTTTTACTTGGTGTTCTGGGCCACATACGCTTCAATCTTTGCCTTCACATCCTCATCAATGGCAGGTGTCTGATACTTGAGAATTCGCTCTTCATAAGCTGCCTGGGCCCGGGTGACAATGTCTCTATCATCCCGTTTTTGCCATCTATTATGGTTTTCTTTTGTAAATATTTTGGGCACAAAAAAACTACGACAATTTTTAGCCGTCTCCGGATGCACCATATAATTGCCCTTATGTCCCATCTCTTCCACAAGGGCCGTATACCAGAGTTCCTCTTCCATACGGACTTCTTCAATGGCCCGTTTTGCCGTAAGACAGGCTTGTTCGTCCAGCATGAATTTGGCAAAATTCATGGAGGTCATGGCGCCCAGTGTACCGCAGGCGTGCATGCCGATATTGCCCCCGCTGTAGGCAGCACTCAAGACCATGGCCCCGGACTCCATTCCGGCCTGGTAATCCACACTGTAGCTGTCGGTGAGGGAGGTATGGGTCCGGCAGGGAAAATTATAATAATTTGCCATCTTAGCGGCAATGGCCGTGTGGCGAATATCGTAAGTACTGGCATTGGTATATTCACCGTTTTGAAAGTTCATGGGCGACCCACCCATACCGTATACCACCGGTGCCCCCGGCATCACCAGCTGACTTAAGGCAATACCAGCAAGGTTAATGGCATTGGTGGTGGCAAGGGTGCCTATAATACTCACAGGACTTGTCACCCCCATGATACCGCCGGAATGAACAATGGTGGCCTGCCCTGCTTCTGCCTGACGAATAAGGGCCTGGCAACTCTCTTCGGAAAAGGTCAATGGATCAAGCCCGTCCACAAGGCCGAGCATGACGATTTTTCCCTGGAGATCATCCCCCCAGACACACCGGGCAAGGGCAAGGGAGTCTTCCACCGCCTGCTTACTCACCGTGCTGCACATGAGGGGCTTATCCGTGAGCAGGATGGAAGTGGCAAGCATATTGATATGGCTTGTCTCTGCAGGCAAATCATTGGGCTGCACCACAATGGCGGAGTTCAGATCAAGGGCCGGGGATGTCTGCACCAATTTGCAAAAAGATTCAAAATCATTCATTAGGGCCATGCGAACATTGCCATCATTGTCCATCATATTGGAAGGACCATATCCCGGGGCAAGAACAAAATTATCCCCCCCCAGCACAATATCATTTTCAGGATTACGGGCGCTCAGGGTAAAGCTGGATGGCACGGTTTCAAGGGCTTTTGTCATTTGAGCTTCAGTAAAAAAAACGACATTGCCGTCCACTTTGAATCCATGGGCAGTAAACACATCCACCGCCTCCTGGCTGTGGAAGGATACACCCACCGTCCCAAGCATTTCCAGACTTTTTTCGTGAATTTTTTCGTGAACGGCCTTGGTTAACCAATCTGTTGCTCTATTCATTTTGTTTTCTCCTGAAATCAAATACGTTAAAGTAATTCAAAGTAATTCAAAGTAATTCGGGGAGTGATCACCATCTCAGCCATCCATCATCACCAAAGAAATGGCAGCGGTGGTGATCCCCCCCTGTAATATATTTTATTACGCCTGGGTCTGGGCGTTTTTAATATCCTGGTTGCATTTTTTCTTTTTTATAACCAGCTGACGAAATAACACGGTGCACACAAGGCCTGCGATGGAGCTTCCCACGGCCATCCAGAAAATAACATTGTATCCGCCCTGGCCTGGATCTTTATCAAGGATATTTCCTGCAATGGTCCAGATAAACGCATCCGGTGCATACCCAACCGTTGCCACAATCCCCGTTGCAATCCCCGTTGCTGTGACAGGGAGTGCGCCCTCTTCAAAAAGGGCATAATAGATGCCGCGAAGGGCAAAGTGTGCTGTCATCATAACCACCATATTCGTGACAACAAAGGTAAGGAGTGCAGGGGAGCCAGGAAAAAAGATGTATGCCAAGTTACAGATAATGGCCACCAGAAAGGCACCGATCATGGTGTTGGATGTCGTGAATTTATCGGCGGTAGCCCCGCCAAAAAAAGCACCAAAGGGGCCGATGGCATAGGTGCGAACCATGGAAAAAGTCGCCCCTGCAGCAACGGAGAGACCACAGATATTGGTTGAATAGGGGGTTAAATAGTCGGCAAGACTATAAGAGGTGTAAGAAAAGAAGATAATAAATCCCAGAAACCACACTGTGGGACTTTTTGCCGCAATGGACAAGGCACTGAAATTGATCTTTTCATCTGCTTTACTGCCACCGTCCCCTTTGGGAAGAAAAAACCAGGCAAGGATACCAAAAAAGATGAGTACCACGGAGTAAAAATAGAGGGCATTCTGAAAACCGGCCACATCACCCACAGCAAGAGATAGCGCCCACACACCACCAAACCCGATGGCAGTGGACAAAAGTCGTCGAACGCCTTCCAAAAGCCCGTATACACGGCCCTGGACTTCTTTAGGGCCACAAAGACGTGCCGCCTTTATTAACGCTGCCCAAAAGGTAAGGGTGGTTGTTATGCCGAAAAACATATGCAGCACTAAAAGCTCGGTATATCCCGGCATGGTGGCGTAATAAAAACCGCCAAGGCCCGTTGCCGTAAAGGAAAAACTGAGCATATTCCGGGTGGACACCCGATCTGCCAGCCATCCACCGGGGAAATAGCAGATCATGGTAAACAGACCGTACATGCTGGAGATCTGGCCCAGCTGAGTATTGGTCAATTTCAGCCCCTGGATCATCACATCATAATAGGATGTTCGCATATATGGCAAAAAATAGATGGCACCGGCACCACCGGCCAGGATAATCAGTTGAAAAATTTTAATTTGTTTAAAATCATCGAAATAACTGTTCACAACAATCTCCTTGGTTTGTTTGGCACAATTTTTTACATAACTGGAATATTATTGATATGATTAATAACGCTGAAAAATTTTATTGTAAATAAAAAAAACAAACGTTTCAAAATTAAATGTTTGCTTTATTTTCAACAAGTAATAATATTTTTTTTGTTTCAGAATTGGGTCATGCTGAGTGCAAAAAAAGGAGAGGGGCCAGAACGTGCGATCATAAATTTTCGCGCTGGATAAAGTCGGGTTGTTGCTGCCAGAACTTCCAGAAAAATGGGAAATATTTGAGAATGAAAACAAGATCATTTTTAACCTGCGAAGGGGGGGGCTATTCCAGCATGTGTCCTGGGAAAGAATGAAAGGATGATGGGATGAAAGGATGAAAGGATGAAAGGATGAAAGGATGATGGGATGATGGGCACTCCCAATCGGACATCCAGACGCTTTTCCTTGAAATTGGAATAGGTGGCATCCTTCAAAAGCACTTTACATTTTTTTAGAGCAATCCCCATTTGCAGGGAATTTTTCGCAAAAGATTGTAAAATCCTTTTGGGATCATATGAAGGATGCCAAAAAGTATTGCAACTGTTTTTTATTTATGGAACGCAACTTGATTGCGACCCCCTTCTTTTGCGCGGTACAATGCTTCGTCTGCCCGATTTACCACGGTAATATTATCATCTCCGCTTTGAAATGTTGAGATCCCAAAACTTGTGGTGACTTGATTCGGTTCTATAAAATCATATGTTTCTATTTTACTTCGCAATTTTTCAGCCAACCCGATTGCATCGTTAAGAGAAGTTCCCGGTGTCAGTAGTATAAACTCTTCACCCCCCCAACGTGCAAAAATATCAATCTCTCGGATATTGGTAGACACGAGCTTAGTGAGATGTTTTAGCACTTCGTCACCCGCTGAGTGACCATATACATCATTCACCTGCTTAAAATGATCGATATCAAACATAATCAATGTCATCGGGGTATTGTACCGTTCAGCCCTTTTTATTTCAAAAGCCAATGATTTATTGAGCTTTATCCGATTAAATATACCGGTGAGCGCATCTGTAGTTGCCTGTTTTTCCAATAGTATATTGATAGATTCAAGGGTTTGAAGATGCTTCTTGTTTTCTGTGATATCACGAAATGCAATGACGGCTCCGTCCATCGTATCCGCATTAAAAACAACTCGGCAGGTAATGCTTACGGGCATCATAAAACCTGATTTACAGGTAAAGACATCATCCTCGTTGTTATAATCATTTCCTGATTCTATAGCAACGAAAAGAGGATTGTTTCCAGGTTTGTATAATGTGCCATCCGGCTTTTGTTTGTGTAGAACCTCATGAATTAGAAGTCCTTGTATTTCTTCAAAGTTATACCCAATAAGACGAATTGCTTCAGGATTTATAAATACTATTTTTCCTTCCGAATCAACGAGGATAACTCCCTCTCCAAGCACGTCAGTTATTTGCTTTAACCGTTGTTCTATTATTTTTTTCTCACGCAGAGAACTGATCATTCGGTTGAACGAGTTGGAAAATTCACCCAAAAAATCTACCTGTTGGCTCAGGTCTCCTTCTGAGATCTGTCTGGCTTGCCATGTGAGATGGTTCAAACTTGCCTGTAGCCCCTTTAGCGGCATTGCGAAAATATTGCTACGAGACGCTTTTGATTTGAGATTACCCTGTGCCAAGTGCTCAGAATAGTGATATGATTCATTTATCATATTAAAGATTGCTTCAAAACGGGTGCAAATCTCTTTTAGTTCTTCATCATCAATAGCATTCAGATCTATTGGGAAAACAAGGCCCTTTTTTCCAAGGCCCTTCTGCATAGCATTCTTCAGGCACGTATTTAATTCATTTAAGATCTTACGAGATTTCATTTTAACTCTCTATTGGTTTTGCTTCAAACCGACAAGTTCTGTCACCGGTTGCCCAACAATCAACCTCTTTTACCATAAATTTTTTACCGGTGTATCCTTCGAAAATACCCGCTATAAAGCCTTCATCATAATCACAAACAGCCTCTCCGAATATTGGTAATCCTGAGCAATCAAGGTCTTCTGAAACTGTTAAAACGAATTGGAGTTTTTTCTCATCTGCCTTTTCAACCATGAGAATACCAATTTTTAGTGAGATAAGCTTTTCTTTCAAATCAGCTATGAATTCGGTGAATGGCATTGAAGTGTCAAGAACATTTTTGCAGAACTCCTTGCCAGCGAGGGTACCGGCTTTGATAAACAATTCAAGTGTTTTTTCCTTACCAATTTCTTTAGAGAACGCATCTTTGAACGTATACTGCATAAGTCGGTAGGCTACCACAGACGTTTCACTTCCCAGGTTTGGCCTGCCTTCAGAAATGTCTCCAAGATGTTCCCACTCAAAATCATAAACGTTCTGCATGGTTATTCCTTTTTTTTAGGAAATTTTTAGGCACCCTTCATTTTCCGTTTTACAGTTTGTAAAATCATAATGCCTTGTTGAGAAGATGGCTAAGTCTTTTCCAAAAAAGACTGTGAGCAGCATCCGGCACGGTACCCTTCAATAGGTAATGAAAAAACAATAGCAAAATTTATATATATTGGATACTAAAAAGCATTTTCACATTAAGACCTATTTCTATTATTCTCAAAGTGGCTGCAGAAACCTCAACTTTAGTGTAAAATTTTCGGCATCCTTCAAAAGTACTTTACACTTTTTTAGGGCATTCCCTGTTTGTAGGGGCTTTTTCCCAAACGACTGTAAAGTAGTTTTGGGATTATATGAAGGATGCCAAATTTCCCTGTGGATTTTTGGCTTACTTGCCCCATTGCATTGATGAGAGGCGCGGTATCCGTGACGCATAATCAGATGAAAGCCTTTGAAATGAGCGATAGACTGGTGAGGGCGCATTCCCATTTTCCGGGTCGGAGTTTTAACGCTTTGATTTGTAAAGATATAGTTTTTGAACCAATTTATTGCCGACTTAATAAAATTAATAAGTTATGGACGGTGCCGGGAAAATGGGAATGCGCCCACTGGTGATGATGTTCAAAGGAATGTCCAAAGAAGCCTGAAACCCAAGAGAAGCAAGACACCTCCCAATATTTTTTTTACGGTTTGGGGATGCATTTTCTTTTGCATCACCTTTGTGCCAAAATACCCCCCTGCCCAGGCTGCCAATCCTGCAAACACCAGGATTTTTATTGAAATCGACCCCATGGCAGCATAGGCCACAAAGGCGGATAAAGAAGAAAAGGGAACCGAAAGGGCTGTAACCGTGGCCACTTTTTTGGGATTAAAGCCCTGGAGGATCATCAGAGGAGAGATGATGCCGCCTCCGCCCACCCCCAGAAGACCGGAAACAAACCCGGCCAGAACTCCCACCAGCAGCGGGCCTCCAACGGGGCGATCTTGCCGGTACTGGTCCGCATATTTGGACCCCTTGAAAAAAAGCATCATTGAGCCGGAGAAAAAAAGAAATGTGATAAAAATAAAAAACAAAAGGCGTGTACTTACCAGGTGTCCCACCCATGCTCCCACAGGTGCCAGGAGCATGGATGAAAGAATTATGGGAAGCCCCAATCGTACATCCAGACGTTTTTCCTTGAAATTGGAATAGGTGGCACCGAGCATGCCCACGCAATTGACAAACAGCCCTGTGGGCCGGGCAAGATTAAAGGGAATTCCCAGCCAGGTCAGGGTGGGAATAAGAACCACGGCTGACCCCACGCCCCCAAGGGCAAAGATAAAACTCAGGCTAAAAGAAAGAAAAATAATTATGAAAATAAGTGGGTCCATGTCATATGTCCAATGTCGTAAGGGACTTCATAATGATAACACTACCCGATTCTGAATGCAGCATTCCTGATGGTCGGTGGGATGCTCATTGGTATTCGGTAGTGTCATTTCTATGAAGTCCCTAAATGTGTTACATTTTGGATAAGGGGCCTGGTTTGAATGCCTCAACCATGTCTTCAAAGGATGCCGTAAGTCCTTTCACCTCTTTAAACCCATTGGCCCGAAGAAAGGTGTAGGCAACGGCCCCCCGGAACACAGAGGAGCAAAAGGCGATGATAGCCTTATCCCCTGGTACCTCTTCCAGGCGTTGGGGAAGCTCATTTAAAGGGATGTGCATGGCAAAGGGAAAGGATATATAGTCCATCTCTTTGTGTGAACGAACGTCCAAGAAAATAAAGTGATCGTTGCCCAGTGCCTTGCGCATGCCTTCAATGCTCATGCCATGCTTGCCGGAACTCAAAAATTCAAAATTCATCTCTGTTAAAACCTGATTCAACTCGTTCATCTCCGTCTCTTTTCTCCTGGGAGTAAAATTATTTCAATATATGCAATATCGATGATATGCTTTTGGAGTTGTCCTCTTTCCTGCTTGATCATCGAGTATAACAAATCACGATATGGGAATACATGGAATGTATATATAATGTCAAGAGTAAATATGGGAGTGTCTTTTTCCCTTCTGGAGAGGACTATTACAGCCAGCCGGGTAAGCTGTTTCGCTTGATGAAACCAGAGAAGAAAAAGGTGTTATTTGAAAACACGACCCGGGCCATGGGAGATGCCCCGGAAAAGGTCAAGATTCGCCACCTCGCCAATTGTATGAAGGCAGACCCGTCTATGGAAAGGGTGGCTGATGGCCTTGGCATCTCCTTTGTTGATAGGCCTGAATAATTGAGTTGCTTTTTTTTAACGGTGCCCCCCGTTGATTCTGGGATGTCATTGCTGTTGATGGGGATGATTATAACAGAGACATTTGAGCTTTTGCTACACAGTGTGTAGCATTTTTTAAAATCCGAATGTAATAATACAAGCCTGCTACCCGACCCCCACTCCAAAATGTTAATTTTGAAAGTTGAGTCAATTTAGCCGCTTTAAACTATATATTGATTTTTATCCTTATTCCGTTATCATATGCTATCATTTTTACTGAACAAACCTTATGGGTTCGTAAAAAATTGAATTTTTTAAAAAAGTGAAAGCTTTGCACATGATATTTACAAACAAACGATTATTCTAATGAAACAAAATCAAAAACTGGCAGAGGCCCGGGATCTGCTCTTGCTCCGATTAATGAACAACGGGGAGGTTAAAGTATGACTAAGCCTGAGCTGACAAAGGAGATTGCCTACAAAGCGCTTCAGGACTTTTTCATCAACCATAAGCCCTTTGTTCTTTTTGCGACGGGAACTTCATGTGCGGTTGATCTGGATTTTGGCATGGGGGCACTTGAAAAGTATCTGAAAGATGAGATTCCCTCAAAAATCCTTGAGAAACAGCAAAAATTAGAATGGGAAAATGTGCTTGCGGCTCTCGGTCGGGATTCAGACTTTGAAGGAGCCATGAATGCCATCAAAGACCAGGTCCTGCTCAAACTTGTGATTGATACAACCGCAGCCCATGTCGCAAAGGTGAATTTTAAAAATGCCTTTGGACTTTTGACAGGAGATATCTCATGGCCTGCCATCCCTATGTTCAAAAGGCTTGTGGGTGGGCTTCCCGAGACCGACCGTATTCTTCATGTGGCGACTCCTAATTACGATATGATGGCGGAATATGCGTTTACCCGGGCTGGTATTCCCTATACAACGGGTTTCTGGGGCGGAGTGGTTCGCAAGCTTGACTGGATTCAGGCAGAGCGGCAGATGACTTATGCTGAAAAAGTGTCGTCAGGCCGATCAAAGGTGACCACTCTAACCCGGTTTAACAAACATATTCGACTCTATAAGGTGCATGGTTCTTTGAATACTTTTTTATTTGATAATCAGGTGGTGGAAACGGATGCCTGGGACAGGATGCCGGATGGTGTGGAGCGGTTGATGATTACACCCGGGACATCAAAACATGAGAAACTTCATCATTTCAGGGAAGATCTTTTAGGGGAGTATGACAAGGCTGTGGGAGCGCATAACGCATTTTTGTTTCTTGGATTTGGATTTAATGATACCCAGCTGGTCACCAACGCCATTTCCGAAAAGTTAAAGAAACAGTCTTCTTCTGCCTTGATCATCACAAGGGATAGCAATTTTCGAATTGAATCATTGCTTCAAGAGAGTAGGAATACCTGGTTGATATGTAGGCATGAAAAAGACGATTCCACCCGGATCTTTAACGCCAGATACCGGGAATGCCTTCTTCTTCCAGATACTTATATATGGAATTTTAATCAATTTACCACAGAGATCATGGGAGGTTGATATGGCTCTTTTTGAATTTAAGGATGATGCATTTTTTCTGGGAACGGTCCGGGAGGTGGATACACGCAAGGTCACCATCCATGTAAAGAGCGATACTGACCTGAGAAAGGCAAAGGTCAGTCAACTGGTCTGTCTTCCCCTTGCTTCCGGTGTGGATCTATGGCTGATCGGTCTCATCGACAAAGTAATCAAATCTGTTGTCGTTTCTTCTCGCTGGACAGAGTCTGAAGATCCAGAAGAACGGGAACTTGAAGGGGCTGAAGAAGAGGTCTTGAACACGGTTCGCCTTACCCTGGTGGGCACGGCCCGTTGGGATGCCAACACCGGGGGTTCGGTCTTTTCACGTTCTCTTGTGCAGGTACCTGAAATCGAGTCAAAATGCTATGTTCTTCGGGAGTCCCAGCTTGAGGCCTTCATGAATATTCTCATGGCCGCAGGCGATAAGGAACAATCCCTGGCCCTTGGTAAATATACCATTGATGACTCTGCAACTGCTTATTTGGATGGGAATAAATTCTTCCAACGCCATGCTGCACTCCTGGGAAGCACCGGTTCGGGTAAGTCCTGGACAGTTGCCTCCATTCTGGAGCGGGCCGCCAGGTTGCCCTCTTCAAACCTGGTTGTTTTTGATCTGCATGGGGAATACAGAAAACTGAGTTACGCAAGGCATTTGCGTATTCCCGGCCCGGAAGAGTTGGGAAGTATTTCGGATCAGTTGCTGTATCTTCCTTATTGGCTTTTAAATGCGGAAGAGATGCAGGCCATGTTTATTGATCGTTCCGAGTTCAGCGCCCACAACCAGGTGATGGTGTTCCAGGATGCGGTGATAAAAGAAAAAAAGGCCACCCTGAATCGACTGGGTAAGACCGAGGTTCTGAATGCCTTTACCCTTGACAGCCCCATTCCGTTTTCCATTGATAAGGTCATTGCCTCGTTAACGGATCTTAACGAGGAAAGAGTGCAGGGGGCCAGAACACTCAAAAATGGAATGTTTTTTGGGCAGTTCAGCAGGCTTTTGACCCGTATTCGCAGTAAATTGAGCGACAAGCGGTATGGGTTTCTCTTTCACGCACCTCAAGCAGCCCATGAATATGATTACATGGCTGCCATGGTGCACCAGTTGATGGCCTACAAAGAGAACAAAGCCCAGGTTAAAGTCATCGATTTCTCCGAGGTCCCCTCTGAAATATTGCCGGTCATTGTCGGTCTTGTTGCCAGAATCATTTATCAGATCCAGTTCTGGACGAGTCATGAGAAGCGAAGACCCCTTGCCATGGTGTGTGATGAGGCTCATTTGTATCTTCCCAAAAAAGAGGGACAGAACCCTGTTGAAAAGCGTGCAGTTGAAGCCTTTGAAAAAATTGCCAAGGAGGGGCGCAAGTATGGTGTGGCCCTTCTCGTGGTTAGCCAGCGTCCTTCGGATGTGAGCAGCACAATTTTGAGTCAGTGCAACAACGTTATCGCTTTGAGACTCACCAATGGTGATGATCAGGCAACGGTGAAAAAACTGATGCCGGAAAGCCTGGAAAGCCTTTTAGATGTACTGCCCATAATGGATATCGGAGAAGCCCTGGTTGTGGGGGATGCGGTGTTGCTGCCAAGCCGGGTGAAAATAACGCCCCCCAGTGAAAAACCGCTTAGTGCAACCATAGATTTCTGGACTGAATGGCAGGCAGAGGCAGATAGCCCCGACTTTGTACGGGCCGTTGAAAATATGAGAAAACAGGGACGAAGCTGAATGAAGCGGAACAGGTTCGGTATAAATGTGGACGAGGGTGTTGCTCTGACAACCCCTGAGGAGTTTGAACGGCTTTTTGTCGATACGGAATCTGATGCGGAAAAAAGTCTTTTGAAGTGGTTAACAACTGGAGAACGGTCTGTACTGTTTGGCGGGCAAATCGGCTGCGGCAAAACCACGCTTCTGGCGTATGTTTTTCACAATTCCCGGATCAAGCCGGATATGGTATTTCACTTTGACAAAGGCAGTCTGAATCTTTCTTCAACAGACTCGTGGTCCATTGTGTTTGCAGAATTATTTGGCTATATTGCCTCCCATGATTGGATCTGCTTGGATGAAATCCCTTCGGAATATAAAGAGATTTTGGGGAATACCCCTGAACAGTGGATTGAATCTATCTCCCAGATTCAGTTGGATATTTTTTCTGACGTGTCGGTGAAGAAAAATAAGGCCTTTCAGTGCTTACTGGAATCAAACCAGGCGTATCTTCCCCGGCTTTTAGAATCACTTGTCAGGGTCGTCAGCTCCCGGAAAGACCGATCCATGATCTTATTCGCCTCGGGTATTGACAAATTCCAACCGGGAAATGCTGCTTATTTTGCCCTTACCGAAATTCTTCACTCCCTTTCTGCCCATAAAACACTCTTTGAAGTGAATGCGGTGCATCTTTTCCATGGTGATCCATGGATGGGAAAAATGGAAAAGATCATCCTCCGTCCATTGGGGCATGGACAGATCCAAGAAATGCTCATGAAACGGCTTGGCCGCTACGCCAAAACTTATACAGAGGATGTGGCGTTGCTTACCGGATATTCTGGAGGGATTCCCCGGCAGGCTCTGAGGCTTTTGGATTCATTTCTGGCGGTGCAAAAAAGGGTGCCAAATAAGAGTGAAGCATTTTTCAGCTCTGTTGAACAGGTAAACCGGGACTTGTTTGCTTTTTCCCCGCGTCCGGAATCCGCATTGATGAAGACTGTGGATAAAAACCGGTTTTTGGAGACCGGTTTGATTTCCCTGTTTGGCGATCCAGAGACGGCCCAAAGGGCTGTCTTTGCTAACTGGATTATTCTTGAAGCGCATATGCATGAGAGCCGTTGGAAGGCATTTGTCAATCCGGTCATCAAAGATGCCTTTGTTGAGGTTTCTCCGCAAGAACCTGAGCGGGCGTTGCTGAAGGCGTATGCAAATCAGGCGGGTATCAGCGATGCCGGGTTGGATGTGGACATTCATCAAGACGGGTGGCACCAAACCTTGATGGACCAGCTTGAAATGCCGATTGAGCTTAATGTTACCGAAATTTTAGATTCCATTTCAAGTGCGTTGTTGTCAACCCAGCGGGCTGACCGGGTGATTATTGCCTTTGAAGATAAGGGCGTTGCCAATGCGGTGAGAGCCTATCTTGAGGCAAAATCCAATACCTATGAATACCAGATCTGGAGCCACCATGTGATCAAGGCCTCTCCGATTTTTGAGATGATGGCGCATTTTTCAGAAAAAAACATTGATGTGCATTCCTTTGAATTGCCTGGGGATTTGTCCTTGGATTCCCTGGATGAGCTGAATCTAAGGAGGGACTGGTTTTTTGACAGGCAATTGATCTGGTGGATACCCAAAGATAAGTTGAATGTTTATCTTGGCAGATGGACCCAGCTAAGGCAGCTTTTCCAGGTGTATGTGCTGGAAGAGGACCTGGCCAAGTCCTTGAGTGTTGACGAAATAGCGTCTGATCTTGAATTCATGGAGGAACTTACAGAATCCGAAGGGACGGCTTCTTTTTCCTATGTTGAAAATTTAAAAATTGTTCTCGATTACCTTGCGGGGGTGAAGCATGGATAGGGACGTGATTCGCGCTTACCTCTGGCAGGATATCATCCGGTTGGGATTTTCTCCTTCGGGAACAAAAGAGCAGAAAACATGGTTGTTCCAATACGGGCGAAGTTTAAGAAGTTTCTGGGAGGTGGAAAACTATCCCGGTAATCCCTCCCAGGCAGGGAAGTATATATCCGCAACCATTGATTCCTCCAGAGCCATTGGTTTGACCTATGAATATGCCATTGAAAATGCTGAGAAGTTCACCGTCAGGATGATGTATGCGCCTCCCGTTGAAAATAGAGAACTCATGTGGATGCATGATATGGATGGGAAATTCTTCAGTTTCCCGGCTCAACGGTTACTCAATGATCTGAAGAAAAGGCGAGATGCTGTACGGGCCATGGATGAAAAGGACCTTGGAACGGTCATAGACTCATTGATCATTCACCCCACTCCCCACCAGCATGTTGAATCACCCTTGGATAATCATGATATCCGTGTCGGTGGTGGCTTGGAAAATCTGTTTCTCTATCTGTTTCACTTGCGGGTTCAATTGTGCCCTGATAAAGACAGAAGGGCGGCGGAAAGACATCGGTTGATCGCTCTTTTTACCTCAGCCATCGGGAAAAATTCAGTGATTGCCACAGGGGATTTGATGAAAATTCCAGATTGAGCGAATGAATTTTTTAAGAACAGGTATAGCAGGATAGCAGGGTCTGACCCCGGTAATCTGCTGTTTTTATGTATAATATTATTAAAAATATGGGCAAATTTTCGGTAAGAGTGCCAAGTCTTCGTTTGATTCGGAGTAACTCTTTTGGGGGAATTTTTTTCAGGCGTTTTAAAACAGAAGGCTTGAATTTCAAAGCATATGTCATTATGAA
>Ga0307987_1000735_pt1 | contig 19082 bp, 19 predicted proteins | sample EllFjometagen181_FD_203157 | JGI IMG/M metagenome (GOLD analysis project Ga0307987, IMG submission 203157) | Marine microbial communities from Ellis Fjord, Antarctic Ocean - #181 | ecosystem: Environmental > Aquatic > Marine > Unclassified | place: Southern Ocean | collected 2014-10-08
CAATTCCTTTTACGATTTCAACAGCCTTTTTTTCATCCAGAACGCTCATGGAGATGTAATCGAGGAAAAAAAGCGGTGATGCGCCTTGTACCACGATATCATTGACGCACATGGCCACAAGATCCAGGCCCACCGTATCATGTTTATCGAGCATGAAAGCAATTTTGAGTTTTGTACCGACCCCATCGGTGGAAGCGACCAGGACAGGGTTGTTGACGTGTTGAACATGGAGCGAAAAAAGGCCGGCAAATCCACCTATATTGGTGATTACACCGGGGGTTTGAGTTCTACTGACAATGGGTTTGATCATCTCTACAAATCTATTCCCAGCTTCGATGTCAACGCCTGCTTCGGCATATCGGTTCTTTTTTTTATCGGGTTTAGAAGGGCTCATTCTTTTTGGCTCCATCACTCAAAATTTTATTAAACCCTGAGCCTGAACAATTTAATTAATTAAAGCGGAAATAACTGCTCAACTCTTTGGGCAAGCATGATGTCCCCGGCAGCTTTGAGCTGTCCTCCCATAAATGCCTGCATGCCGTTAATCTCTTTGTTGATCATGCCGAGCCATGTTTCAGCCGACATGGTGAGTGTTACGCTGGGTTCGGCATGGGTGCCTTCGACAATTTCACAGGTTCCGTCTTGGACGACAATGTTCCAGTTTCCCCCATCATCCCCGGTAATTTCAAATTGAAAAACCGCGCTCAGACCCTGGGCGGCATCGGCATCAAACACCTCAGGCATTTTACCGAAGATGTCTTTAACGTTTTCTAGTGCCATTTTGTAAATTCCTCCTTGATTTTCTATTTTTCATACCGGGTATAACTAGCAAGCGATGTTATTGTCAATAAATATCATCAAACACTGAAAATTCTCATGTTCACGCCAATTTTTATAACTGATTGGCGGCTAAACAGGTTGTCGATAAGTGCATTTCTTTTAGAAAGATTGATGGGTTTGTGATTTTTCTTGCAATGTGCCCATGTGTGTGTTAAAAACGCCCATTTCCAACTCGGGGATGCGAAGGTCAATGAAGCGGAAAATGCCTAGAATTACAGCGTTTTTTGGCAAGGATACGGCTTTTGATGGAACGTTGACGTTTACAGGTGGTCTTCGCATCGACGGTCGTTTTCAGGGGGAGATCTCCACCGGAGGGACCCTGATCATAGGGGAAACCGCCGTTATCCGGGGTGACATCCATGCGTCATGTGTCCTTGTCAGTGGTGAAATTCATGGCAATACCGTTGCTGATGACATGATTGAGATTTTCACACCCGCCAGGATTTTTGGTGATATTCAGTCCCCGGAGATCATCATGGGTGCGGGTGCTGTTTTTGAGGGTAAATGTCAAACTGGAAACTGTTAATCCGCACCTTCGCTCCAGCGGCGTGTGCTTTTTAAAAAAAGTTTTTGACAAGCTCCGTTTTTTTTTGTAAAAGGCGTTACTTTTGTGTGAAGCGGGCTCCGAATCGGAAATAATTTTTAACTTAAAACCCTATGGAAATCGTGATGAAAGGATGCGTCTGATATGCTGAGCGTTGACGGTACACTGATTCTTCAAATAGCCAATTTTCTTGTTCTTCTTGTGGTGATGAATATCATCCTCTATAAGCCGATACGTGGGATACTGGCAAAAAGAGATGAGGAGATGGATTCCCGTCAGAAAATGATTGATGATTATCAGGGCCGCGTAAAGGAAAATGAGGAAGCGATTGAAAGCGGTATGGTTGCGGCCAGGAAGGACGGCTATCAGGAAAAAGAATCTTTAAAAGTTCAGGGACAGGACGAAGAAAAAGGGGTTCTTCAGGAAGCCGGTGCTGCCGTGGAGCGGAAATTGACGGCTGCAAAACAGGAGATTGAGACCAAAATAACATCCGCCAGAGAGACCTTGGAGAGCGAAATTTCCGGTTTTTCCGACGAGTTGGCTGAAAAGATACTGGGAAGGAGTGTTCAATGATTCGCTTTGCAAGCAAGAAAGGGGAGACATTCCTGATTATTGGTTTGACGCTGTTGTTCGTGATTGCTTACTGTGGCCTCGCCCTTGCGAGTGGTGGCGGAGGCGCATCCGAGAGTCACGGTCACGACCAGATGATGAACCTGCTTTATCGAATTCTCAATTTTACCCTTCTGGTGATCATCCTCGTGGTAGTGGTTAAAAAAACTTCCATGTTACGCTTTTTCGGGGAGCGGAAGGATGAAATCAAGCAAAAACTGGAGGATTTGACAAAAGCGCGTCAGACAGCCGAAGATCGCAGCCGGGAGCTTGAGGCAAAACTTGGGGAATTTGAAGTTCAGAGAAAAGAGATCCTCGAACAGTTCAGGGCTGAAGGCGCCAAGGAAAAAGCGCGAATTATTGCCGAAGCCAGGGAGCGGGCAGCGCAGCTTATCAGTCAGGCTGACCACACCATTGAGCGTGAGATTCTAGGCGCCACTGAAAGGTTGAAACAGGAAGTGGTTGAAATGGCCGCCCTGCGGGCGGAAGAAATTATCGTCAAAGGGATAAAAGACAGTGATCAGGACCACTTGGTGAATGAATTCATTAAAAGCGTGGAGAAACTACATTGACCGGTTCAAAGATTTCCAAAAGATATGCAAAGGCGCTGCTCAGTCTGGGGCAGGAAGATGGAAATTATGCGGAATACGGCGAAAACCTTAAGGAATTCGCCGGACTCTGTTCGGATAATCCGGAATTCAGAAAGGTGATCGGCAATCCGGTTTTTTCCGTGGATGATCGAAAAGAAGTGCTGAATGCCGTGTTGGAGAAAAGTTCTTTTTCCGAATATGTCAAGAATCTTCTGCGGCTTCTTCTGGATAAAAACAGGATTGCCGGCATCGGAGATGTCGCAGACAATTACGCACGACTTACCGATGAGATTTCAAACATTATCCGTGCTGATATCATTACGGCCAGACCTTTGAAAAATGAGGCAATGGACAAACTGGATGCTGTCCTTGCAAAAATCACTTCTAAGACGGTCAAAACCAGCGTAGAAGAGGATCAGTCTCTCATCGGGGGGCTTGTCGTAAAAATAGGTGATTTGGTATTGGATGGCAGTGTCAGGGCACAGCTTGAAGGCCTAAAAGAATCATTAAAGAGGGGTGAATATAACTAATGGAGATCAGAGCTGCAGAAATAAGTGATATAATCCGGGGCCAGATTAAAGACTACGAAAAGAAGGTCGAAGTAAGTGAGACCGGAACCGTCTTGTCTGTGGGTGATGGTATCGCTCGCGTATACGGGATTGAGAAGGTCATGGCCATGGAGATGGTGGAATTCTCCGGAGGCATATTTGGCCTTTGTCTTAATCTGGAAGAAGATAACGTGGGTGTCGCCATTATGGGTGATGACTCCAAAATTAAAGAAGGCGATACGGTCAAGAGAACCGGTAAGATTGCTGAAATCCCTGTTGGAGAAGCGGTTCTGGGTCGCGTTATTGATGCGGTGGGTCTGCCCCTTGACGGTAAGGGGCCCATTGAAGCCACCCAATTTAATCGGCTTGAGATGGTGGCGCCCGGCGTTATTGACCGGCAATCCGTTTCCGAACCCATGTACACGGGTATCAAGGCCATCGATGCCATGACACCGGTGGGAAGGGGCCAGCGTGAGTTGATCATCGGCGACAGGCAGATCGGGAAAACGGCCATCTGTGTGGACGCTATCATCAATCAGAAGGATACGGACGTTTACTGCATTTATGTGGCAACGGGTCAGAAAAAATCAACCGTGGCTCAAGTGGTCAACATCCTGGAGAAACACGGCGCCATGGAATACACGACTGTTGTGGCGGCTTGTGCCAGTGATCCTGCCACCCAGCAGTTTATTTCACCTTACGCCGGATGCGCCATTGGGGAATACTATCGAGATAAGGGGCAACACGCCCTGATTATTTACGACGATCTTTCAAAACAGGCGACAGCGTATCGTCAGGTTTCTCTTTTGCTCAAGCGACCCCCCGGACGTGAGGCATTTCCGGGAGATATTTTTTACAACCATTCCAGGCTTCTTGAGCGCGCGGCCAAGGTTAATGATAAACTGGGGGCGGGTTCCCTGACAGCGCTTCCCATAATTGAAACCCAGGCAGGTGACGTTTCCGCCTACATCCCCACCAATGTTATTTCCATTACGGACGGCCAGGTTTATCTTGAGCCGAATCTTTTCTTTTCGGGCATTCGCCCGGCCATTAATGTGGGTCTTTCCGTTTCCCGCGTGGGTGGTGCTGCCCAGACAAAGGCCATGAGAAAGGTTGCGGGTTCTCTAAAACTGGATATGGCCCAGTTCCGTGAACTGGAAGCGTTTGCCGCATTCGGTAGCGATCTCGACAAAGCCACGCTGAAACAGCTGGATCGAGGCCGCAGGCTGGTTGAAATCTTAAAGCAGCCACAGTTTCAGCCCATGAGTGCCGAGAAAGAAGTGGCGATACTGTATGCCGGTTCAAATGGTTTCCTGGACAAGTGGCCTGAAGATTCTGTTCTTGAATATGAAAAACAGATGCTTGAATTTATGGGAAGCAAATATGCCGACATCCTGGCGGATATCAAGGAAAAAGGTGATATTTCAGAGGAGACGGACGGCAAAATGAAAAAGGCCCTGGGAGAATTTGAGGGAATTTTTCAACCCGCAGCCTGATTCGCCTTATTGTTTCGGACATGAAGGGGACGTAAACTTTTCGGATAACTAAAGAGAGAAAGGCCACATGGCAACCTTAAGCGATATTAAGCGGAAGATAGGCGCTGTTAAGAATACGCGGCAAATTACAAAAGCCATGAATATGGTTGCTGCTGCCAAACTCCGTGGCGCCCAGATGAAAATGGAGAGCTTTGAGCCCTACGCCACCAAGTTTGCGGAAGTGCTTGGGAACCTTGCAAGCCGGATTGAATCTGACATTCATCCCCTGCTGGTGAAAAAGGAGAAGGTTTCCCGGGTGGAGCTGCTGCACTTTTCAGGTGATAAGGGCCTTTGCGGTAGTTTCAATACCAATCTGTTCCACCGGGCTGAAAAGTGGGTGAATGAAGAAAAAGATAGTGGCGTTGACATCGCTGTGACAGCGGTTGGAAAACGGGGACGTGATTATTTTAAAAAAAGAGGGTACGATCTCATTGGAAGCCATATAAATGCCTACGGTAGTGTCGACATATCCTTTGTGAATCAAATCAGCAGAGGCATGATCGATCGGTATCTTGCAGACGAGGTGGATGGCGTCTATATGATTTACAGCCGTTTCTTAGGTATGGGCAAACAGTTGCCCACAGTGGTGAAACTGATTCCTGTTGAGCCGCCGGTTGTTGAAGCGGAAGAACAGTCCGGGGCTGAAGCAGAATACCTGTGCGAACCGAATCCCGAAGGGCTGATGATTGAACTTTTACCCAAACACGTTAATGTACAGATTTATAACGCATTTCTGCAAAACGAAACAAGTGAGCATGCCGCACGTATGGCTGCCATGGACAATGCTTCCAGGAATTGTGACGATCTTGTGGAAAGTCTTACCCTTGCTTACAATAAAGCACGACAGGCGGCTGTTACTGCTGAACTGATGGACATTGTAGGTGGCGCCGCCGCCTTGAAGGGATAACGGTTTTAATCATACTATGGAGGTCTTTATTTTACCATGAATGAGGGCAAATTAATACAAATCATTGGTCCGGTCGTCGATGTGGAGTTTGGTGATGGTGAACTCCCTGAAATTCTAACTGCACTCTTGATCAGCAACCCGGCAATCAACGACGTCGAGGACAATCTGGTTGTTGAAGTTGCCCAGCATCTGGGTGATAATGTGGTGCGCTGTATTGCCATGGACGTGACCGACGGCCTTGTACGGGGCATGCCGGTTAAGAATACGGGAAGTCCCATTATGATGCCAGTGGGGGATCCGGGTTTGGGTCGCGTTCTCAACGTGGTCGGAAGACCCGTTGACGGTCTGGGTCCCGTTGTGACGGATGAGTACTATCCCATTCACCGTCCTGCCCCATCATTTGAAGAACAGGATGTGTCCGTAAACGTACTTGAAACCGGCGTGAAGGTTATCGATCTTCTGGTTCCATTCCCGAGAGGTGGTAAGATGGGGATGTTTGGTGGGGCCGGTGTCGGCAAGACGGTCGTCATGATGGAGATGATCCATAATATCGCTATGCAGCACGGCGGTATCAGCGTGTTTGCTGGTGTTGGCGAGCGCACGAGAGAGGGCAACGACCTGTACATGGAGATGAAAGAATCAGGCGTTCTTCCTAAAGCTGCTCTTATTTATGGCCAGATGACCGAGCCCCCCGGCGCCCGTGCAAGGGTGGCACTTTCTGCGCTGACGGCTGCTGAATATTACCGGGATGAGCGGGGTCAGGACGTTCTTCTGTTCGTAGATAACATCTTTCGATTTACCCAGGCCGGTGCTGAGGTTTCAGCACTCTTGGGTCGTACGCCTTCCGCGGTGGGGTACCAACCTACGCTGGGTACCGATCTTGGTGCGTTGCAGGAACGGATTACTTCAACCACAAAGGGTTCCATTACATCGGTTCAGTGCGTGTATGTGCCTGCGGATGACCTTACCGACCCGGCGCCTGCAACAACATTTGCCCATCTCGATGGAACCGTTGTGTTGTCAAGGCCCTTGACGGAGCTTGGTATTTATCCGGCCGTGGATCCGCTGGATTCCGGTTCCAGAATCCTTGATCCGAACTTTTTGGGTGAAGAACATTATAATACGGCAATGATGGTGCAGCGAACCCTTCAGAAATATAAGGAATTACAGGATATTATCGCTATTCTGGGTATGGATGAGCTGTCCGATGAAGACAAAATGACGGTCGCCAGGGCCCGCCGGATTCAACGTTTTCTTTCCCAGCCTTTCCATGTGGCTGAGACTTTTACGGGAACGCCCGGTGCTTATGTTCCAGTAGCCGAGACGGTCAAAGGCTTCAAGGAAATCATTGATGGTAAACATGATGATCTTCCCGAAGCTGCGTTTTATATGGTCGGCGGTATCGAACAGGTGAAGGAAAAAGCTGAGAAGATGGCCGGCAGCAATTAAAAGAGGGGATAATCCATGGGAAAGCTACATTTGGAAGTCGTTACCCCTGAGAAGGTGATGGTAAGTCAAGAGGTGGATATTGTTGTTGCTCCCGGAACCATGGGTGAATTCGGTGTTTTGGAGGGGCATGTGCCGTTTCTATCAGGCATTGAGCCGGGTGAGCTGCGTTTTTCCAGCGGCAGTCAAACTGAACGTTTCCTGGTGACGACGGGGTTTTCCGAAGTTTCAGATAACAAGGTTTCGGTTTTGGTGGATGCTGCCGAAAAAGCCACGGAAATTGATGCTGAACGCGCTCGGAAGGCCATGGAAAGGGCCAGGGAGAGACTTGACAAGGCACGGGGTAGTGAAGATGTTGATTTTCTGCGGGCAGAAGGCGCACTTAAACGTGCCATTGTTCGCATTAGAATATCTGATAAGAAAATTTAATTAAAGAGAATCGAATATTTAAAAAGAGGCAAGCGTGTTAGCGGTTGCCTTTTTTTTATGTATTGACCTTTCTTGATTTCAACGATAGTATAAAAGGGATATTACTGATGATACCCTATTGATTCAAGAATCATGGGTGTGGATTATTTGCCAGTGAAGATTTTGGTATTACTGGGTTTTTTTAGATAATTTGATATTGAAAGGGTTTGCGTGGCTATGGACACAGAAGTGGATAACAAACAATATAATGTTTGGGAATCTTCAAATCCGGAAGAAGAGGTTGATCAGTTTCAGCTGCTTGAGGAAAAAGTCGACAGCCTTATCGAAAAAACAGTTGCTTTAAAAGGGCAAAATGCCGACCTTGAAGAGAAATTGCGGATTGAGGCGGGAAAGGTCTCGGATTTAAACAGTCAAATTGAGACGCTACGTTCCGGAAGAAATGATGCTAAAGAAAAGATCATGTCCCTTCTCGAAAAAATGGAACATGTTTCCGGCTAGGGGTTTTTCGGAATTTTTGTTTTATGATTGAAAAATGCTCAATGGCGCTATTTCGATGTTGGGATGGTTTTTGTCACTTACTTTTATAAAATTCATGCGCCTTCGATTTTTGTGGGTTGCCTGATAAACCCGGAGATATGGAAAATCCAATTAGAATCAGGATCCTGGACAATGAATATCTGCTGAGGAGTGATGAAGATCCTGAGCAGGTGAATGAAATTGCCAAACTGATCAATGATAAGTTGGATGAGGTTAGGAGAAACTCTGGTAAGCTCTCCGAAGGTAAAACTGCTATTTTGGCCGCATTTGATATTGCCGGAGACTATATTCGGTTGCTCAAAGAGCGTGATGTTTTGCTACGAGATGTGCAGGACCGTTGCCGGTTAATGAATCGGCAGATTGGATCATTGGAATAAGGAATTGATATCTTTCTGACCTTTGGGGATGATTATTTTTGGGTAAATTGGTTCCGGCAGGAGAAACGCAACGCCCGATTTTTTAATCGGGATTTATATATATGAGGGTTTGGGAATACTTGGGAAAAAACACATAACGTGATGATATATAATAAAAATATGGTATTATTGTTAAAGCTGGTTGATTGTGAGATGGATTTGACAATGATATTGTAAAAGGATCTTATACGCCTTTCTGCATTTTTGTGAATATCGTAAGGGTCCGTGTTTTTCCCTAATTTTTTGTTCTGGATATCTTTTCCTGAATGTTCCCTTCTTTTACCTCAGATGATCGCATTCTTTGAGCGGTGCCATTGGCTTAAACCATTGTTGGACCCATTTGGGTGATGGTGTACTTTCCCTCGCCTTTTTAGAATTTTTTTTTGGGTTAACATGTCGGCTTTGATGGCCCGGGAGATATGTGCTCTCCATACAAGCGGATTTCAGGAGCAGGAAAACAATATGAGCTCATTATATATGATAGTGATAGGTGCGGCGGGACTAATCGTAGGAATCCTCTGTGGTTTTATGGTTCGAAAGAAACTGGTTGAAAGTCGAATTGAAGCCATCGAAGAGTATTCCAGAAAGGTGTTGGCTGAGGCCCAGAAAGAGGCCAAGACCACCAAACGGGAAGCTGAGCTTCAGGCCAAGGACACCTTGTACCAGATGAAGGTGGAATTTGAAAAGGAGAGCAAAGAGAAAAAAGATGAAGTGCTGGCTCAGGAAAAGAGGCTTCATCACAAAGAGACGAATATTGATCGAAAAATTGAACAACTCGAAAAACGGGAAGACCGCATCGCCGATAAAGAAAAGACCGTTACTCAAAATGAGCGAGATGTTCAGGAAATGGAAGCGGAATATAAGACGCTTATTGTTGAGCAGCGTAAAGAGCTTGAGAGTGTGGCCGGCATGTCGGGTGAGGAGGCAAAACAAGTACTGCTTAAATCCATGGAGATGGAGGCCAAGCACGATGCCGCCAAAATGATCAGACGCATTGAAACTGAAACCAAAGCCGAAGCAGACAGAAAGGCGCAGGAAATTATCGCACTGGCGGTCAAAAGATATTCTGGAGATTATGCTGCTGAAAAAATTGTGTCCGTTGTGAATCTTCCCAGTGAAGAGATGAAAGGCCGGATTATCGGAAGAGAAGGGCGAAACATTAGGGCCATAGAAGCGGCGACGGGCATTGATTTAATTATTGACGATACGCCCGAGGCGGTTATTTTGTCGGGTTTTAATCCGGTCAGAAGACAGATTGCCAAAATCTCCCTGGAGAGATTGATTGAGGATGGCAGGATCCATCCGGCGCGTATTGAAGAGATTGTGGCAAAGGCCAGTAAGGAAATTGAAAGCAGCATGAAAGAGGCGGGGGAGCAGGCCACCTTTGATGTGGGTGTGCATGGGATTAATCAAGAACTCGTAAAGCTCATTGGGCGTCTCAAATACCGATCGAGTTATGCTCAGAATGTCTTACAGCATTCCATGGAGGTGAGTTTCCTTTGTGGAATCATGGCTGCTGAATTGGGGCTTAATGCGAAACAGGCGAAACGGGCCGGTCTGCTGCATGATATCGGAAAGGCTGTGGATCATGAAGTTGAGGGGCCACATGCAACCATTGGCGCGGACCTGGCGAGGCGCTACGGTGAATCGAACGAGGTGGTTCAAGCCATTGCGGCGCACCACGAAGATGTGGAGTTGGCGTCTGTTTTGGATGTGCTGGTTCAGGCTTCCGACACCCTTTCCGGGGCGAGGCCCGGTGCACGGCAGGAAATGCTCGAAAGTTATGTCAAGAGGCTTGAAAAACTTGAAAAAATTGCCATGTCATTTCGAGGTGTCAGCAAGTCCTTTGCCATTCAGGCCGGTCGTGAGATCCGAATCATGGTGGAAGGTAAAATCGTCAGTGATGATCAGTCCAATGTGCTATGTAGAGATATTGCAAAGAAAATTGAAAAGGAACTTACCTATCCGGGGCAGATCAGAGTCATTGTAATCCGTGAGACCCGCTCTGTCAGTTACGCAAAATAAATGATTACGTTGCCTGATGTCAGGCGCCTGGTGATCCTGCAAGAATCGGTGGTAGCTGAAGCAGTTTATCCAATTCAATATCAGCGGGGAAAAGCGCCATGGCTTCCGGTGAATCTTCACCCCCACGGAGATATGCGGCCAGCATTCCCGCCTGACGGGCTGCGCCCACATCGTTTCGAGAATCCCCCACGAACAGTACCTCAGCAGGTTTCACACCAAGGGCTTTCGCAGCAGTCAACAAGCCCTCTGGATGAGGTTTAATCTTGAACACGTCATCCCTGGAGATGACCACCTGAATCAAATGGGAGATCTGCAATTTCTCCATTGCTGCCTGGAGTGACTTTTTCCCCACATTACTGACAACCGCCATTCTGAACCCCTGATGTCTCAGGGTTCCCAGCATTTTCAGGGTGTCGGGGTAAAGATTCCAGCGTGTCAGAGCATCTGCATCAAAGCGGTCGTAAATTGTGTCCACCAGGGCGGATGCCGAATCAGAAGTGCCCTGGCCTTTTCCCCGGTTCACCAGATCCAGTGTATGGTTGTATATGTGTGCATAACCTAGTTTTTCACCATACCATTGCCGCTGAAATCCAGCTTTGGAAAGGGCTCCCAGGGTTTCTGCCACGGCCGGTTCCAGCTGCCACTGAAAATCCACCAGTGTTCCTTCAAAGTCAAAAAGAACTTCCTTTACCTTGGATATTTCTTCAGAAATAGAAATATTCGATTCTTCAAGATGGGGCATTATGGATTCCTTTTTGGTTAATTTTCGAAATTTGGAAAGACATGATCCAGTATATTCTGTCGAAAGAAAATATGGATACGCACTTTCGGGTTGTCTTACTGAACTGCCCGGCTTTCGTCAAGAAGGATTATGATCGAAATAGAACCATAAAACCATTTCAAGGCATCATTGAAAGACGAATTTCCTTGCACATCGAAAATATTACAGCTATAATGTAGCGCTATTGCAGCCATATTGGAAGAAGTATTAACTGTTTGGGTCCAGGCTTTCTGGAATGTGATTGTTTTGAGTATCTCATTACGCAGGCTTGGAACCGTTTGAATCTATTTGTGAAATAATGTCACATATATGAGGAGCGAGTTGGTTTTGCCTTGACAGGCGTCTAATACTCTCCTAATCTCCGAATGGTCGGAGAGTCCCTTTTTTAATCAGTTCCTGTTTGTTTTGTTGGCCGTTCCAAGAATTATATCGCGGTTTCTGAAAGGAGGCGTCGTAATATGTCGAGAACGAAGTCCTATTTGGAAGGGATGCGAATCCTGGCTGTGGATGATGAAAAAGACGTTCTTGATACGATTGAGGAGGACCTGGAATTTTCACACGTGGACAAGGCCTCCGATTTCCATATGGCCAAAGAGAAGATAGCCAAAGGAAAATATGATCTGGCGATTTTGGATATTATGGGGGTTGATGGGTTGAATCTTCTCCAGGACACCGTTGCTAAAGGTATTCCCACAATCATGTTGACAGCCCATGCCATGAATGCGGATACGTTGATGACGTCCATTAAGCGGGGTGCTATCTCTTTTTTGCCGAAAGAAAAACTGGCGGAACTGGAAGTGTTGCTGACAAATATTCTTGAAGCCCATCATTCGGGAAAACCCACCTGGAAAATCCTTTTTGAAGAGCTGGGCGAGCATTTTGATGAAAAATTCGGACCTGACTGGCAAGAAAAGCACGGCGATTTCTGGTCCAAGTTCAATCAAACCTACAGCGTCAGCAAAGGCATTCAAACGCGTTTAATGCATGACGGCAAGGTTTTGTCGAAGGGTGTTTGAGCGATTATTTCGTTGCTGTGTTATGCAGCCACGGGAAAAATTTCCCCGTCACATGGGTTGTAAGGGTCGTTTCAGAATAAATATTTTTTTGCTCGAATCGGGTAATAATGCCTTCGAGCGTGTTTTTTTGGGTCTTTGAAAGGAGGTGACCTCTTTAAAAATTTTGAAAAACTGGATTGAGGTGCGTTGTGGCGTCTTGACCGGCTTGATGAAAAAGCGGTTCTATCAGAAAGGAGCAAGTGGACGATGAAAAAGATATTTTTTTCTGTATTAGTGTGTCTGGTAGGGGTTTTTATGATCTGTGGTATGGGGTGGGCGAAAAAAGCACCTTCCCTGGATAAATGGAAAGCATCCTTTGATTCATCGGGCGCAAAATATAAATGTATCGTTTCAAATGTCTCTCATCCTGTCATTAAGGGCGTCTTTGCCGGTTTTGCAATCAGGGATGAATTGTGGAAACGCACCAACGGTCAGATCTATTTCGATTTCAAACCTTTCTCCATGCTGGGTGGAGAGGTTGAAGTCCTGAATCAGCTTCAGATGGGCGCCATTCAGGGTATGGGCTGTAGTTCCGTCGCATCGACCAATCTGGGGCCCAGGTTCGGGCTCATCAACCTTCCTTTTCTCGTGGATACGTTTGTTAAACTGGATAAATTCGTCAAGAGCGGCAAGCTCTTTGATCATTACATGAATGCCATGGGTCACCAGGGGATCATGGGCCTGGATATTACCGGGTACGGGAATTATGGATGGGCAACAACCATTCCGGTCAGAAACATTGCGGAAGCCAAAAAAGTGAAATTCAGAATTGCGGAAGCCGCCGTCAATAAAATGCTCTATAAGGCATGGGGCTTCAATCCCGTGGTTATGCCCTGGCCGGATGTGCCGGTTGCCTTGAAGCAGGGTGTTATCACCGGTCTGGACCATACGCCAATGGTTTGCTATATCACGAAAAAATTTGAGGTGGCAAAATATTTTACCCGAGTCAACTACGCTCAGGGGTTGTTTATCTGGATCTTCAACAAGGCCTGGTTTGACAAACTTCCCGGCGATCTTCAAAAAATCTTCAAAGAAGTGGTCCACGAGGTATGTGCAAAAACGCGTCAGGAGACCATCGCCCAGGAAGCATGGGCCATTAAGGAAGCCAAGGCAAAGGCCGGTGTGACCTTCATCGATCTGTCCGAAGCGGATATGTCGACTCTGAGGAAAGAAGGTAATTACGTCTACAAGGATTTCGCTCCCCAAATCAACAGGCTTTACTCCGGTGACAAATATCGTCCCGAGAATTTCCTGAATGAAGTTCAGGTCTATCTGGGTTATAAGCCGTAAACTGATAAGGTCGGCGGGAGGTTACCCTCCCGCCGTTAAATTTTTCGGGAGTTGATATGTTTTCAAAGGTATTGGGCTTTCTTGATAAAGTGCTGGCTTTTATTGAAGAGTGGACACTGTTTATAGCCACCTTCGCCGCCCTGCTTGCCCTTTTTGTGAATGTGGTTTTGAGGTATGGGTTCAATTATTCCCTGGCCTGGTCGGAAGAGTTGGTGCGGGAGGTGATCATCCTAACGACCTTTATCGGTTGCAGTGCCGCCATAAAGGCCCGTTCCATGATTAAAATTGACGCCCTGGTGCAATTGGTTCCAATTTTAAAGACACCCCTGGCCATTTTCAGCCATCTGGTTACGCTCATTTTTTCCGTCATGATGGTCTACTATGGCTGGAAAATGGCGGCCCTTCAGGTCATGACCGAACAGAAAACCATCATCCTTGAGATTCCCCTTGTATATCTCTATGCAATTCTGCCGATCATGGGGATCATGATGTTCATTCGAACCATTCAAGTGATGTATCAGGATTTTTTGGATAAACGGACTGAAGCGGAAGAAGCCTGATTGCAGACGTCGTTTTAGACATCTTTCCCTATCGATTCGGAGACGAGCTTTCATATGGAACTAAGCTATTTTGTTATTCTGCTTGTCCTACTCGGGTGCATGGCCGCAACGGTACCTGTCTTTATGTGCCTCTTTTTTACCTCGGTCATGGGTTTTGTTCTTTTTACCGACCTGCCTCTCCTTGTTCTAGCCCAAAGCCTGTTTAGGAGTATGGATAAGTTTGCCCTTGTGGTGGTTCTGTATTTCATACTTTGCGGCAATATTATGACGGCCGGGACCACTGTGGACAAACTCATCAAGGTGGCAAACGTGCTGGTCAGTTGGCTGCCCGGCGGATTGGGCATGGCGGGTGTCATCGCCTGCGGCCTGTTCGGTGCCATATCCGGTTCCACGGTGGCCACAGTGGTGGCGTTGGGTGGTTTCATGATTCCCGCACTCATAGAAAACGGATATCAGGAAAAATACACCCTGGGGCTTATGACCACCTCCCCCAATCTGGGGGTGATCATTCCTCCCAGTATCGGGATGATACTCTACTGCATGATCAGTAATGTTTCCCTGGAAGGTCTTTTCTTGACCGGATTCGTGCCGGGTCTCCTGATTATCGTCATGACATGTGTTTATTCTTATTTTTACTACCGAAAAAGGACCGATTTTGTACGCATGCCTGTTCCCGATTTCAAGAAGGTCATTTCCACCTTGAAGGAAGGGTTCTGGGCGCTCATGTTGCCTGTGATTATTTTTGGCGGGATTTTTTCCGGTGCCTTCACAGCCAACGAAGCAGCGGTTGTGGCATGTGTATTCGCCTTTGTGGTTGAGCTCTTTATTCATAAATCCATTAAATTCAGTGATGTGAAAAGAATAACCGTCAGCTCCGCCGTCACATCCGCGACCCTTTTGATCATTGTCGCCGGAGCCACATGTTTTGGTCGTTATCTGACCCTGGAAGATATTCCCGGAAAAATTACGGAACTCGTCCTGTCCAATATTCAATCACCCATCCTGTTTCTGGCGGCTTTGAATATCCTTCTGCTGATTGTCGGTATGTTCATGGACATCATTTCGGCCACTCTTATTCTGGGGCCGGTTTTTCTGCCCATGCTTGCCGCGTTCGATATTAATCCCATGCATTTTGGCTTGATCTTAACCGTTAACCTTGCCATTGGTTACTGCACGCCGCCCATGGGGGTCAGTTTGTACATCACGGGGTCCATTGCCAATCGAGACCTGGTCTATGTTTCAAAAGCGGTGATGCCGTTTCTGGCCATACAGATTTTCGTTTTGATCCTGATGACCTACTGGCCGGAGCTCGTGCTGTGGTTGCCCGGTAAATTCGGTTATGTGAACTGATGTTACTGCGGGATAAATAGTAACGGTTATTTTGATTTAACAAATATTTTATAATTAGGAGAGAACAGGAATGAATTACGCCAAATATGCTACACTTCACGCCCGTCACCTGCCCGAAAAGGAATGTCTCATTGAGAGGACCCCTTCTTTGAACCAGAGAAGGTCTCTCACCTGGAAACAGTTCAATGATGAGATCAATAGAACGGCCAACTACCTCTCAAAGGAACTGAGCATTAAGTTTGGCGACTATGTCATGCATCTTCAGAACAATTCCCTGGAATGGCTGATTACTTATTATGGTATCATTAAGCTTGGTGCTGTGGTGGTGCCTATGAATTTCAGGTTTGTGGGGTCTGATATCCTTTATGCCGCTGAGGTGTGCGACCCCAAAGTCTTTATCATCGGTTCGGAATTCCTTCCGGTGGTGCAGTCCGTTCAAAAAGAGCTGCCAACCGTTAAAAAGTATATTTGCGTGGGTGCTGAAGTGCCCGACGATATGATTGATTATAAAACCGTTGCCGCCTATGGGGACATTTCCGAGGCCATTGTGGATGTGGACGATCAGCATGATCTGGCCATGATGTTCACTTCCGGTACGACGGGTAAGCCAAAACCCGTGCTGCACACGCACTATTCCCTGAATAACACCGCCATTGGAAACGGGATGAGCTATTTTGTGGAAAAAAATGACAATTATGTCTTTTTCCTTCCCCTCTACCACAGTGGCACCATGTTTTTATGGGCCCCTTTCTATGCCACGGGGGCAAAGGGAACCATCCTGCGTGAGTTTACGGATCCCAAATGGATCATGGAGGCCTTGGCTGAAGAGAAAGGGACGGACATCCTCTTTGTGGTGCCCATTGCGGTCGCCATCCTGAACGCCATCAAGGATGGGAAACTGAAACTCGAGGACTATGATCTTTCAGCCTGGCGTTATATGGAAATCGGCGCTCAACCCGTACCTTTTGATGTGATGAAAAAACTGGTCGAAACGCTACCGGTTGGTGTATCCAATATTTACGGCATTACCGAGGGCGGTGGCGGTGGGTTGTTTAACCTGTATCCGGAGGATGTGCTGCGGAAACCGGGGTCCATCGGAAAACCCACTTTTGGCGTGGAGGGGAAGATTGTTGGCTTTAAAGGAGAGGAACTTCCGCCCGGAGAGGTGGGTGAGCTGATTTTTTCAACCCCTCGAATGATGAAGGGGTATTTCAAAAATGAGGAGATGACCCGGGAGGGGCTCAAGGACGGGTGGCTCTACACGGGGGATCTTCTGCAGACCGATGAGGAAGGCTTCTTTTACATCGTCGATCGAAAAAAGGACATGATTACCAGCGGGGGTGAAAACATTTTTCCCGTGGAAATCGAAGATGCTCTCATGGAACATGAAAAAATCGATGATGTGGCATGTATCGGTCATCCCGATGAGCGTCTGGTTGAGATGGTAATGGCCATTGTCCAATTAAGAGAAGGGGAAACCATGACGGAAGAGGAAGTGCTGGAATTTGGTAAGACCAAGCTGGCCACATACAAACTTCCCAGAAAAGTGCTTTTTGACAACGTCATGCGAAATCCCACAGGAAAGCTCATGAAGCCCCAGATGCGTGAAAAGTATACGGGAAGAAAAGAGGCGTTTCAAAAATTAAGTTAGAGTATTGAAAAACCTGCATAATAAAAGAGGTGGCATTTTGCCGCCTCTTTTTTTTTGTGTGGCCTCTATGCATGATTTGTAAAAACATTTTCCCTGATCATTACCAGACCCGGAATTTGAAATTTATCCATAAAGACCTATATTATGTAAGTTCAAATATTTTTTTACAGGTTTGCTGATGAAATCGAGATATTCAACCAAGACCGTATGGCTTGTTTTGCTGCTTATCTTCCTTTTTTTATGGTTCAAAAAAGAAGATAGATTGTTTTTTCCGGAAAAAAGACCCACGGTGGAATCCCTGGATTTCAATGCGCCTGAACCATCAATGGTGGCGCAAACGGCAGTTTACTCTTCCGATGAGAAAATCAATGTGGCTGTGTTTAAAAAAGTTCATCCGGCGGTGGTCAACATCGCCACCACTACCCTCGGAATGAACTTCTGGATGGAAGTCATTCCAAGGCAGGGCCAGGGGTCCGGGTTTATTATTGATCGAAGGGGATATATCCTGACCAACAACCACGTGGTGGCCAAGGCACAGAAGCTGACGGTCACCACGGTGAATGGGAAAAAAATTGAAGCGACCCTGGTGGGACGGGATCCACGAACCGACCTCGCGGTGATTCGAATTCCCCCTGGAGATGTGGAGGCGGTGGCCACCCTGGGGGACTCGGACAAACTTCTCCCCGGCCGAAAAGCCATTGCCATCGGGAACCCATTCGGGCTTTCCCACACCCTGACCACAGGTATTATCAGTGCGCTTCATCGAAGTATCAGGACCGATGACGGCAACGAGATCGAGGACCTGATACAGACGGATGCCGCCATTAATCCGGGGAATTCAGGCGGACCCCTTCTGGATTCTAACGGAGATGTTATCGGGATCAACACGGCCATTTTCTCCCTTTCCGGTGGGTATCAGGGAATCGGTTTCGCTATTCCCATTAACCTGGCCAGGCGGGTGGCAACCCAATTGATTACTTCCGGAAGGGTGGCCAGACCCTGGCTCGGCATTTCCGGGCTTTCCCTGAGCCCATCTCTGTCAGAAGGTCTGGGCCTCGAGGTCCCTGAAGGGGTGCTGGTGGTTCAAGTCATACGGGGTGGACCCGCTCATCAGGCAGGGCTCCGGGGTGGAAACCGGGAAGTGGTGATCAGGGGAATCAGGCTTCGTCTGGGAGGCGATATTATCACTGATATTGATGGCATTGCCATAAATGGTATGAAACAATTGGTTCAGTATGTTGAGCAAATGAAAGTGGGACATGCGGCGGATTTGGGAATTCTGAGGAAGGGTTTTACAAAGCGTATCCGCGTGCTGCTTTCCGAAAGACCCTGATTTCAGGGAAATGTTCACAAAAATCAAAAATGAATTGACCGTAAGCCGCAAAAGTGGTTAATCTTGAGGGCAATTTTAATTGCGGGAAAGATGCACTAATTCAAACATCAGTCGGATTTGCCAACATGGGAACTGTTATTTCCATATCAAGTCAGAAAGGGGGGGTTGGAAAGACGACCACGGCAGTCAACCTTTCAGCGGCCCTGGCCTTGTTGGAAAAAAAGGTGCTTCTGGTCGATTTGGATCCCCAGGGAAATGCCACGTCGGGCTTGGGTATTGACAAAACAACACTTAAGAGAAACATGTATCACGCCCTGGTTGATGGTGCTACGCCCCAAGAGATAGTCCTTCAAACCACTCTGGCTTTCTTAAAGTTGATGCCTGCCCGCATGGAACTGTTCAGGGCGGAAGTTGAACTGATGAAATCCCCCGACAAGGAAAGGAAACTTCGGTATTTTCTGGATCGGGTAAAAGACGCTTTTGATTATATCATTTTGGATACGCCCCCCTCTTTAGGGCTTCTCACCTTTAATGCCTTTACGGCAGCGGATTTGCTGCTGATTCCCTTGCAATGTGAAGCCTATGCTCTGGATGCGGTTGCGCCTTTGATGCAAGTCATGGACATCGTCAAAAAAG
>Ga0307987_1000736_pt1 | contig 19081 bp, 8 predicted proteins | sample EllFjometagen181_FD_203157 | JGI IMG/M metagenome (GOLD analysis project Ga0307987, IMG submission 203157) | Marine microbial communities from Ellis Fjord, Antarctic Ocean - #181 | ecosystem: Environmental > Aquatic > Marine > Unclassified | place: Southern Ocean | collected 2014-10-08
AGACGGCCCGGATTATTCTGCAATTGTTGGAAGAGACATTGAGCCTCACCCTGACGGGCAGTATAAAAAACGGTAAAGATGCTCGGGATGTAAGGGTACAACTGGAGGAAAAGCATTGTAAAAAGATTGAAATCATGGAAAAAAAAGCCCATGCCGGTATTCGAAAATGCTTTAAACACAGCATTTTTAACCTCACCCTTCCTACCAACAGTATTCTCCATGAAAACCTGTTCAGTCATGATACCTGGCAATTCTTAGGGTTGAAACCCGGGGAAGTCGTTCTGGCTGCCGGTATGGCAGGGGGAGCTGCTGGGGCTGCCCTTGACGTGGCAGCCGCAGGCCTTACCTTTGGTATCTTTTCCACCATAGGCGGTCTGGTGGGGGCAGGATCTGCCGCCTTGAGTGGGCGGCGCATGGCCGGTCTCTCCTTTAAGGGGGTAAAGCTGGGAAGGGACCAAATCCGGGTGGGGCCTCCATCCTCCATACAATTTTTTTATGTGTTATTGGATCGGGCGCTTATTTACTATGCCAGTGTCATTAACTGGGCCCATGGGCGCAGAGATGGAGACCATGGGGGTGACCCAGAAATGGCCAGTCGCCTGAAAAAAGGATACACTGCCTTTTGGGACTCCCGGGATAAAAAAATCTGTAAAGATTATTTTGCGGCCATCACGGAGAATAAATCAAAAAAGCGAGAGGCAGCGGGGAAAGAACTTCATTTCCTACTGGAAACAAAGCTGAATCAATTGTCTGACAGGTAAAAAAAGAAAGATTAAACGGTGCCAAAGCCCAGCACCCAGAACCTATTAAACCAAAACCCAGTAAGTACCCACACATATGTTTTTCAGTATTCTATGAATATATGTCGTTGATATGTCTGATTTTTATCTTGAAGAATATATGTTCGGGTACTTACCTGTTCTTACAAATATAACGAGGTGAATTTGAAACAGTTCCAATTACTGAAACCCTATCTCCTGGAGCGGAAATTTCACATTGCCGCTGGCCTGCTTTCCCTTTTGCTTGTTGATTTGTTTCAACTGTTTATTCCAAGGATCGTCAAATGGGCCATTGACGATATCACCTTGCAATCCAGCTCCCGGGGTGAATTGTTCAAATATGGACTGTACATTGCCCTGTCTGCCATGGCCATTGGTATTTTCAGGTTCTGCTGGCGCTATCTTATCATGGGAACGGCCCGGCGCATGGAAGAGGGCATCAGGGGACAGTTATTTGACCACATCCAGACCCTGCCCACCCGGTTTTTTGATACCACCTCAAGCGGGGATATCATGGCCCATGCCACCAATGACATGACAAGCATCCGCATGGCCCTTGGCATGGGTATTGTTGGCTTAACTGATACCGTTGTTCTGGGCTGTGCCGCTATCTTTTTCATGGCCTACATTAACCTGGAGCTCACTTTGCTGGCGCTCTTGCCCATGCCTTTTATTGCGCTTTTCACCAAGATATTGAGCAAAAAACTCTTTTTGGCCTACCGGGAAGTCCAGGAATCTTTTTCCAACCTCATGGAATCCACCCGGGAGCGTTTTGCCGGCATTCGTATCATCAAGGCATTTAACCGTGAAGCCACCGAGGTGGCAGGCATAACACGGGAATCCAATGCCTACATCACCAGTAACATGAAACTTGTGAAATTGCGGGGAATGATTTTTCCCTTGGTGATTTTCCTTAACAATGTCAGCCTTGCCATCATATTGGGAGCTGGGGGGCGAAAAGTGATCCTCGCGGATATCTCTACCGGCGATTTTGTGGCCTTTATTAGTTATCTTAATCTACTCACCTGGCCGGTGATGGCCGTGGGATGGGTCACCAATATGATCCAGCGTGGCAAGGCATCCATTGACCGCATCATTGCCATTTTAGATGTGCCAAAAGAACGGGAAAAGGAGGGAGACATATTTACACCTTCAAAGATTTATGGCGAAATTAGCGTGGACAATATCTCTTTTTCCTTTGATAAGAAGGTCATTAATGGAGTGGGCTTTAAACTCCAACCGGGTCAGGTCCTGGGTATAGCCGGACCTCCGGGAAGCGGCAAAACCACCCTGGCAAACCTGCTGCCAAGGCTCTATGATCCAGATGAGGGCATCATTTCCATTGATGGCATGGACATTGGCCATATTTCACTTAAAACCCTGCGACAATCCATCTCCTTCATGCCCCAGGAGCCCTTTCTATTTTCCGGCACCATTGAGGCAAATCTGTTATTTGGTGACCCCGGAGCGGATGATGAAAAAATTAACAAGGCCCTTGCCATGGCCGGGCTCACAGAAACCATTTCAGGCTTTCCCCGGGGTCTTGACACCCTTATCGGTGAAAAAGGGGTAATGCTTTCCGGTGGTCAGAAACAGCGCATTGCACTTGCCCGGGCTTTTTTAAAGGATGCCCCCATACTGATTCTGGATGATCCAGTTAGCCAGGTGGACATGGCCACAGCATCGGATATTACTCGGATCATTGACGCCATGGCAGGTAAAAAAACCATTGTTATTATCTCCCACCGATTTTCCATTTTTAAAAATGCAGACCATGTGATGGTATTGGACCAGGGCAAGGTGATAGAACAGGGCACCCATCCGGAACTCATTGACCACAACGGTTATTATGCCCGATCCTGGCAGATGCAGGAGACAGAAGCGGCTTTGGTAAGGAGTCAATTATGAAATTTGGCCTCGGCGGATACCAGGAAGAAGAGCTCAAAAAACAAAAAGACATACGCCTTTTGGCGCGTTTTGTACCTCTTTTAATCCAAAACCTTCCCATGATTATTTTTTCCATTCTGCTCATGGTATTTTTATCCTTGCTGGATATTGTGGTCCCCTTTGTCACCCGCATAGTGGTGGATGACTATATTATGCCATCCATGGCAGACCCCGACAAAGCCACATATCTCATGGGAGCCTTCTGGGGCGGAATTGCCCTTTTCGGGGTGGCCCTGGCACGGTTTGTTTTCAGTTTTATTCAGATTATGATCATGGAGCTTGCCGGACAGCGCATGATGCATGAACTGCGCATTAAGGTTTTTTCCCACATCCAGGCCCTTCCCATCTCCTTTTTCACGAAAAATACCGTGGGACGACTTTCCACCCGGGTGACCAACGACATCCAGAACATGCAAGAGATGTTCACCACGGTGATCACCTTTGTGATGAAGGATCTTTTCACCCTCACCGGCATTGTTATCATTGTGGTGGCCATGGATGTGAAACTCTCCCTGGCCCTTTTCTTTGTTATTCCCCTGGTGATTTTTTCCACCTGGTTTTTTTCCCGTCACTCCCGGGCTGTGTTTCGCCGTCTTCGGGCCAACATTGCAGAAATCAATTCCATGTTTTCCGAGTCCACCGGGGGGATCCGGGTGATCCAGCTCTTTTCCAGGCAAAAACGGATGATGGAAGAATTTGAAAAAATTAACCATGAAAATTATCTGGCTGGGGTCAGCCAGGTAAAGATTTTCGGGTTGTTCATGCCAGTGGTGGACCTGTTCAGTTCTTTTGCCCTGGCCATTGTGATCTTTTATGGCGGAGGACGGGCTGTATCCGAGGCTATGAGCCTTGGCACACTGGTGGCCTTTATCTCCTATACCAAGATGTTTTTCCGGCCGGTGAGAGATCTGTCTGAAAAACACAATGTGCTCCAGAATGCCCTCTCTTCCGGGGAGCGTATTACCCAGATTCTGGATAAGCCGGTGGATGAGACAGGTGGCTCATTGGATCTTGATACGCTGAACTCCCTTGAATTCAAAAAAGTGGGGTTTGCCTATACACCGGGGGAGGATATTTTAACGGATATTTCCTTTGGGGTTAAAGCAGGTCAATCCCTGTCCATTTTGGGACCGACAGGTTCTGGAAAAACATCTTTGATTAATCTTATTGTGAAATTTTACCCCAGGAACCAGGGAGACATTGAGATCAATGGCAGGGATATTGATGCCTATGCCACATCGGCCCTGCGGGATAAAATTGCCTTGGTGACCCAGGACCCCTACCTTTTTTCCGGCACCATCCGGGAAAATATTTTTCCTCCCGGTACCCCCATGGACCCGGCCACCCTTGATGCCATTCTGGAGCGATCCCATGTCAGTGCCCTCATTCAGCAGATGCCCCAGGGGCTGGACACTGTTATTTCCCAGGGAGGGGCATCCCTCTCCAGTGGAGAACGCCAACTTATCTCCATTGCAAGGGCCTTTGCCCGACAGCCGGACCTGATTATTTTTGATGAAGCCACCTCCTATGTGGATACGGAATCCGAAGAAAAAATACGACTGGCCACGGAAAAGCTCAAGGAAAACCGTACCTCCATCACCATTGCCCACCGGTTAAGGTCTGCCATGACTGCGGATAATATTATGGTATTAAAAGAGGGTCAGATCATTGAATATGGAGACCATGCCGCTCTCATGGAAAAAAAAGGATTCTATTATCATTTTCAAACCCTTGAGAAAGGTTAAGGACCCACCCAAAAATACTTTGCATTTTCTGTGGGCGCATTCCCATTTTTCCGGAACCGTCCATAACTAATTTATTTTATTAGCTCATGCGCAAATTAGATCAGGACTTATATCTTTATAACTCAAAGGCTTAAAATTCTGACCGGGAAAATGGGAATGCGCCCGTCCTTATATGCCCTGGGGCAATTTGCTGGGACTTGTCATTTTTTTGGGTGCAACCCTTTTACTGGCATACCTTGGAGCCCACCAAACTACGACAAAATATCCTGAAAGAAATATTAATCACCTTTCTGGTAAATATCGGCCTGTAAGGCGCAAACCCACGAAGGCAGGCTATTTCCCACAATTTTTAAAATTCTTTCATGCACCCTTTTTTGATATTAAAGTCAAACCCATGGAATCCTCTCTGCTCAGGGAGAGATGAAACGGATCTTGTGATTAATTCCCCTTTTTTCATTGATGTCTCAATTTGATTGAAATAAGACCCCATTTAACATATAAACCCCATGTAAGCTGAATCATAACTAACCCTACGTGCATGAATGCTGGAGCAAGGGGTTTCTGCTGGATCATAATTAACAGCCGAATAGATGGGAGAGAGTCGTGAACATAAGCGGAATTATATTTCAGACACTTGGGGGGCTGGGTCTTTTTATCCTTGGCATGAAAATGATGACCGAGGGCCTGCAGGCAGCTGCTGGACAGAAGATCCGAGGCATTCTTGAAGCCATTTCATCCAATCGGTTCTTCGGATGTGTCACCGGGGCCGGTGTTACTGCCATGGTTCAATCTTCATCCGCCACCACGGTGATGCTCATCGGATTTGTCAGTGCCGGTATCATCTCCCTGGAAAATGCCGTGGGGGTGGTCATCGGGGCCAATGTGGGTACCACCATCACAGGACAGATGATTGCCTTTAAGTTGACCAAAGTGGCCCTTCCTGCCATTGCACTGGGGGTGGGGTTAAAGTATTTTTCCAAGAAGCGAAACTACCGCCACATCGGGGATGTGATATTGGGATTTGGTCTATTATTTTATGGCATGACCGTGATGAAACTGGGGCTGGCTCCCATCAAAACAGACCCGCAGTTCATCTCTTTTTTCACCACTTTTTCCACGGACAGCATGGGGGGGATTCTTTTATGTGTCGGCATGGGTGCGCTACTGACAGTGATGGTACAATCCTCTTCTGCCACGGTGGGACTGACCATGACCCTTGCCACATCAGGCCTTCTGACCTTTCCCACGGCCATGGCCCTGGTGCTTGGAGAAAACATTGGTACCACCATAACGGCCCAGCTTGCCACCATTGGATCAAAGAATCTGGAGGCCCATCAGACGGCCAATGCTCACACTGTGTTTAATGTGGCTGGTGTGGGCATCATTCTTTTGATATTTCCCGTTTTTGTAAATACGGTTCAAACGTTATCGCTGAAAATCGGTGCCGGACCGGTGGATCTGCTGGTGGGCGGAGAATACGTAAATGCGGCCCGGTATATCGCCAATGGTCACACCATTTTTAATGTACTCAATGCAGCCATTTTTTTAATTCTGTTACCCAGATTGGTGCAGTTGACCATTTTTATCTCTCCTAAGGGAAAGGTTAAAAAGGAAAGATACCAGGTACCGGAATTTGATACCCGTTTCATGGATTCTCCCATTGCCGCCCTTGCAAGGGTCAAGGCAGAAATTATCCGTATGGCTGATTTTGCCCACATGGGGTTGAGAAAAACCTCCACCTGTCTCAAGGTGAGAGACGATGATATTCTGGGGGAGCGGGAGGCCATTGAAGAGCACCTGGACTCCTTTCAAAAGGTAATTATTAAGTATCTGATCACCATCTCCCAGGGTGAAATCAATGCTCCGGAATCAAAAGAAATTTCTGAAATGATGCGCATCACCAATAACATTGAACGTCTGGGTGACTCCTTGGAAAACGTCTCCAGAACCCTTGAGAAAATGTACGAAAATGGGTTTCAATTCAGTGATGATGCGATTCATGATCTTGTGGAAATTTCCGATGAAGTGGACCATTTTATGGGATTTGTCATCCGTGAAATGAACGAAAAAACCGAAGGGTTTTACCAGAAAGCCTTGGCCCAGGAAGACCTCATTGACCAGATGCGGGAAAACATGCGGGAAAAACATATCAAGCGATTACAGGGCAGCAGCTGTTCAGTTGACACCGGTGTCGTGTTTGTGGCACTGATCTCCTACTATGAGAAGATGGGCGATTATTGTTATAATATTGCCACCGGAATAAATCGAATTTTATAGTTGCTCTGGGGTGCCAATATTTTAAGAGCTTGTTTGAAAAATATTTTCAAGGGATTAAACCAGCTGATTTAAACAGGCTCTAAATTCAAAGAGGGTGAATCGCAGTAAATATATAAAACTTTTATTTGATCAGTAAACAATGTTTGATTTTTATTTTTTTTGCTTGACAGAACCCCATTTTTATCTCTATCTCTTGGTTATCAAGTGAAGATTATAGTGCATCTCATTTGGCCCATATTTGATTTCAGGTACTAAAATGTTTGTTGTTAAAAGTAGTGTAATACCAGTCAAATACGCCGGTGCAACGATTTGATATGCAGTATGCATAAAATCTTGAAACCCGGTATGGGCCCCTCTTTTAACCATGAACTGCAGGAAGGAGACAACGGTGTCTGATCAAAATGTGTATTCAAAAAAAACTTGGTTGAAATCCTATGAACCAGGTATTCCGGAACATTTGGAATTCAAGGATATTTTAATTCCTCAATACCTTGACGCATCCACGAAAAAATTTCCGAACAAACCGGCCTTGATTTTCCAAGGATATTCCCTGACGTTTACACAACTCAGTGAAATGGTGGCACAGTTTGCAGCCGGACTTAAGAAAGAAGGTATCCAAAAGGGAGACAGCGTTGCCATTTTGCTTCCCAATGTTATCCCCTGTGTGGTGGCCTATTATGCAACCCTTAAAATTGGGGCGATTGCCGTATTCAACAATCCACTTTATTCAGACAGGGAGCTTGAGCACCAGTTTACGGATTCAAACTCTAAGTTTTTAATCACCCTTGATCTTCTGGCCAACCGGATGGTTAAGCTAAGAGAAAAAACCACCATCAAAACCATTGTTTACACTTCTCTTGGCGACTATCTTCCCTTTGCCAAGCGTCTCCTATTTCCCTTGGTTGCGAAAAAAAGGGGGTTGGCAGCAGAGGTTCTCCCTGCAAAAGATCTCTATAAGTTTAAAGATTATATCGCCAGTTGTGCTCCAGATTACACCCAGGCAGATGTTAAAATGGATGACGTGGCCATGTATCAGTACACCGGCGGCACCACAGGCGTGTCCAAGGGAGTGATGCTCACCCACAAAAATATTTCCCACCAGATCCAGCAATTTGAGGCTTGGTTTCCCGGGTTTGATGAAGGGGCAGAAATCATGTTGGGTGCCCTTCCTTTTTTCCATGTATTTGGCATGTCCGTGTCCATGAATTTTGCCATTCGCATGGGTTGGACCAATGTCCTGGTGCCTAAACCCCAGCCGGAACCCTTACTGGAATCCATCAGCAAATTCAAGGTCACCTTTGCCCCCATGGTTCCCACCATGTATATTGGCATACTGGATCACCCGGCTATGGATAACACGGACCTGAGTTCGGTCAAGGGATGCTTTTCTGGCAGTGCCCCCCTGCCCCTGGACGTGATCACCAATTTCCAGGAAAAAACTGGATCTATAATTGTGGAAGGATTTGGATTGACAGAATCAACCCCTGTTACTCATGTAAATCCCTTCCACGGCACCCGAAAGCAGGGCAGTATCGGCATCCCCATTTCCAACACAGAATGTAAGATCGTAGACCTTGAGGACAAGACCAAAGAGATGCCCTTGGGAGAACCTGGTGAATTACTCATACGCGGACCCCAAGTCATGAAAGGGTATCTGGGTAGACCTGAAGCCACCAGTGAGACAATGACCGAAGATGGCTTTTTGCTAACCGGTGATGTGGCCACAATGGATGAAGATGGATATTTTTACATTGTAGACCGCATAAAAGATATGATCCTCTCGGGTGGATTTAATGTCTACCCGAGGGACATTGATGAGGTGTTGTTTGAACATCCCAAAGTCCTGGAAGCCTGTGCCATTGGAATTCCCCATCCCAAACGTGGGGAGGCGGTAAAAGCCTTTGTCATTCTTAAGGAAGGCCAGGAGATGACAGCCCGGGAAGTGATAGATTATTGTGATACAAAACTTGCCAAATACAAATTACCCGTTGAAGTGGAGTTCAGGCAGGAACTGCCAAAATCCAATGTGGGTAAGATTTTGAGAAAGGATTTGCGGGCCCAGGAAGAGGCTAAATAGTCTTAATAGACCCTTATCTTTCCATGAATTCCTTTATTAAGGCGGCGGTTTCCCCGGGTTTGTCTTCAAACAGATAATGACCCGCATCATCAAATAGATGCACCGGTACACGGGGGAAACGTCGCTTCCATTCCTTTAAAAATGAAAGATCAAAAACAAAATCATGGCGGCCCCACAGAATCATCATGGGGACTTGTTCCAAATGATGGAGGGCGTCTTCCACTTTTTTGACCAGGGGATAGCTTTCATCCTTGGGGGAAAGGGGAATATCCTGGACAAACTTCAGGGTGGCAATTCTATTTTTCCAGGAATTGTAGGGGGCGGTCAGTCCTTGTTTTATCTGTTTTGACAGGGGGGATCGGGGGGCCATGTAAAGTGCTGCCCGGGAAAAGATATTGCCAGCCTGGACAGCAGGGATCGCAAAAGGGGCAAGATATTTCAAAAGCCACAGCCTCAATGGAAATTTTTTATCCTGGGGTAGAAAAAATCCCGAGGTGTTGGTGATGACAATGCGTTCTATGCGATCCAGGTTATCCAGTGCCCAGGCAAGACCGATCATTCCCCCCCAGTCGTGGACAACCAGGGTAATTTTTTCCTTGAGGTCCAGATGATTTACCAGAGAATCAAGATCATCCACCCGGGATTGAAGGGTGTATTTGTAATCCCTGGCATCTGGTTTATCAGAAAAACCACATCCTATATGATCCGGTACAATGGTGCGGTGATTCGGTGACAGCACCTTAACCATATGACGATAATAAAAAGACCAGGTGGGATTACCATGGACCATGAGAATCGGGGAACCGCTGCCCTCATCCAGATAATAAAGGGAGTGTCCTTGGACTTTTACATGCTTGGGTGTAAAGGGATAAAGGGATGCAAAGCTTTGTGTGGACAGCGCTTTCCCATTGATATTTCGTTCCATGATTTTCCTTATTTTTTTTATATAAAACTCGGCATCCTTCAAAAATACTTTACACTTTTTTAGTACATGTCCCATTTGCAAGGGCTTTTTCCCAAAAAACTGTAAAGTACTTTTGGGCTCATATGAAGGATGCCTAAAACTCCGTCTAAAATAATGCAATAATTGGAGTTTTAACTTTCGTTGTGGCAGGTTTTTCTGCCATGTCAGTTATATGAAAATGTGACACCGGAGTACCGTCAGCAGAGCCCCCGGCAACTGGCCTGACCGGAACATTGGGAACCAAAGGGCAAAAATACCCCCCGACGTTCCCGTTCCGGTCAGGCCAGTTGCCGAGGGGCGGCATTATGCTATTTTACCATTCAATGCCCATCATAAGGCAATTCAGACCTGATCCAATCCCCATAAAGCCCACATAGTCCCCAGGTACCAAAAAGCCCCGTTCATGGGCAATGGCTGCCGTCAAGGGCAGAGACACCGTACCCATGTTTCCCAGATACGGAAAGGTTGAGAAATCTTTTTTGGGATCAATGTTCATGATTTTGTGAAACATCTTCTGGTGGGTAGACCCCACCTGGTGGCAGATGAATTTGTCTGGCATGATGTTGGGAATATCCATGTTCTTTGTGAAGTCTTCAAAGGTTTTCCCCGCCAGGGCCAGACCGTTCTCCAACACCCCATGGGCGTTGGTGCGCATCTGCACCTTGGCATGGGTGGGCATGCCCGGTTCGCTGAAGGTCCAGCGGCACAGATCATGGAAGCGATTGTCATGTCTGACCACCCCGCCTTTAAGGGCATGCCGACGCTCCACGTCATTGCCCAGGGTCCCATCGGTGAGTAAGATGGCCGCAGCACCTGCCCCCCCGGTCATGGTGGCAATGGTTTTCGTATAAAACTCAACGGTTTTTTCACAATTTATCTCATCAATGGTGGCATCCACAATCTGCCTTGCCGTTTCACAGGAGACCACCAACCCTGCCCGGATCTGCCCCAGTTCAATGGCATTGGCCACCTCTACCATGCCGGTGATCATGCCAAGGCAGGCATTAGAAACGTCATAGATGTGGGCCGTGTTGCTGATTTTGAGTTCATCTGCCACCGCACAGGCCGTGGCAGGTTCAAATCCGTCCCGTCCCACACCGCAGAACACCAGAGCACCGATGTCGTCGGGGGAAACACCACCTGTGATCAGGGCCTTTTGACCCGCCTTAGCCGATCCCTGGGCCAGGGTATGGTCTACATCCCAGAACCGCCGCTCCTTTATGCCGGTTAACACCTCCAGCTGACCCATTTTAAATCCAGCGGTCGTATAAAAGGGTTCAAGGCGTTTTTCAATCTCCTCGGTGGTGACAACGTGGGGGGCCAGTTCATAGCCCAGTGCATCGATATATACCTTTGAATATTTCATCTGTTACTCCAGAAGTGTTCAATCTCCCGGTGGGAAAGTCCCACCAGTTTCATTCCCATGTTTTTGTACAATACAATCCTGTGGTCGTCGGAGAACATGTGGGCATCTGCCACAACAAAGGGTTCAGGATGATATCCCATCTCCTTGATTTCGATTTCATATCTTGCTTTTTTCGTCTCCGGGGTAACTGGTCCCCGGCATTTAAGGTCACTTTCCATGCCGGGAATGATATCATAATGCACATCATCCCGGAGGGATATCCACCCCATGCGCTGGGTGAAAATACGCAGAGCATGGGCGCAGCATTCATACATCAGGGTGCCAGGCATCACCTTATCATCCACAAAATGGCAGGTGAGAAACCAGTCATCGGGGTGGATATCTGCTTCGGCAATGATGATGCCAAGACCAAAGCGGCCCCCTGTGGGGTCAAATGCCATGACCCGGTCGATGAGGTGCATGCGCCCCCCGGGCAGGCGTAATTTTTCCCCCAGGATTATTCCTTTAAATAGTGCCCCAAAGCAGGTTTCCAGGTCTCCCCGGCGTAGGGATTCCACCTGGTTTTTGGTATATTGTTCTGTTTGCACCTGCACAGGAAGTTGAAAATCACGGAGGCGTATCTCTGTAGCGGTCTCCTCTTTTTTAAGAATAATACCACCGGAATTTTCCACCTCCTGGGGGGTGAAAAAACCAGCACACCCGTCCCGCATGGATATAAACAGGTCATTGTTTATGTATCCTTCATAATGAAAGAAAAAGAGATACACCTCCCCCTGCTTTAAAAAACGATCAATTATAATGTGATACTCTATGGTCTCACCGGCTTGGGGCAAGGGGCGATGGAAGGTGACCCGGGCATCCAGAAGACGATATCGACGATGCCCCTTTACCTGGTGGTCTATGCCCATCCAGGAGCAGAGGAATAGATCGGCCTGCCCTGCTTCAATGGAGATAGAAACCGGTGCTTTTCCCCCGTCAAGGTACCAGGCATCAGGGTTGACATCGTGCTGGGTAATGATTTTGCCCGGTCCCATGGAGAGCATCTCCCCTTCAATGGAGAGGATGCGGTCCACCAGCATCAGCGGTTCACCAGGTAGCCTTACCCGCACGGGGTAGGTATCGATGATGTCAAAGGTTTCCCCCAGAACTGTCCCGGCATCCCCCACGGCAAATGTCAGACATTGCTGGCGGTCAAACAGAGGCGGTTCTTTTATAGAATTTGTTTCAGCATGTGCCGGTGCGTTAATTTTTCCTGGATTTTTTTCCATGGGTTCCGGGGTTAGTAAAGGCACTCCACCGGTCCCCGGGAGTATTGCAACTATTTTTTCGGATATTTTTGTGTCCGCGGTTTCCCCGGACGTTTCTAAGGAATGAGCTAGACCCTCCGATTCAATACCATTATCTGCTTTCATAAGGGGGGTGGGGGAAAATTCTGTCCCAGGGAGAAAATTCGTGGGACCACTCGGGGAAGGGGACTCAAGGCTCACCATGGCTGATGCCAGACGGGTCAGGGTTTTAAATTGTATTTCAAAGGCCCTTGTGTTTGAGCTGGACAATTCCAGAAATTTTATGTGTGCCCTACTGGTGAGGGCCACTGATTCATTAAGTATATTTTCTGGGAAGGTACCAGGAGCGGTTGAGTCATGAACATCAGGGGGCATTTCATTGGCAGGATACTGGGGAGATGTTTCTCCAGGATTCGTTTTCCCAGGATTCGTTTTTCCGGGATTTGTTTCCCAAAAATTCATTTTTCCAGGATTCAGCCCTGGATTCATCCTATGTTGGGTCAAATTCAGGGGGAGACCCTTGTCAGCTGGAAACCGATGGGCCTTTAGGATAATGTCATTTTTCAGGGAGTTGCCTGGCATGGAATCGTTTCCTTGCTTTTCCCCCCCAAAGGGTGAATCCGGGCGAACACTTTTTGCTGGATGGGACTCCGGGGAGTGCCCTACCATCTCTTTAGGTAACAAAGGACTGATTCCTGTGGGGGGAGATTTAAGTATCACATGCCCGCAGGCACCGTCCTGGGTAATGCTTGCCACACAGGCATGGCAGGTATGGGGGGCAACATTTGTGGGTGATTTCAGTATCCATGGAGCCATGGGTGCAGGTTCTGGATATCCAAGGTTGCTGGGGGAAGAGGCACCACAGGGGAATATGGAGTCGGGGCGGATGCCTGGTTGCAGGCCGTGATAAAGCCCAAGAGATGCTTGAACAATAGAAACAAGCCCGGAGAGACCAAAGGCATGACCCATAATCTGGGGACCGGATCCCACCGTGGGAAGCTCCGTTGTGGTTCCCGGGGACGAATGATTTTTTTTCAATACACCCAACTCAAGGGGATTGCTGGCACCATATCCATGGATCATATGAAAGTTAATTTCTGAAAAGGGAATATTTCCCCGATCCAGAGCATTTTTAAGGCTTGTTTTATAATTTTTTTCCAGGGTCGGGGTGGCGGGGGGCGCTTCAGCAGTCAGTTCACCACCACAGGTGCCTGCGGTGGCAGAGATGACACTGTAAATTCGATCTCTATCTGCCATGGCCTTTGCAAGGGGCTTTAGCACCACTGCAACGGCCCCTTCGGTCCAGGTTGGATTTTGAATCTTTTTGTTTTCCAGGGAAGTTTCCTGGGGATAAAGACACCGGGCAAGAAAATTTTGGCGCAAATCCCCTGCCATGTCCACGGCCCCGCAAAGAAAAAGATCGGTTTCACCGGACTTAATGGCATTAATCCCCACCTCCAGTGCTTTTAATCCGGAGTTGGCATCAGCGGAAAGGGTGAAGCAGGGACCTCCCAATTGGAATTCCCGGGCAATGCGGCTGGCCACAATGCCCCCCAGAGCCCCCAGTGTTCGATTGGCTGTGAGGGGAGGAATGGTGAAGTTCTTGGCAAATCGTTGATCTGACGGATGCGAGGCCGGGGCCGGGGTATCGTCATCATTTTGCAGCCAGCGAAGGTGAAAATCCGTGGCACCATGGTCAAACTCAATGCCAATGGCCGCACCAAATCGAGTTCTAAGGGGCTGGTCCTTGGCGGGCCGGGGGGCAATACCTGCATCTTTTATGGCAGCCATGGCAGCCTTGAGCATCACAAGGTGCTGGGGAAGAAGGTCCGGGATCTGGTTGGGGGGAATGTGAAACTCCCCGGCAAAGGTCTTTATCTCGTCCATCCACACCCCGGTTGTATCAGGGGAGGTGTATCCAGGTATGGAAGCGGTGTCCCTTTCAGGTGTAACCATTAAGCGCTTAAGTGTGTCAATATCCGCTGCTTGGGGGGTGGTTAGGGCCATACCCACAATGGCAACCCCATCAGGTGGCTCAGCCGGGTTTTCGTAAGACTTGGGGGGGCTTCCCATGGTTTTCGGGGAACTCGTTGTCATGTGTGTGTGGGGGGGCTGGGAAAAGGAGGCGGATTCTCCCCCGGATTTTTTTTCAAAACCGGCGGCATGGTCAACGTTTCCACCCACAGTATCAGTGGCAAAAGAATCAGCGGTGTAATAAAATGTGGGGATCTCTTTTCGAAATTCTTCCACCAGCACATGGGCGTTAATGCCGCCAAAGCCAAAGGCGCTGATGCCAGCACGCCGGGCCATGGCAATGGATTTATCCTGGGAAAGGGGCCGGGGTATCCAGGGGGCAGCATCGGTCTGCACCCGAAAGGGGGTTTGATAAAGGGGGCTGCTTTCCGGGGGGGCTGTAAAGTTCAAGGAGGGGGGAAGCTGTTTTGCCTTCATGGCCATAAGGGTTTTGATAAATCCTGCAGCCCCGGCAGCGGTGAGCAGATGCCCCACCATGGATTTAACAGAGCCGATGGCACAGGTGGCATTGTCAGCATGGGCAATACCGGCGTCTTCCCACAGGATTTTCATGGAGTTTAATTCCACCCCATCTCCCACGGGTGTGGCAGAGCCATGGCATTCAATGTGCTGGACATCATTGGGGGACCAACCCGCTTGTTTATAGGCTGAGGCCATGGCCCGGATCTGGCCGTCGGAGGCCGGGGCCACAAGGGTACCGCCAATATCATTGGACCAGCCCGCCCCGGTGATGACGCCGTGGATGGTATCACCGCAGGCCAGGGCATCAGCCATGCGTTTTAAAACCACCATGCCGGTGCCTTCCCCCACCACAAGGCCATCTGCCTGCCTGTCAAAAGGCGAACATCTGCCCGAAGGAGAAAGGGCTTTTAACTGGGTAAATCCAATTTGGGTGTAAAGAGAATCCGGACGGGAGACACCGCCAGCAATCATCATATCAGCCAGACCCAGGGTCAGTTGGTCACAGGCAAGTTTGATGGCAAAAAGAGAGGAGGCGCAGGCTGCATCCAATGTAAAACAGCCTCCCTGGAATCCCATGGCCCTTGCCAGCAGTGCTGCTGGCACCGATACCACCCCGGCCGCCAGGGCCTGGGTCCGGGTTAAGTCATGGCCCCGGTTTTCCATGATCACCTGCCATGCAATATCCGAGGTGTATTGGGTGGGAAGGGCGATGGCCGCAAGGATCACCCCTGTTTTTGCCTTGAGTTGTTCCGGACAATGGCAATGGGAAATGGCCTGCTGCCCTGCAGAAAGCACCAGATGATGCAGGGGATCAAGGCTTAATAAAAGTTCCGGTGCCAGGGCAAATCCATGGGGATCAAAGGCAAAATCGGTGATCAATCCCGCCCGCTTTGAGGCGACCTTATCCGGTAAATAGGTGGTGGAATGGACCTGGTCCGGTGGAATGGTCCACCGCCCGGGTGGCACATCAATAATGGCCTCTTTTTTTGCCATGATATTTTTGCCAAAGGCATCCACGTCATTGGCCCCGGGAAAAATTCCAGAAAGTCCCACAACGGCTATTTTGTTTTTATATAAAGTCATAACCTGAAGCATATAATTGAGAAATAAAGGAAATACAAGGAATGGCTCTTTATTTCAAAATATTTTTAGTTTTCCAACACTGGATATTGTTATGTATTTATTGTTATTTTAATGTCTTATGCTCATGGCTTGTAAGATAAAAGCCTTTGTAAAAAAAATGTAAACACCTTTATGAATACTTTTTGGATACTGTTTGAAAAATAACTCTCAAGAGAGTTATTTTGATAAAAAGAGGGTAAAAAAAGTTATTCTTATGTATGACTCTGTTGATTTATAGTGCCGCACAATTGAACAGATATCATTTTAAACCATAACGTTCTGATTTTAATAGACTTAAAGTCCAGTATTAGTATCAAGTCATGTGCCCGGAGCTATAGTACAGATTGCTGGATTGTAGAATCGATACCCACAGTGATCATGTCAATGATGAAAAGGCCCGCCAGTTTTATTCAATACGGATGTTGATAAATCCTTTTCCCTCCGGGAAATTGGCGAAACCATTCGTGGGGCTCTGGATGGTTGATTCAGCAGGGCATTGATGCCCTGAACATACACCTTGTTCATGCAGGGTTTGGACAGGTGGTCCACCCGCCTGTCCTGCTCCTTTAAGGTTTTAATGGATTCCAGAAATTCAATATTCCCAGAGATAAACAGAACCCGAATCTCCTTGTCCCGTTGGCGGATATGTTTATATACGTCCATGCCGTTATGGGTTCCCTGCAGCATATAATCCAGACTCACAAGATCGTAATCCTCATTATCAAAAAGATCCATGGCAGCCTGCCCACTGGTGGCCACATCCACCCTGTGATAACAGGGAGACTGCGTTAATACGCGACATTGCACATGGGATATGTCGTGTTCATCCTCAACTAATAAAATTCGTTTTCCGCTGTGCAAAGGGCTCTGGGAAATCTCTCTTTTTTCATGCACTGTGAGCTGTTTCTCAATCACCGGTAAGGTAATACGAATGGTGGTACCGTCATTGCTAAACGATTGTACGTCAATGCTTCCTTTGTGTTGATGAATATATTTTTGCACATTACCCATGCCATATCCTGTCCCCTTTATGTCCTTGTGGTAGGCCCCGGTGATATCATTACTTCCCTTCAGGGTAAAAGCAGGGTCATAAATTTTATCCAGATGCTCCCGGGGAATACCGCATCCATTGTCTGTTACTTCAATACAGATGCTGGTGGTATCCACAAAATGGGTGATAAGGATGATTTCTGGCCGGGAGATTCTGCCCAGGGCATGGATGGCATTCTGTAGCAGGTTCACCAGTGCATGCTCAACCATGCCAGGATCAGCCAGCAGGTCAGGCATATGGGCTTCATAGCGTTTTGTTATTTGAATCCCTTCCAGGTCCTTTTTCATCAGCGTCAGGACCATGTCAATTTTTTCGTTTACGCTAAAGAAACATTGCCGGGGTTCCTGGTTTCTGGCAAAGGCCACCAGATTACGGGTCATGTTTTTGCCCCGGATGGTCTGGTTGAGGATCATTCCCAGGGTTTTTTCCATGGCCGGATCTTCACAATCCATGAGCATCAATTCAATATTGCCCATGATAATTCCCAGGATATTGTTAAAATCATGGGCCATTTTCCCGGCAATCTGGCCGACGAGGGCCAGTTTTTCCTGCTCCCCAGCTAATTTATGGGCTTTGATTTTTTCTTGTTCCAGTTGTATACGATCAGTGATGTCATGGACCACCATTCTGACTCCTTTGACATGCCCTTTATCAAGGATAAAGTCGCTGCTCATCAGAACTGTTAGTTTATCTCCATTTCTTTTAATCATATTAAATTCTGCATTGCTTGAAATTTTTTCTCCCCCGGCAAGGCGTTTCACTCGCTGCATTGATTTGTTTTGGCTGGGTTCATCCAGTAAATCTAAGGGGTTCAATGTCATCAATTCTTCCCTTGTGTATCCTAAATATTGACACATGACATCGTTGAATTTGATAAATTTATGTTCGTCAAAATTAATTTCACAGATGCCAGCCGGGGCGTTGAGAAATAGCTGTCGGTATTTTTTTTCACTTTCCACCAGGGCATCTTCAGCTTGCTTTCGTTCTATGGCAATGGCAATCTGGTGGGAAACGGCAGAAAGAATATCAAGCTCCTTTTCAGTGTACAGATTGGCATCTGTGTAGCTCTGCACCGCCACCACACCGATTACCTTGTCTTTTATCATCAACGGAACGCCCAGCCAGATCAAAGGAACAGTCCCTATTATGCCATTTTTACGGGCCCTCTCCATGAGTTTCTCCTGTTGCAACAAGATGGGCTGGCACCTTGCAACCACCAGCCCTGTCAGGGAATTTTCCGTATCAAAATTAGTGACGGCTGAAAAATCATCACCGCTCTTGTCCACATGATAGGGAAAATACAGGGTGTTGTTAGTGGTATCCACCCGTACGATGAAAAAATTGGTCACATCTATAATCGTGCCAAGACAGCTATGAATGGATGTGTAAAGGTCCTCCAGGCTTGGGGTGGTGTTCACTGCATTGGAAATTGTAAACAAGGCTGAGTTGATGGCTTCTGCTTGCTTCTTTTGGGTAATATCCAGAAAATGGGAATGAACGGCCGGTTTTTCCTTATATTCAATGAAGGTGCTGTATGTTTCAATCCATCGAATTCCCAGTGTTTTGTGGATGATGCGATACTGTTGGGAAGGAGGGAACTTTTTGCCCGCTGCCCGGTTTTGAAAATTTTGTAAAAACTCTTTTTGATCATCAGGATGAACCAATTGAATCAATTGAGTGGGAGTGAATTCTTTCAGTTCTGTGGGAGTATACCCTAAAATAATTTCCATGGGATCAGTGATAAAGCAAAATTGAACAGGGTTATCCCGGGCAATGACCAATCCCTGGCGGGATCCCTCCACCAATTGTCGGTATCGTTCTTCACTGTCTCTCAGTCGCTTTTCTTCCTGGTATAGATTTCGTTCCAATATCTGGGAGTTAAGCTGCATCAGGCCCATGATAAAGGAGATATAAAGCATGATGAAGCTAAGCAGGAAAATGCCCTGGACAGAGTCGGCGTTCATGTAACTA
>Ga0307987_1000738_pt1 | contig 19065 bp, 10 predicted proteins | sample EllFjometagen181_FD_203157 | JGI IMG/M metagenome (GOLD analysis project Ga0307987, IMG submission 203157) | Marine microbial communities from Ellis Fjord, Antarctic Ocean - #181 | ecosystem: Environmental > Aquatic > Marine > Unclassified | place: Southern Ocean | collected 2014-10-08
CTTACTAGACAATATAACAAAACTCCATAAAACAACTTATTTTCTTTCATTTTCATTTTTTTTCATTTAAAGTGTGGCTGACTTTTGAAAGAGGCTCTAAGTGTTACGTTATCTTTTCCGCCTACGTTCCTACGGCGCAACAAAGGCGAGACGACGAAGTCACTTCGTTCCTTTATTTATAAATTATGACAGCGAGGACGCTGTCCCTCCCAAATTCACTTGCAAGCTGGAAGCGTGCGTTACTTTTTTCCGCGCCGAAGCGACGCAGCTACAGTTTAAAGCAAAAGACAGATCCGCTATCGTTATCCCCCCTATTTAATTATCACTCTTCCAATTTCAGCTGGTTTTTTGGTGATACCGGATAGTTTGTCATAGATCCAGAAGACTTCTCGTTTTGATTTTTCACCTGAAACTGTCAGATTAAGATTCAACCCAAGTGTTTTAGCATCCGGATTAAATCCAGTTATAGCTTCTGCAGGAATCAATGCTTCAACCACATAACATCCCTTCTTGCTCAATTTAGAAACACCTTCAACAGATTTAATATCAAACTGTGTTTCAGCAATCTCTGAGTTTCTTTTCCAACGGCCAAGATACACACTTTTGCTATCAACCAATGGACAAATCCAGAATTGATGGTCTGTCTTAGCATACTCATCTCGAGCTTTTGAATCAACTTTTGTATCAACAATTACCTCAAGAACATCTGATACCCAGAAACTCTTAGGAGTAACATCTGTCTTTAATCCATCTTGAACTTCAAATGCAAAATAGATTCCTTTTTTGCCATATGCAACATATAGATCAGCATTTGCATCCTGCCCTACACAACCAAGTGTCCATGATGGAATTTTGGAACCTTTTGGCCAATCACTTAAATCACCATCAAACTTGATATCTGCAACCTTTGGAATAATTAACTGATTTGGAATAATTCCCTCTTCTGCCAACACATTTCCATCTGTAGCAACAATTTGAAGCATGGCCTTAGTTTTCTGGATGTCTGCAACATTCCATTTGACCTTAAATTCCTGTATAACAGTCTCTTTAGCTTTCATGTTCAATTTCAAATCTTGTGGTTCAACTTTCCATTTTGAAGGAATTTCTGATTTAAACATAAAAGTCTTATCATACATTGAGTTATTTGTTATCTGAACTTTTAATGTAGAGTTATCAAATGAGCCCTGCAGTGGGTATACTTTTATACTTGCTGCTTCTAAAACTTCAACTTGTACAGGGAGATACTGCACATACTTTCCATCTTTCATTATAAAAGTAGCATCATAAAAACCTCGTTCACAATCTGAAGCAATCTTCACATTCATAGTAAAAATCATATCATTGTTTTCAGATGATGATATAACATCCTGCTTCACAAGCTCCCAGCCTTTTGGCAATTCTGCACTTACAGTTGAATTCTTTGTAATATATTTTGAAGTATCAACTTTAATTGTTGAAACAAATGCGTCTCCTGCAGCAGCACGAATATAACTAGAGGATACGATATCACAGGCAATACCTTTAAGCATTGCCTCTTTTGGATCAATTCCAACAATCCAAGTCGGGGCAATCTGCAATTTAAAACTGTTACCATCTAATTTATTACCATAGAAATCATAAACTACACCACTACCGACTTTCTGAATAGTTGATGAACTATCTTCATATAATTTAAAAATGGCTGCAATCAATCTACCTTCGGATTCAAATAGGTAACCCATTGTGCCCGCTCCAAAATCAAAGCTACCTAATGGCTTTGGATTAGGCAACATTTTTGCCATTGCAGAATATGCAACTGCTGACGGTTTTGGCTCATCTTTTTCAGAGAATACACCACAACCATCAAAGAAGTTATTAGGAACACCTTTAGTATCAAGATTCCAATACCAGAACATTTTATCTAAACCAGCGTTTAGCCCCATTAAATATCCCCTCTGTAGATATACAGCCTGCTCGTACTCTGTAACGATATGTATAGCTAGTGTATCCCAGCCAAATTCGGTTATCCAGGCCTGACGATCTTTGCCATCAGAATCTGCAACTTCAACAAATTCACGCAGTGTATCACGCATCAGTGAAGGTGCTTCACCAACCTGTCCGGTATTTGCATTTCTTGTACTTAACTCTGGAATTGCTGTTCCACAATAAAAATGTGCATTGACAACATCAATATTATCAAACGCACCTGCATCTATACACTTTTTCAATTTCTCAGGATGAACCCCAGCAGTTCCATTCTCAACTGTCCAAAGATCGTCATTAAACATATTGATAACTTCCCCAAATCGCTTATGATATCCCTTATATATTTCAGAACCACTTGCAAGTCGTTTTTCACGCAGATCGCACTCATTATCAACTTCCCATGAAGTGATATTAGGAAAAGCCCATAGAAAATGTGAAAGGTCTCTAGTCCATTCTTTATCAGGAACCGTTGAGCCATCTTTTGGAGCATTTCTTATCATCCCCATTAAAGTTGGAGAGATCATAAGACCAGCTGCATCAACTTTGGAAAGCTTGCTTCTATAAAAAGGCCATCCCTCATAATTGCCATTTTCACCTCTCGCACGAACTAACCAGTCACGACTAAACCCAAAGTCACGAACCCATGCAACTCCAAGATCAGCAATCTGCTGATATGCAACACCATCAATTCCACTATGAAGATCCATACCGTATGGTGAATATTTTTTTTCTTTGTCTGTCAATACATTTGGTGTAGGAACATATGCAAACCTACTACTCTCTTTTATATCTTTCAGACCTTCAATATTTACAACTGCTTCAAAATCGTAAACACCAAACTGAGTTACCTTTAAGTCAATATCACGACAAACAGCTCTTGTGTCCTCAAGTTTAAACTCCCCGGCATCAACAATCTTACCACTGCTATAGTCAGATACTTTATACTTTACACTGCCACTCAAACCTTCTGAATCCCATGTGGAAACCATCAATTTATACTTTGGTGTCGTTGAAGATGTAAAAACATTTCTCATCAAACCTGAATCACAAGAGACACTCAAAAGATCTTCCTTACTCACATCATCGGCAACCTCAACATTTAATTTCAAATCAACAATATCCATAACCGGTTGAGCTTTAATGGTCTTTGATTCCCAATTCCAAACCATAATACTAGCAAATTTAACCGGCTGAACCCAATCTTCAGGAATAACAAATTCTGTTTTCTGCCACTGACCAACCTGTTTATATCTTATGGTAGAATTCAACTTCTTGCCATCAACTACATTTTTGCCATTTGCATCTTTAAATGTTAGAAAACAACCGTACTTAGGCATATTTATTCTGGAGTAAAGTTCAACAGACTTCAAATTACCAGGTGTCTTTATACCCTGTGGTGCAAACGCTCCAACACCAAAACCTTTGCCAGGAATATCTACCTTTGCAGATATTCCTCGATAATTCTTTGAATCAATCTTAAAATCCGCAGGACTTATTTTTACAGCAAAAGAGGCACCCGTATCACCCCAAATCGTACTGGAAGGATTGCTAACTTCAGATGATACCATATTTCCAAAAACACTTATGCCCAAACCCATCAATAATAATATTATACTTTTTTTAAACATTTTTACTCCCTGTTTTGTTTTTCGGAACTCTATCATAAAAATTATCAGCATTCAATAAAACATTTCATTGCGCCGGTTTTTTCTTATGAGTAAGATTTGGATAAAACAATGTCTCGTATTGACAATAAAGTTTTATATGATACAATTGGTGAAAGTGAGAGAAGATTTATAAGCGGAATTTTCCAAAAACAACTAGATAAACAAAGATTGAGTAGTCAAAAGGTATTTTTCCAATATCCTTTACAAAATCGGGGTTATTCCTTTTGATTTAGAAGACTCTAGATCAATGGTAAAGTTGTTATATTAAATTTATAAAAGAAATGGTAAAAAATATGTTAAAGACATTAGCTTCCTTAATGATTGGGGATTTGGAAATTCCTGTTCCTATTATTCAGGGCGGAATGGGTACTCGTGTATCAACAGCATCACTTGCTAGTGCGGTTGCTAATTGTGGTGGCGGTGGAACCATTGCCAGCGTTGGACTAGGCGGTGAAGCAGGAATGGCTAAATCGGATTTTATAAAACATTCACGTGACGGTTTAATTCGTGAAATGGAAAAAGCTCGAGAACTTTCTAATGGTGTTATCGGTGTTAACATTATGGTTGCATTGAGTAATTTTGAAGATCTTGCACGTACAGCAGCTCAAAAAGGGGCGGATTACATTATTTCTGGAGCAGGATTGCCTCTGAGGTTACCAGATTTTGTCAAGGGTACGAAAACAAAAATTATTCCAATAGTTTCATCCGGTCGTGTTGCACGCCTGATGATTAAGTCATGGAAAAAGAAATATGATCGTTTTCCAGATGCTATTGTTGTCGAAGGACCTCTTGCAGGCGGACATCTTGGCTTTTCCGCAGAAAACGTTGAGAATCCTGAAGACAACGCTCTTGAAGAAATTGTAAAAGAAGTTCTTGATGTAACAAATGAGTATGAGAAAGAAAATGGCATTTCTATTCCTGTGATTGCAGCTGGTGGCATCTTTGATGGAAAAGATATTGCTCGTTTCCTTAAACTTGGAGCTAAAGGCGTTCAGTTAGGAACAAGATTTGTTGCAACAAAAGAATGCTCTGTGCCAGAAGAATTCAAACAAAAATATGTTGAAGCAACCGAAGAAGATATTGTTATTATCAAAAGTCCTGTAGGACTTCCTGGTAGAGCATTGGGGACAAAATTCATTAAAGATCTTGTAACTAATGGCAAACAGAAAATAATATGCAAATACAAGTGTTTAAAGACCTGTGACGTGCGAACAGCTCCTTACTGTATCGCAAAACATATGCTTAATGCTGTACATTCTGAAACAGTGGAGGACTCTCTTATCTTTGCCGGACACAATGTGTACAGAGTGAAAGAAATAGTTCCTGTGAAAACCTTAATGGATGAACTAGTTAAAGAAACCATTGCTTGTTTAGCGTAATTAAGTTGCCATATCTTGCTTGATTTGGCAAGCTCCAGCCTCGCTCGCACACGCCCGAAGGGAAAGTAATATGTCAGAAGAAGAAGTTGTTGTCTCCATTTTTGGAGTTATATTTATTTTGATAATAATAGCAATTATTTTTTGCCTATACTTTATTCCGACGTTTGTTGCGTTTTCAAGGAAACATCAATTCAAATGGCTTATATTCATTCTAAACTTCTTTACTGGATTCACCTTCTTTGGTTGGGTAGGATCTCTAGTATGGGCTTTGATTGATACAGAACAAAAACAAGTATATATACAGCCTCCTACTAACCCTCCTCAATTTTCTGTTGCTTCTGAACTTGAAAAACTTACTAAACTTAGAGATAATGGCGATATCTCTAATCTTGAATTCCGAGAACTAAAATATAAATTACTTGAAGGATATAACAAAAAAGAAAATCATAGATAATTTTTAACAAAAATTTACCCTAGATATAAGATATAATTTGCTCTTACACGCTTTGCGCCGTTACCTCTTTGTTGCTTTAGGCGATACGACCAAAGAGAAGAGAGTCCCGCCTTGCGGGATTGCAACAGCAATAAGCAAAGCGAATGGCCTACGGGTCGAACAAAAAGTCTGACCCACAAAAACAGTGACAGAGCCATAATTTATTAAATATTAGAAGATTATTGATTCAGAGACTAATTAACATCCAAGATTGAGCAATCAGCTAACAAAAACATATCCTTAACGTCAATCCACTCAGTACTAGAGTCATCAGTAAGACGTCCAATCATACTGTCAAGTTTTTTCCATCGAGCATCGTCGCCCATAAGTTCAAAAGTATGTCCCCAGAAATAAAAGTCACCATCAACTGCCTTGACTGCTTCAAATACATCCCAAAAATTTGGAGCTAAGAAGTGGCAGTTAGTATGCAAAGCCATTGGGTCCTCAACATTTAATTTGTTTACATTTTTAGTGGTACGGGAATAAAGATAGCCAGCCTGTCTAACCAATTTTTTAACCGCGTCATTGTAAGCTCCACCTGGATACGCCATTCCACATTCTGCCTGATTAAAGTGTTGTTCGATATACTTCTTGCAATCCACAAGTTCACTAAATGCCCTTGATGCATCAATTACATCCAGCGCTGGATGGGTCATTGTATGCCCACCAATACAGAAACCATCATATACCTGCGGCATCTCATCCAACGTGAGTTTATAAACAGGATACTCACCTTTGAAGGTATGCCCCAAACGACGATCCCCCCCTAATACACCCGGGTTTATATTAAATGTGGCTTTAGCACCATGCTTTTTTAAAATCTCTATCAATAAAATATCGTCAACATCACCATCATCCCAACATTGCATTATACGCATACTTCAATCTCCATATTTTTCTAAACTGTTGCTTTTTCAACTAACAACTAAACTTGTGTTGCCCCTCGGTGAGAGAATGCTTAGTTCCATTGGGTAGAACCAAACTACCATTGACTCCTACAGGCAATTCAAATACAAACTCAATACTATCCCCTTTACGCAACCATTCACTTTTGATAACTCCCTTAGGTGATCTGTACGATGATTTGACCCAGTCTAGACCTTCAACAATATGTGGTTCAAGCAAGACATGCTTAAACCCTGGATTTTCAGAATTAGGCAGGATACCAGCCAAATACTGATACATCCATGCACTTACATCACCAAACATAATATGATTGCGAGAGCTTTCCCCTGACCAATCTTCCCAAAGAGTAGTAGCCCCCTGCTTTATCCAATGTATCCAACCAGGAAACTCAGGCTGTGAAATCAAACGAAACGCAATATCAACACGACCATTATCAGCCAAAGCTCGCGGAACATACTTGGCACCTAATATTCCAAAGTCCGGCATACACTCATTTGCTTCAACAGCTTCAACAAGTTTGCACACTACGGCATCACGCTCAGACTCTTCAACAAATCCCTGATATAGAGCACAACCAAGAGCCGTCATTTCACCATTTGCATAAAGACCATCACCATGATAATAATTAGAGTTCAATGCAAGAGCTATCTGATCTGAAAGATCTGCATATTTTATGGCATCAGCATCTCGACCTGTCAGCTTAGCAAAAGTTGACAACATCTTTGCATCAACATAGTAATAAGCCGATGATGTAAATTCTGCTGGAGGCATATGCTCGTCATCGACTGGACACCAATCGCCTAAGCCAAATGAAACTAGATTCTCTGTTGCCATGCTAGTGCAGAAATCTACATACCGCTTAATTCCATCATAATAATTAGTAATAGCAGTTAAATCTCCTGTATACAGATAGATATACCACGGGATAAGAACAAATGCACTATCCCAAGCCGGACCGCTTCCCCAATTGTATCCCCACCCGCATGATGGAACAATGCCAGGTAGCTGTCCACTTGCACGCTGTGCATCTGATATACTTTCGAGCCATTGCATATATGATGAAGCGGCATCATAATTCATCAACCCGGTCTCTGCAGCCAAAAGTGCATCCCCTGTCCAACCATTCTTCTCGCGATGCGGACAGTCTGTGGGAATACCTACAAAATTTCCAATATATGCCCATTGAGTAGCTTTCTGAAGCTTGTTAAGTTCTGGATTTGAACATTCAAATATTCCTATTTGATCAAAGGACGTATAGACAACACGCCCTCGAATATTGTCAAGAGTCGGCTCATTAGGCAGTCCCTCAACCTGAACATATCTGAAACCATGATAAGTAAAACGTGGTTCCCAACTTTCAGATTCATCTCCTTTTAGCATATAACGATCAGTCTGACAATCTCCCGAGTTAATAAAACTATCTATTTTTTTCTGGTCAATCTCACCGTTATCCTCAAGGCGTTCAGCATAGCGCATAGTAATTTCGGTTCCGGCATCACCACTAACATGCAGCTGAACCCAGCCAGCAATGTTTTGTCCTAAATCATAAACAACCGTACCTGGACGAATTATATTCATCGAAACAGGTGTAAGCGTCTGCATCACACGGCAAGGTGGTGAAGTCTGTTCCTGGAGTTCTCCACCCGGAGACGATACTATTTTAACTTCCAACCATTTTTCATCATCAAATTCAGGCATATCCCAGCCAGGGATTTCTTTTCTGGCATCATAAGTTTCACCATTTCTCAATCCATCGAAAAGAAGCGGACCATCTGATACTTTCCATGTTTTATCCGAACCGACAGTCATCTGTGTACCATCCACAAGAGTCACGTCAAGTTGTAACAGAAGCTTTGGATAGTCCCGCCAGATTGCTTTATCAAAATGCCAAACATCTGCTGTATGACAGTTATACCAACCATTACCAAGCACCACACCTATAACATTGATTCCACTTCGCAGTTGTGGTATATCATCATATGTAACATAGCGTACCCGCTGATGATACTGGGTTACAATAGGATCCAAAACATGGTCTCCAACCTTGGCACCATTAATAGTAAGTTCGTAATATCCTAATCCACATATTCGAAGTTTAACCGACTTGACATTGGATGGTAATGAAAATTCTTTTCTTATCATGGGAGATGGCTTCACCTCACACAGCCAGTTATTCAAGAACCAGCGTGAATCCCCTATCCATTGAGCTTTCCAATCCATACTCTCGTTTTGTTCAAACATCTAAATATATCCTCTTTTTATATAGTTTATTATCATGCATGTTTTGCTATCAGACGTAAAATATTAATGTTTTTTTTTACCACGGTTCATGCATTTGAGACTTTTGTGTTCGCCCCCTTCTACGCTTGACACTATGGTGTAACGCCCAAATCTGATTTCTACATAAGAAGCATAACACAACTTTATAGATTAGACAAGGAGGAGCCCTCGAAACGTGTCCGCCGTGAACGACAGCGTGCCACCCTCAAACGAGGAAGGTATTAGGCCTATTCTGGCTATGCGTAATCCAGAACGACCATCTGGTGGCAGGTGAACTCGTCTACAGTACACATGAGAATCTGATCGTCTGCGATGAACGGTAAGGTGGTGCCCTACGGCTCAAGCGTGAAGTTCCTGACGTTGCAGACCGTGCTGATACATACGTTCCTCGATCACCTCGATGCTCTTGATCTCGCCAGAAACCGTGTCGCCGTTCATCTTCATTGGCCCACCTCGGTTGATTGTATTAGCGTGCAGCAGGTGCAGAATGTGTCGTTTCTGAGCTAGCTGGTGCATCAGCGAAACGCGCGCGGTTGAGTGCATGGTTACGCTGAGTATGCTCTCGCAACTTATTTAATTAATGCCGAGCTTTTCCTTCAACCTCGGCACTCCAAAGGTAAAACTTGCAAGTTTGAAGTATGCATAACGGTTGGCAACTACACTGGCTAATGAACTTCCAACATCAGGCTTCGCCCTGCGCGGGACTTCCGCCTTCGTACCTACGGCGCGACAAAGACGGCTCGACAGGTCGAACATTCAACTTCCAACATCGAATAGAAGACACTACCGTGAGTAGGTAAGAGTTTCAGTCTGTTATTTTTCCTAGGGCGTTGCCCTAGGCTATAATGTTACGGGCTTTCAGCCCTAACGGACGCCGAGGAGTCCGCGCCGAAGCGACGAGGCTACAGTGAAACTATCCAACCATCTAACGACTAAATCTAGATTGTAAAGATGTATATTGTAGGGTAATCTTTAATGATAGGCTTAATATATTTATAGACTTTGCTATACTGCATATCACTAGGCGCAAATATCAGCAGTACCTTGACCTCAGAATCTGAATTGTCATCAAGAATCTTTTTATATTCATTAATATTCTCAAATGATAACTTCTTAATCGATATTCTAGGTTCAATCTGATTCTCTAAATAAGTTGCAGTTGGTTTAATAATTTTTGCAGATACCATATTGTTGGTTTCGCTCAACCATAGTTCACAGGGCTGACTATATCTTTTTTCGCGAACTCGGAATTGCTCGTTAGGCAAAAAAGTTTTGAAGAAAGGTTCATCTTCTTTAGGAATATCAACTCTGATGCCATTAACACTTTCAATTTCCTGTAGTAAACCTGCAACTTGTTTAATTGTTCCCACAGCTAAGTTCTTATTAAATTCAACATTTACAAATGGGTCATGACCGCTATCCACGCTATTAACCATTGTTTTCAAGAAAACATCTAATGTAAGTGGCTTAAATGAGTCATCATTGTTTTTTACGTTATATACAATAGCCCCAGCACCATTGGTAGATATATTCAAATCATAATACTGCATACGTTGCTTGCCATCTATATACTCCGGTCTCAGCACAATAGTTATTGGTGTACCTTTAGGTGGCAACAGAGGACCTGATGTGACGGTACCATATGCGCGCCCTTTTGTTACATTGTCAGGAGTAGTCATTATACTACCTGATTCTGTATAACTTGTTGCGATACCATATGGATCCATAGAATCAGCCATCAGTACTTTTTTATTTGAATCGTCAAAAGCATCCATCATAACAGACCCTGTAAAGACCTGTGACAGTCTATTGGGTGGATTCTTACCTGTTTTTTTATAGATTACAAAATCTTTCATAGGAACTTCTTTTGGATTCTTTGTATCAATCACAAAACTCACAAGAACTCTTTCGCCTTTAGGCCAAAGAACTCTATTTACCGAATCAACAGCTTGCCCGGGCTTCATTCCTAAAAACTCAAGAGCTTTGATTACATCTGCAGGCCTAGCAAAGCTATATGCAAGAGCTTCATAGCCGTGAGAACTTTTATCATCAATCACATACAACTCAGATGGTTCTCCTGTCGAGAGTTCTGTAACCTCGCCATCAATTGTAATTTTATGACTGGCCTTATCAGCGACTAACCCTGGCAACACCATAAAATCTTTATTACCTTTGTATTTCTCTATATTTTTCTGATAATTACTCTTTGCAACAGCTCTATTTACTGAAGATGCAGAACCATCTTCCTGCGCATAAACAAATGATAAGATAAGACTTAATAAGCAAACAACTTTTACAAAATTAATCTTCATATTTCTTCTTTCCCCAACTTCTTTCTTGTTTTTTTGGTGGTGTACGGTCAACGCTTACAAAAACACCCTGCTCACCGATAACATGTTTGAGTTTACTGAATAATTCTGTCATGGGTTCAACATAACAAGATTGCTCTGCCGACATAAAAACTTTCTCTCCGGTAGGAATCATCAGGCATATACTTATAGGTACATTTCCTGGATACAATTTAAGAATTGATTTTACTTTTCTCAGCATGTCCTCAGAGGCTAAAGTGGTTGGAATATGCAGGATAATCTCCTTTGTATATCGTTTGGGTACAAAATCCATTGGCAATATTTCCTGTGCAACAATTTTGGGCTCATCATCTCGTGCAGAAATATCTCCCGATATCATAATTGTCGCATCAGCCTCCAACAAATATGAATATTTTTCAAAAGTTTCAGCAAAAACAAGAACTTCAATTGTCTTTTCCAAATCCTCAAGCTTTAAGATGGCCCAGTTTCTTCCATCCTTAGACATTTTTTTTGTCATCAGATTAATAAGGCCACCAATACGAACAAAACCTTCAGGTTTTTCTTCATAAATTTTTGAAATTGTTGAAACCTGATATTTATTTAGCACCTGTTCATACTGAACAAGCGGATGTCCAGTCATATAAGCCCCCAGCAACTCACGTTCTGCTGCGAGCATATCTGATTCAGCCCACACTTCTGTTTGAGGCAGCTCTTCTTTCTCGTCATCTGTTATCTCATCAGTTTTTCCATCAAGCAAATCAAAAAAGTTTGCCTGCCCCATTGTTTTGTCTCTCAATTCTTCAGCAGCTCTTGCAACAGCAAACTCTATGCCTTCAAACAGCTGTGCTCTATGGGCATCAAAGCTATCCATTGCACCAGACCTTATAAGACTCTCCATAGACTTTTTATTTGTAACAGAGCTATCCAATCTTGAACATAAATCAATGAGTCCCTTAAAAGGACCATTTGCCTCTCGTTCTGCAACGATGGCATTTGAAACACCAACACCAACATTCTTTATTCCAGCAAGTCCAAATCTGACTCCACCATCTTCAGGCCAGAAACGACACTTACTCTGGTTAACATCAGGAGGTAAAACAGCACATCCCATTTCAGATGCCTCTGCAATAAAACCAGGCAATTTGTCAGCATTGCCCATTTCACTAGAAAGGATTGCAGCCATAAATTGAGCTGGATAATTTGCTTTGAGATATGCAGTTCTAAAACAGACTATACCATAGCCAACCGAATGAGCTTTATTAAATCCATAACCAGCAAATCGCTCAATATTATCAAAAATACTACCAGCAAGTTTCTCGCTTATGTTATTAGTCTTTATACAGCCTTTTACAAACTTTACTCGCTCAACCTTCATCACCTCAACTTTTTTCTTACCCATGGCACGACGTAGAATATCAGCTTCACCAAGAGAGTATCCAGCCAGCACATTTGCAGCCTTCTGAACTTGTTCCTGGTATACCATAACTCCATATGTATCAATCAGAATTGGCTCAAGCAAGGGATGATCATACTCTAACTTAGCTTTGCCAGTTTTTCTTGCAATATAGTCAGGTAGCATCTCCATAGGTCCAGGGCGATACAAAGCAATAACAGCAACCATATCTTCAATATTGTTTATACCAATCTGTTTGATAAGGTCACGCATACCTCCACTTTCAAGCTGGAATACTCCGACTGTATCTGCCCTGTTCAGCAAATCATAAGTCGGTTTGTCAGTCATATCAAGTTTTTCAACATCAATATCAACCCCAGTCTGCTCTCTGACAATATCAATGGCCTCTTTAATTACCGTAAGGGTCTTAAGACCCAAAAAGTCCATCTTCAGAAAACCAATATCTTCAACAGGTTCCTTTGCATACTGAGTAACCGGTTCGTTGTTCTTATCTCGACTCAGAGGAACAATATTATGAAGAGGTTGCTCACCAATAACCACACCAGCTGCATGAACACCAGGATTTCTCAGCAAACCTTCAAGAACTGGAGCAAACTCCATAATTTTCTGAAAATCTTCATCATCATCGATGGCCTTCTTAAAATCAGGAGAAGTCTCATAAGCCTTAGGAAGAGTCATCTTCAGATCTTCAGGCACCAATTTAGAAAGCGCATTACATTTCGAATATGGAATGTCTAAAATTTTTCCCACATCTCGTATAACTGTTTTAGCACCAAGAGAACCAAAAGTAATAATCTGGGCAACATGATCTGCACCATACTTATTCTTAACATAGTCAATAACTTCGCCACGTCTAGCTTGGCAGAAATCAATATCAAAGTCAGGAGGACTAACACGGTCCGGATTCAAAAACCGCTCAAAAATCAATTTATATTTTAGTGGGTCAATCGAAATAATCCCCAATGCATATGCAACAATACTTCCGCCACCAGACCCACGACCTGGTCCAACAGGTATATCCTGATCCAATGCATACTTAATAAAATCGGCCACCACCAAAAAATAACTGACAAAACCAGTCTTCTTAATAATTCCAAACTCATGATTAAAACGATCAAAAATTTCCTGTTCACGCTCATCCTTCGGATGCTCAATATCTTCAACATTATAAAGCCTTTGCAATCCTTCAAAAGCCAATTTTGTAAAATATTCATCCTCTGTCAGTCCTTCAGGAATATCAGGCGGAGGAAAATGCAAATCTTTAGCAGGCAGAAACATTGGAATTTCAACATTGCATCGCTCGGCAATCTCCATCGTGATATCAACAACGCCAGGAAACTCTTTAAATATTTCAGACATCTCTTCGTACGATTTAACATAGAATTCATCAGAACTATATCTCATTCGCTTCTCATCTGAAAGCAGTTTGCCAGTCTGAATACACAACAAAGCATCATGTGCTTTTGCATGCTCCTTCTTTAAATAATGAGCATCATTTGTAGCAACCATTCTGAGGCCAGTCTTGGCGGCAATTTCAGGCATCAGCGAATTTACAAGGCGTTGCTCCTTCAGATTATGATCCATTATCTCAAGAAAGAAATTATCCTTACCAAAAATATCTCGATATTCAATCGCGGCAGCCAGAGCCTTCTCTTTATCTTCGCGAGCAAGATGATACGACACCTCTCCCTGTAGACATCCGGAAAGAGCAATAATACCCTTGTGATACTTTCTCAACAGTTCTTTATCAATTCTTGGCTTATAATAAAAACCTTCCGAGTTGGCCAAGGAAACCATCTTAACAAGATTTTGATATCCCTCAAAATTTTCTGCAAGAAGTACTAAATGATGTCTAACACCTTCTGGTCCGTTGTTAATTCTATCTTTTCTGCTACCAACAGTCAAATATGCTTCACACCCAATAATTGGTTTAATTCCAGCGTCCTTAGCCTTCTTATAAAAGTCAATTACACCATACATAACGCCATGGTCTGTGATTGCCATCGCAGGCATCTCCAGCTCCTTGGCCCGCTTAATCACATCCTTTACCCTATTTGCTCCATCCAGAAGACTGTATGCGGTATGTAAATGTAAATGTACAAAGTTTTTATTCATAAATTCTATATCCTAATTCAACCCAAATTGTTACCCACAAAAAAACAACGTATTTTTATTGTGTTTTTATATCAAAAGTATATAATTAACTCCATATTTTTCAAGAATAATAGTAAAAATCACCAATTTAATTAAGGAATAAAAGACATTATGCAAAACTTCTCAGAAAAACAAATTAAGTCTTGTATTGAAAATTCAGTACAGGCAATAACACTACTTTTTGAAAAAATAGATTTAATTAAAAATGCTGGTGAAATGATATCACATGCACTCAAATCGGGCAATAAAATTCTCACAGCCGGCAACGGAGGAAGTGCAGCAGAAGCTCTACATCTTTCTGAAGAGTTAATTGGTCGTTACAAATATGATCGGAAGTCTCTTGCAGCACTTAGCTTAAGCGCTGATTGTACAGCTCTTACATGCATTGCAAATGACTACGGTTTTGAAAGTATATATTCCAGACAGATAGAAGGCTTAGGTCAAGAGGGTGATGTTTTTATTGCATTTTCAACAAGTGGTAACTCAGAAAACATCATTAAAGCAGTAAAAGCTGCAAAAGATGCCAACATGAAAGTAATCTCACTACTTGGCAAAGATGGTGGTCAGCTCAACGGTATGGGAGATTGCGACATTGTTGTTCCTGCAAAAAACACAGAAAATGTTCAAGAAGCTCATCAAGTCATCCTACACATTCTACTGGAAATCGTTGAAGCGGGGCTTTAAGAAAGTGTAAATGGTAAAAGGTAAACGAAGGACAAAAAGAATATCCAATATCCAACACTCAATAACCAACATCCAAGGTAGGACACCGCCGTGGGCAGGAAAGAGTTTCACTCTGTTATTATTCCTAGGGTTACAATCCCATTGGTCACTCACCCTAGGCTATTATGATCTACTCCGTTGGAGTATTTAAATGATTATTTTCTTTATGACTCAGTGACAAAGTGACCACGTGACTCAGTCTTCGCAGTTCCTATCTACGGCTTGACAAGTCACCTAACGCAGTTAGTATCCCGAGCCGGAGCGACTCGGCTACAAGGTGAAACTGTAGTCGAACCGTTAATCTGCAAAACTCACGATGTAGCCGCGTCGATTCGGCGCTGAAAGTTTTACAAATTTTTGTCTCTGTGCCTCTGCGCGAAACATTTTCTTTAATTCTTTATCAGTGAAAATCGGTATTAATCAGTGGCTAACTCTTTCTCTGTGCCCTCTGCGCCTCTGAGCGAGGATAATTTTGTCGAGCAGGAGGGACGAAGGGTGAAGGCAGGAGCCGCTGGAGGTATTCCCCAATTTTTAATGCGTAATTGATCAAGTCTGCTGCGACTCAAGAATTTTGAGCATGCAATGCTGACAATGGCAATTAGGCAGAAGTCAAAGGGAACCCTAAACCGCAGTCTTGTAAAGAAGATAGCGCTCATAAATGCCATACCAAAATATATAAGATACAGATATTTTTCAGTCCTGCTTAATGGGACTCTAACAATAAAGAATAGTCTTACTATTGCAATTAAAAGTAACGGCATGTAAGAGATAAACATAATAATATCTTTAACCTTTGAACCTTGCTCTTCTACAAATAGTTTGTTTGTATAATTAAAATAATTGAGCACCTTACCAAAATATAATTTAATAGCACCGCCAGGATTTGTTTTAATCCACTCAATTGCCTGGTTTCGATAATATAGGTCTTTCTCATACTCATTCAAATTCTGTTTTTCAATCTCCAACTCATGCTCTTTCAAGTCGATAGCAGTACCGGTATTAAAACCAGCATTTTCACTATTACCTACAAACAGATTAAAACCGGAGTTAGTTGCAATTGGTATAAATTTGTTAAACACATAATAGTTTCTCGCTGTCCAGCACAGTACAACCACTGCTGCTATTAAACAGAAAACAAGAGGTCGAATTAATTTGCTAACAAATTTTCCAGAGTCTGCATCCAAAAGCATAAACAAAGCAATAATTGGAAGAGTTAAAATAAATAGCGGAACTGTCAATATCAAAAGTCCATACAAAATGCCGGCAACAACAAGCTCGCTTGTCTTTACACCATGTTTTAGAATAATCCAAGATATTAACGCAAATAGCATTGCACCAAATATCTGAGGATAAAGTAGGCTGGATGTGAAATAGAATATGGGATAGAGTCCAATTAGTGCAATACAAATAACTTGAGTTCTTCGATTATCAACTTCAGCAGAAATCAATCCATATAACAGAGCCGTAAAAACAAGAAAAATAGAATTTAGAATTTTCAAAACAACAATTTTATTGCCATTTAACCATGAAAATGTTGATAACACAAGAGGATATATTGGAGGTCGATAAGCAGTACTTTTTAAATCATCACCAATATATTGATGTTGTGTAGCAATGTTATCAGAAAGAGCAACATAATCTCGCTCATCCATATATACAATCTTGTTCCCACTAAAAATATTAAAAACAACAGATACTAAAAAAATTGCAAACAACATAGCACACACTAACTTTTGCCAATTGTCATAATTTTTCATAGTTGTTCTTCTTTAATCAGATGATATTAATTCATCTCTTTTTGATTTTCGGACTCTTTTGTATTGCAAATCAACAGTTGTAAGGGCTACTCCAATAATACCTGTCAAAGTCCACAAAACTCCTGGAATCTGCAAATTAAAGTCACCTAAACAGTGAAAAGATATACTTATAAAACACAATAGAGATCCAAGCTGTATAGAGTCTTGAGGAAAATAATCAAACCACGACAACTGAACTTGATTTAATCTGACTTTTGAACACAACAAAAACTTTTTTCGAAGCATAACAAAAACTAGCGAAAATGGCATCAGAAACAAAATCATTCCCACAACGCCATATTCCTCAAGCAACTGAAGCCAATCATTATGCACCTCATAAGAGTGAAAATTCACATTTTTTACACTTGGCCATTTTGCATCTTCCCTATTTCCATCAGGTGATGCTGCAAACCTTGACCACACAACTTGATGCATTCCTGGTCCAATTCCAACAACAGGTGAGCTCTGCCAAGCACGCCATGCCCCGCAAAACATTCGTCCTCTGGAGCTTAGTGACATTCTATGCAGATAATATTTAACCACATTTTCGTTTTTAGGAATATTCTTAACAACAAAATATTTTCTAAATCTTTGAGCATAACCAATATCACTCTTAATAAACACAAATGCTAATACTAATACAACGCATATTATGGAAACCTTATTAAATATGTTCTTGGTAAACTTAAGTTGGCTAAAACCCCAGATGAGAATGGCGACAAATAGAACAACCATTGTTAAGCCGCCACCGCGTGATTTACTAAGAATAACACCTGTCAAACCTAGAACTGAAGCCATAGATCCTAAAATCACACTAACCCTACTGGTTTGTTTGGTAAACAGAAGTCCAATTCCCATACAAAACAGAAACTCCATAACAGCAGAAAAGTGGTCGGGACAGAATAGAGAACCGGAAGCTCTATTATTACCCGCCTCTTGATAAACATCCCAAAATTTCCACAAAACATAGTTATTAGAAGTTATGAAATAGTTGGCAATACCATAAATACCAAGAATAAAAAGATTAAAGAAGATTATGTTATACAGCCTAGCTCTCCACACAGAATCAAAACAGTAGGAAATGAGGGCAACCAAAACAACAGGGGTTAAAAATAGCAAAAGGCTACGTTCTGCAACCATTACCACTTCGGTATTTAGAAACAGAAGAAATGCATACACCAGAAAAGGAATATAAACAAAAAAACATACAAGAAAAACATTATTCTTGAACAACTTACTAAAATTTATATCCATCTTTTCTGAACGAGAAAGAGCAAAAAGGATTCCTTTAAGTCCCAAAACAATTAGGCCAATTGATAACAGAGTCACAAATGGCCAAAAATACCACATTTCCCAAGCTCCAAAAAGCCAAAGGCCAAAGACAACAACTGTAATAACAACAAAACGACCAATCCAATCTAAACAATCATTCATTTTCTTCATAATAATATTATTTAGGGCTTCCTGTTCAGTTCATAAACTGCCTATTGACAATTTGTTATACTATGGTTAATACGTTAAAAATGCAAGGAGTTTAATATGTTTTGCTAAAAAAGCTTACAAATGAACTTTAATATAAAGTTCATACAATTTATGACTTTGTAATGCGAGATTACGCATCTTATAGGCCGTTCGCTGCGCTCCCTGCTCTTGCAATTTTATTTATTGCCACTACACTTCGTTTCGTTGCTTTAAGCAAGTTAAAGCCTCACTTCCGATGGTCGTGTGCTGCAAAAGCCTCTCTACGACTTTGTCTTGAGGGTCACTGCAACGAGTAGGCCTCTTCGCTTCGCTCCGTTGCTGTCGTAAACTCCAGCAGCGAAGCGTCCTATCTCACATTAAACAGGAAACCCTATTTAACAACTAACAGTTGCTTAGCTTAGTCTTCTAAATCAGGCATTTTTCTATAAAATGTAGCTAAACTAATCTTTAGTTTTTTTGCTGCAGCTTCTTTGTCTCCGCCACATTGTTCTAAAACT
>Ga0307987_1000739_pt1 | contig 19063 bp, 17 predicted proteins | sample EllFjometagen181_FD_203157 | JGI IMG/M metagenome (GOLD analysis project Ga0307987, IMG submission 203157) | Marine microbial communities from Ellis Fjord, Antarctic Ocean - #181 | ecosystem: Environmental > Aquatic > Marine > Unclassified | place: Southern Ocean | collected 2014-10-08
CACGGGGGGTGGGTTCTTGATTTACTGAATTGTACTCCGTGAACGGTTACTAAAAAAGTTACAAAAATTTATTTAAAATTAAATCATAGGAAATCAGACGTAAAGGGGTGACGAATGTGTGGTTTGTCACTTGCGCTTAGCGGATTTTGTTTTACAGCAGTTCCATTTCATATTGTTTCAATCTTCAAACTGGCAGGCATGAGCAAAACAATAGCGTTCTCGATTTTCTTCTATTCATCTTGTATATCAATTAGCATGAACCTTATTTTTGGATATATTTCTGACAAAATAAATATTAAATACGTGCTTTATATCATGTTGACAGGCTTGATTATTAGTACGCTATCACTGGCTTTTCTGGCGCCTGGATTTACTTTTGTTACTATGTTTGTCGGAATGGGGCTTAGTGGCGGTTTATTTGGCATCTTGACCAATGTACCCTTTCCGCGTTTCTATGGGCGCACCCACATTGGAGCAATAAATGGTTTTATTATGAGTATGATGGTCTTTTCCAGCGCCATCGGTCCATGGTTCTTCAGTAAGATCCTCGACTTCAGTGGCAGTTATCGCTATGCGGCTCTAACATGCACCGCATGCGCGATTACTCTTCTAATATGTTCATTTAAAGTAAAAAATCCGCAGAAGAGCCAAGATCCTGTAAAGTTACACATCAAATAATATAAATGACCTCGCATGCTTCTCCAGTTGGTCGAGTCTCACAGGTTAACGCAGGTTGAAGAAAAAGTATTAACCACTGAAAGCACGGAAAGAAGAGAAGACTTTTATCCACAGATTATGCAGATTAACGCAGATTTCTACGGATGTTTTTGAAAGCATTCCAACAAGTTGGAACAACGGTCTTTTTATAATTGCTCTTATGAAAACAAGTTTTCAACAATCATTATCAAAAATCCCTGTTCGATTGCATCGAATAACTCTCAAAAACAGAAACCTTAGGAGTAATCTCTCGTGGGCTCGAGGTTCCGTTCCCAAGCACCAAGACAATACTTAAACGCGAGGCCGGGAGCGGCAATGTCCTCGTTGCCATCTTCTTAATAATCTTCAATCGATTTGAGATTAAAGAAATGACCACCTTGTTTTGGAATTTTGAACTGTTGCAACTTATTAGCGAAGCTAAAATAAGATACAACCGTCAAAATAACACAAAAAAAAAATTATTGCAAATTAGTGAGGAACCGACCAACGGGAGATAGGCTGGAGGTCACGACAGCAATGAGTGCAACGAATGGCCATTCGTTGACCATCTTCTCTTATTCTTGTTTTCTTCTTCGTGCTCTTCGTGCCTTCGTGCGAGAACCTCTTCTCTTCTTTCCGTGTTTATCTGTGTCTATCCGTGGCTAAAACTCTTTTTTAATTACTTCAAGCCTGCGTCACTATAAAAGATGCAGACAATATAATTTGTCTACGATCTTCATTAAAGGAATGAAAAACTACTACCACGCTTTCATCATCACGAACCGCGGCTGATGGATAACCAATGTGGCGGTAACCAGTATTCATAGAATTTCCCTTACTGTCTTCCAGTTCCGGAAGTTGAGGTGGTGAATAAATTGTAAATACATTGTTTTCTGACCATTCAACACCGTCACTTGATATGGCAATCCTAACACCTTGTGGATCTCTACGGTGACCGTAGACACTTAGTATTAGACCATTTTTTAATGTCACAGTATCTGCGGGAAATCCCCAAATTTTAGTTTGCTGAAAACCTGACCAAGACGCGCCCATATCATGTGACTCTGACTTGAACAGGAAGCCTGCCGGATCAGAGGTGCAATACTCCGCATAATGTTGCCTGCTTAAAGCAATAAGTCGTCCATCTTCAGTAAGAGTCATCCCTGGTTCATAAAACCTGTGAATGCCTGCAGGATCATAAGCAATCGTACCACGGTAATACCATGATATACCACTGTCTTCCGAGCACAATACACAAGATCGTGAAGGATCAGAAAAGGAGTTAGAAACGTCAGTGTCTCTTATATGTCCAGACACAGCTAAAATCAGTTTGCCATCGTCAAGTTCTATAGGATTGTCCCATATATTGATAATTCGCATAGGCCATCCCAGAAGAGGTTCTGGAGTCGTCCAAGTGGAACCACCGTCTTTTGAAACTGTTGACCAGGATCCTCTAAAGTTGGCACCATGTACAATCTTTGAGTCTACTACCATGGCATGGGCTAATACCATAATCGTGCCGTTTTTAAGAATTTTAACACTTGACGAAGTGAAACCCCAGTTATCATATTGGGTCATTGCGGCTACTAGGGTCGATTTATCCCAGGTTCTGCCTTCATCATCTGATTTCATGAACATAATAGAGCCATCGTCATGGTGATCCAACCCTCTCATTCGGACATATGTCATTACCGCATTTTTTCCGACAATATCGATACTTGCTTCAGCTGAATAATTTTCTGGATCATCAACAAGTACCTGTACTTCCATATCTTCAATTTTGATATTCATTTTTTAAACTTCCCATTTTTGTTTTTTAAAATTATTTTGTATTAAATTGTTTTTTTGTTAAATCTAAAATATTTATAACAAAGTTATTATACAGCTTAATATTAAAAAAATCAATGAGTATAATGTTAGATAAATTGTCTTTTTGTTAGGTACTTCCAAAAATTGTATGAAAAACTTGAAAAAGATTGTTTGCAGAATGATTTTTAAGAAAATTTTATCGACAGAATCATTTTAGGAAGAGTGTCTCGCACAGAGGGCACGGAGAAGAAATGTAACGGCGAGTCACCTGCGTGACAGCAAGTCTTCGTCCCAGAATTTCCAAATTTTCTTGTCAGCCAGTTGTTGGTTAAATGTCATATGAATTTCCTTTTCTACTGAATGAAGTTTTGTTGCCCGGTCAGGACGTCCGATGGAATTTGTGGCCAGTGGGCACTCCCGTGACTAGATGCAAGCTGGACATTACCCGCGATGTACTGAGCGCAGAGATTCGCAATGCCTTTTGATATGTCTCCGGTGGCAATGGCTGCTTGGATGTTGGAAATGAACTTCTGTCCAGTGAGTCTGCGTTGAATGTTGCCGATGACATGGCACACAACGCTGACAACCAAGACGCCGATGGCGATTTCCCACGAAAAAATGAAAATTGGCAGCGCAACCACGAAAACGAGAATCGTAAGGCCTTTCCATATCTGATAGATTTTGTATTCAGGAAACGCCCGAGCCAAAGCGAGAACGTCAACATTGATGACGATGCTGCCTTGAGATACTCCTTCTGAAATCGCATAGACGTTCCGCCAAAAATCCTGTGTTGCCGCTTCCGCTTTCTCATTCAGGGGTTGCCCGAAGAGCTCTGCCAAAACGCTCTTGAAATCATCGAGTGACATGTTCATTTCCATCATGAGCTCTCCTGCACAACAATTATTATACGAATGTTCGTAAAATAATGCTTTCTAATATTTGTTAATAATCTCAAAAGTGATTTTTTTTACTTTTAATTGGTGAAGTTACTGACATAACACTCATTAATTAGATTTAACATAACTAATTATTATATCATTTGCAACAACTCTTTTGTTTATAAGATATATTTCCCCTGAAAAAGTGCTAAGTTCTAAGGTCTAAGGTAGGCCATTCGCTATGCTCATTGCTTCACCCTATGGTTTATCTTTAATGGTTAAAGCCCCTCTCACAGGCTCGAGTCTTTAGTCTTCGCTCTACGAGCTTCGCCAACAAGGTCAGTCTTCGCTCTACGAGCTTCGCCAACAAGGTCAGTCTTCGCTCAAGGGCTACGCAGGACACAGACGGCCAGACATGCTGGAGGCAAGTAAGAAAAAGCAGTTGTTGCAAAAAATGCAATAACTGCTTCAGATGGTCAAACCTATAAGATAGATTTTTACAATTTAGATGTTGTTGTTTTCTGTTAGTCGCTGAATGAAATAGAATAAAGTCAACTGTCGCAAAATTTGCGACAGTTCAAGTTGAAGGTGATAAAAGCAAATCACGCTCACCAAATAAAAAAGCTGTGAACGCTGGTATGCCGCCATCAGAATAACAAGTTAATTATTAAATTACACAAGCATACTAGACTTGATGAAAAGTTTTTGCTAGAATTAAACAAAATTAATCCTTAGGACACAACAGCCGCAATATAGGCATGGAGGTAAAAGTATGAATAATCAAAAGAAAGAAAATCAACTTGTTCGTTCGTCTGCTGCCGAGTATTTAACTTTTGTTGCTGCTTCCGGAGGTTCAGAAACTAGTGTTGAGATGCGTTATGAGAATGAGAATATCTGGCTTTCTCAAAAGATGCTGTCGACTCTTTATAATGTTTCTGTTTCGGCAATAAATCAGCATTTGAAAAGAATTTTTGCAGACAATGAGTTGGAGCGATTGGCAACTATTAAGAAATACTTAATAGTTCAAAATGAAGGTGGAAGACAGGTAAAGCGAGAAGTTGAACATTATGATTTACAGGCAATTATAGCCGTAGGCTTCAAAATTGAAAATGAACGTGCGGTGCAGTTTCGTAAGTGGGCGACTAGGATTGTCAAGGATTATACTATTCAGGGCTGGACCATGGATGTTGAACGGCTTAAAAATGGCGGAGTACTTACGGATGAGTTTTTTGAACGTCAGTTGGATAAAATACGTGAAATACGCTTGTCGGAACGAAAGTTTTACCAGAAGATTACTGATGTTTATGCAACAGCTTTAGACTATGATTCGACAGCTGCTGCAACCAAACGTTTTTTTGCCGCTGTTCAAAACAAGATGCATTATGCTATTCATGGTAATACTGCTGAAGAAGTTATTGTAGATCGGGCTGACCACAAAAAAGAAAATATGGGCTTGACTAATTGGGATGGGGCACCAAATAGAAAAATTCATAAATATGACGTTTCTATTGCCAAAAATTATTTGTCTGGTTTTGAGCTGGGCCAGTTACAGCGAGTTGTTTCGGCATATTTGGATATGGCGGAGTTGTTGACAATGCGTAAGATTCCAATGACTATGGCAGATTGGGAAAAAAGACTAAGTGGTTTTTTGAAACTGTGGGATCGAGATATTCTTCAGGATGCTGGAAAAGTTACTGCTGAATTAGCTAAAACTTATGCCGAAAGTGAGTTTGAAAAATATCGTATTGTTCAAGACAGGTTGTTTGAAAGTGATTTTGACCTAATGATAAAGCAGATCGATGCTTCTAATACAAAAGAGTGATTAAAATAAAAACTTTGGTGTTCAATGGATTTGGCTCTACTCAGCTTGAAAATGCAAACAAGATAGGGGGGAGATAGGTTAATCTTGCTACCTCAAAATTTTTCAACTTTGATTGGTTCATTTATTGAAATAAAACTCAGTAATAAGATGTAACATAACTAATTATTATATCATTTGCAACAACTCTTTTGTTTCTGCAATCTATTTGTTTTTTCGATGTTTCCTGCTATGTATGTACGAATGCCAGTAGGGGATTGTAGTCTCCTTTGTCTGCAGAATGCAGAGATTCAATGTATTGCTTTCTAATGTTCCCGGCTTCAGACAAATTCTTGCTCCCCCAAGTGAATTCAGGTTGCTTTAGTTTGTATCTCAGTAGCAGATTTGTCATTTCTCTTGCGTGGCGTCCGTTGCCATTTGGGAATGCATGGATTGAGACTAGTCTATGATGAAAACGAATGGCAATGATATCTGGTGATTCTTCCTTTAGTTCTATCCATAAGGTTGTGTCCTCACAAAGATCTCGAAGGCTCGTTGGAACTTGATACCATGGGCCACCGATGTTTTTGTTACTTTGACGAAACGTGCCGGCCCATTTCCAAACATTGCCGAACATTCTTTTATGAAGATTTTTGATAAATTTTTCATTTAAAATATTGCTTGGCTTTGTTTTTTGTATCCACGTTTTTGCCTCTAGGATGTTATCTTGCTCCCATCGGTTTAATTCACCAAGAGTTGTAATGTGTGTAAGCAGTAAACCTTCTGCCTCATCAAAACCAATTGGTGTGGCTCCTTCTGGATATTCGAATTCTATCATAATTTATCCCATAGATTTGAAGGACTAGTGTAGACAAGGTCGTCAATCATTTCAGAGAGAACTTGTATGTTTTCCTTTGCGTAGAGTGATTGATCCTCAAGTGCCATAGTTTGGTTTGCTTCGGTGAGTCGCTTTGCTGCAACTTGTTTTGCCCTAGTCTGAATAGTTTCTTTCAGGCTCGTTTTGGGCACAAATCCATAAACAAATTGACAATCAAGTTGTTCAGCAATGCGTCGCATAGTTTTAATTGTTACGGAACCGTCTATCTCGTCTTTTTCGATGCGTGCCACTGCTTGTTGTGCAATTCCAAGACGTTCAGCCAATTGTCTAGCGGTCATTCCGAGTGCATCTCGTATAGCTCTAATCCAACCTTTACGAGGAATATTGGTGTTGTAAAGAGAGCTAAACTGGCTAAGTGATGCGTCTACCTGCTCTCTAATAAGTTTTTTCTTTTTCATCGTTTTTTACCTTTGTTATTACATTTTGAACTATATCAAGGTGACAGTACAACACATATGTTGTATTGTGTCAACGGTAAAACAACATATATATTGTAATTTGTACAATATTAAACAACTTATATGTTGTATTGGCTCTAAAGTTTTTTAATTGATTGGTGAATTTGCTGAAATAACACTCAATAATTAGATGTGACATAACTAATTATTATAGCATTTGCAACAACTCTTTTGTCTATACGATATATTTACCCTTTTCCCCGTTTTCTTTGCAATCTCTCTTGAAATAATATCTAGTTTCATGTTTTTTGGTTTATTCTTGAAAGCCCTTGTTGTTTTTCAAACTCTTTTTATTATCTGAATTCAGTTTTCGTTCTACTTTTTTTACATCTTCATCTGGTGATAAATTCTCAGGAGTAATACCACGAGAGATAAGAGTGTCTCTTACGGTTTTATTATTGGTTATATGCTCATGTGAAATTTGGTTTTCGGTCTGCATCTGATGCTGTGTGGCATTGAATATCGTAATTTCTGTTGCAAAATCTTTTGCCTTTAAAAGAATTGTTGGCATATAATCAGCAAGCGGTTTGTTTTTGATATTCCATTTAATTTTCATTTGAGCCGTGGTATTGTTAAACAGGGCTTGATCGCCTTTGCTTCTTATTAATGCAAAGTTTTCATTACCGCCGGTTTGTTCATAAATTACCTGTGAGAGTTCTTTTTCTGTTTTAGCCAATTTTTGCCTTGCTGAAACTCTTTCATACTCCAGTAACTTTTGTTCTATAATTTCGGCTTTTCTGGTTTGAATAGCAAAGTAAGTTTGTGCAAAGGCAATGGTCTCTTTTCGGCTATCACCATTTTGTGCGATAAGATAACAGGCGTATCTTGTAAGCATGATGTCATTTATCTCTTTTGTAGCTCCTTTGGGCATATCTATCGTTTTGCTGACGTCAGCAAAATGATCAAATACCTCTTGCCCAGATAGGTTACAGGCAGTTTTAGCTTTTTCTATAACAAGCTCAAAATTACGCCACTGAGTATAGTCGAGTAATTTTTGCAGATCTCTTGCTAGCCAAAACTCGACACCATTATCTGTTGTATGTGTAAAGTCCTCAAAGTTATTTGTCAGCGTATAGACAAGTTGTGTTTCCATTTTGGCCCCCTAATTTATAGTTTCCAGTACCATTTTTTCTTACGTCTTTGTAATGACCATGCTATAACATAACAATTATTATACCTGTTTGTAAGAGACGCACGGCTGTGCGCCTTGACGCCTTTGATTTGTGAATTTACTGAAATAACACTTAGTAATTAAATATAACATAACTAATTATTATAGCATTTGCAACAACTCTTTTCTTTGTGCGATATATTTGCCTAAAAGAGTTCTAAGTTCTATGTTCTAAGGTCTAAGGTAGGCCATTCGCTATGCTCGTTGCTTCACCCTATGGTTTATCTTTAATGGTTGAAGCCTCTCTCGCAGGCTCGAGTGTGCCTCTATTCGAAAATTTTCTTGGTTGCCAGCCTGTTCGTGTACTCACGCAGACAGGCGACTCGTCCGCCCTAGGGTTTCCCTTTTCTAAATTCGTAGGCATTTATTTATAGTTTTTCTATAATATCTATTGCATTCATATCTAATTTAGAAAATGCAAACCATTTCTTTCCCAGATCTTTCAAAGAAGCTCCAAAGTGATAAACCTCTTTTTTATCAAGAATCAAAAATCTATCATGTGCAGTATTAAGTTTGTTTATTTTAATGTTAGAATATTGTGCATTATATTTATCTAAATCCTGTTTTAATATCTTTGAAATTGTTTTTGTATAAACCAGAAGCTCTATATCAGAACTACATTTTGTGAAAAGCATCAAAACCGAATCATCAATATAATTATCAATAAGAACAATAGAACTTTGGGCTGTTCGAATAATGTCTGAGACAAGTTTATATGCATCAAAGATTTGTCCATTATAAAGAATGCCCTGTTTGGGTGGCAATGAAGTGTGAATCTCCAAGTCAATTCGCTCTACTTTTTCAGAAAGAGTATCTACTTTATTTTCTATTTGATTCATTCGATTATTTACAGAATAACCTTTAAGCAGATGGTCTTTTAATACTTGAGTAGCTCAGATTCTAAACTGCGTACCTTGCTTCGATTTCACCCTATACCCGACAGAAATAATAACATTAAGATTGTAAAATGCAACGGGTTTATCAGAACCACTAATATGCATTTTTTGCATATTGCTTTTCTTCTCCAGTTCTCCTTCTTTAAAAATATTATTTATATGTCTTGAAACAACAGATTGGTCGCGTTGAAACAAGCTTATCATTTGATTTTGAGATAGCCAAACTGTTTCATCCTCAACCTTTACTTCAACCTGAGTTGAATTCTCTGCTTGATATAATATTATTTCATTTTTTTCATGCATACTCATTACAAAACTTCCCCGTATAATTTACATAAGGCAACTCTTTAACTCCAGCTTGAAGTCAGAGATTATTACATCAAGAGAATAATGACTTACATTATATCTTTTGCCATCAGAAGCAGTTGTTCGGAAATCCCGAACAACCAGTTTTTCTTCTAATTCCCCATCTTTAAATATATTTTTGATATGTTCTCTTATATTGGCTTTGCTACTATCGAACAACACAACAATTTGTGATTGAGTCAGCCATACTGTCTCATCAGAAACATTTACCTCTATTTTTGCCGAAAGGTTATTCGCTTGATATATTTATTATTTCGTTTTTATCAATTATCTATTTCTTTACGTTCTTTGCGGTTAATTTAAATATCAAAAAAACAATCATCCATTTTCCACCCAACTTGAAGTTCCAAATTGGAACCTCAAGTTTTCAAAATGTTTCTTTGTCAACAAGCCAAGACACTCCGTGGGCAGGAAAAAACTTTTTATTATTATTCAACCTAGGGTTGCACTCCCATTGGTTGCTTACCCTAGGCTAGAACCAAATGCTCCCTCAGAGCATGCAAACAATCTCTAAAATACTGGCAGAAAAATATTGCATCTTGCGATACCATAAGATTCCCTTCAAAGTTATTAAGTTGAAATAACACTCAGTAATTAGATGTAACATAACTAATTATTATATCATTTGCAATAACTTTTTTTTTGTTCGATATATTTGCTTTTTTTTTGCAGAATTTTTATTGATCTGTTTGATAAAGAAGTTTCATGTTTAAGTCTAGAAAAGATATAAAGGTGTAAAATAGTAGATAATTGCAAGGTTGCAGGTGGCGGAAGAATTAATATAAATATTACATGTTTTTTTTAATATTAATTTAAACTTCTTTTGGAGTATGACTTTTGATGTATTCTTTATCATAACAAGCTTGATCTTCTTTGGCTCTATTTTTCCAATAGTTGGGTCTTTTATGAAGATTTGCAATGGCAATTATACTAATTGTTCCTGATTGTATTTGGAATATAATTCCATATGGAAAGCGTTTAGTAAGTCCACGCCTTGTATTCGTAGAGAGTTGAGGACATGCATTTGGGTATTGTCTAATAAGGCTAATCGTTGAGTAAACTTCTTCTGCAAATTCTAATCCAAGTCCATAGTCACAAGTGTCATAATATTCAATGGTATCAACAAGTTCTGCTTCAGCCTGTGGATGTAGGTAAAAATTCATCGATTGTATTTTGTACGAATTTTTCTGAAAACTTCTTCACCTGGAATTAGTTTTACTGTTCCGTTATCAATCCCTTGAACTCGTCGTTCTGCTTCTTCCGCCCATAAATGGTCTATTTCAGTGCTGGTTGGAATATTAAGACTTGAGAGAAGTTTTTCTACTAAACAAATTCGAGCGTCAGCAGGAAGTGACATAGCTTCATTCATAACTTTTGTCATTGTAATGCTCATTACTAAAATCCTCTTTTGTTTTGTTATTATGTGTCTTTTTTATCAACTGTTTTAATAATAGTATAATTGAAATTGAAATTCAATTGTTTTATGAAATAATTATTTTAAAAAAGTTGTGGATCAGACTGTTTGTCTGGGTATGTGTTATATAATGGAATAGAGAGTTTTACATTCAAAGACATAAAAGTTAAAAATTATATTATTCATAATGGAGAAGAAGATTTTGTGTAAATTTAAAGTTAAACTTTGAATTTATGTACTTTTGAATGGTGTAGTTTTAGGGGGGGGGGACAAACTGTATGATTTTTTTTGCTAAAACTCTTTTATGTTGAGGTCTACAAAGATATAAGAGGTAAAAATACCGATAATATAAGAATCCCTTCATTTATGTTTCGGAGTTCACATTTACTATTTGAAAATATTGCTTGCAGAGGCATGGTCAAAAAGCACTTGTCGGTTCGATTTGGAAAATAATCTTCTCTTATCCCCACGGGTTTACATCCGGGGCTATACTCTGTCGCTCCTCTGGAGCTATAATTAACCCCGACCAACGGGAGAGAGGCTTCAGCCATTAAAAATAAATTAATAGGCTGGAGCAATGAAGCGTAGCGTAATGGCAATTGCAACCTTATTGCAGAATTTATATTTTGGAACAAAATAGAAATACTGCAATAAAAATGATTCTGTCGATAAAATTCTTTTTATAATCATTCTGCTGTAAATCATTCTGCAAACAATCTTTTTAATCAGCGGCTGAAACTCTTTTGTTTGCGGGTATGCCGCCCTATGTTACGCTTATGTTTAATCATATTTCCATTTAAGAGCGATAAATATAGGCATTGAAAAATCAATCTGTCGACGATAAATAATTTTCTTGTTGCCTTCTTTATCATCCGAAATCAATAGGTTATCATCTTCAACCCAATCCGTCTCGGATAATACACGGCAGGCAATTATTTCCCTTGAATCATGAAGCTTGAACTCCACTTGCTGCCATGGATCGAAAGTAAGATTAAAGAAGCCGATTATGCTACTGTTTTCACTGTCTTTTCTGAAAACAAGCGGGTACGCTCCTTCACCTTTTACCGTAATTAAAAGCTTGCCTTTTGCAAGCCAATTGGTGACAGCTTGAAGCTGCTGAACTCTGAATGGATGATTGAAGTTACGTCCGTATGCTGAGTTCAAATCAAGTAGGTGTACCGCAACCCGTCCTCCGAGTTCATTTTCAAAAGCAGACATCAGAACATTTACGCGTTCTGCATCAGGATTAACCGCATAACTGATGATTTCCGAAGTTTCAGAAATTTCGGCGAGGCTCATCTTGGGTCTCGCATAATATCCCGGCAAAGTCAATGTTAGGAACTTTTTATCTGCCCCTCCAAATCCTGCATTGCAATACTCCTCAGCAGAAAAAGAGCCGAGATCGTCGATCAAAACAGGTGTTTCTATGGATTTAATACCGATATACTTTCCAAAGCCCCTGTCAAAGAGTATTTTTGCCGCTGTCGCGTCGAGCAAAAGTCCTTTATGCAATATTTTCATAATCTCATCGTCGGAATAACAACGCAAGGTCTGACCGCAAGTGGCAACGACATCTTCGTCGTCATAGGTCGTTGGAATGCCAAGCCCTTCCAGCATTTGCATAACTGAGTCTCCATCATCAGTAAGCATTGAGTATTCTGATGACTTTGCTATTCCCTCAAATTTTCCAACTGCGAGATCTCCTTTGTCCAAATGTTTCAGATATGAAGATTTTTCATTGAACAACAGTTGAACTCCCCTGAAGCTTCCGTCTCCACCGCATTTTGCAGCTAATGTATTCAGGTATTCTTTTTTATCGGCGAGCATTTTTCCAACAGAAGGGTCAGCCTCCATCGGCGTTCCGCTGTGGTCATATAAATTCATGGTTACGCCATGGCAACCGTATGCATAAGACAACACAAGTTTGAGGAAAGTGAATACTGTGCTGTGCGCGTATTGTGTAAAAGGTGCATTATCCAATTCGCTTTGTTCTATAGCTCCACTCGGGACACAACGCCGTGTAAGTTTTACGTTGTCTGCGGCAAAATAGAGTGTTTCCAGCGATTCGTCATAAAACAACGGTGGCCTGCTGTAAAGTTTTTTCCCGTCAGCCAGAGCATTGCTGAATTCATTCCAGTTGCGTCCCTCCAGACAATGTGAACGCGGCCCGCTTGACATTAACCCCAGGCTACTATTAGGAGAGACTGCATGAACTGTTTTTGCAATAAAACCGACCGTATCCGTCATTACTTCCGATTGCATGTCCAGATATTCTTTTCGCCATGGATGAGGTTTTCCGTCTTGCAGAATCGCGGCTACAAGTTCTTCCCGAGATACTTTGCGACCAACTCTTCTGGAAAACATTTCAAGATGTGCTGAGCAGAAGCAACTAAATTCAACCGGCTTATGGTTGAATGTTCTGATGTCGTCCTCAATCCACATCACATGCGGTTTGGTTTCCGCATACAATGACCATACTTTTGAAAAATGTTGGCGCCATACTTCGGAAAGTGGACATGCGCAACTTGTTAATTCAGTTCCATCGTGACCCACCAATGTTTTCAAACCAGGTAGCTGTTCCATGGCATTACGTCCTCGGTCGCAATGTCCGATTGTAATCCACGGATTTAGAGAATATACTATTCCCAGTTTTTCCATAGCTTCTTTAATTCTGAAAAGTTTTTCCTGGTAATTCTGAACCCATTCAAGTGGAGGCTGGCCATGGGTGAACTCTTCACTGTCGATTTTGACAATAAGTTCATCCACTTTATATTTTGGGAGAAATTCAATAAGTTCCTTAATATTTTCTTCAAAACTCCACAGAGGTAAAGTTCTCCGTAAAGCATACCATGCAGATGTATTATTATTTTTGGACATAGTTTCTCTTTGACTTTCTATTTTCTTCTATTCTAAACCTTCAACTATATTATACTATAAAATTCTAAACTTCAACCCTTGGTTTTGCCGCTAAATGCTATTTTGGTCAGCAGGGACACTGACCCTCCCAGCACTAACAAAAAGAATTCTCGCACGAAGGCACAAAGAGCACAAAGAAGAAAGATTGTTAACCACGAATCACACGAATAATAAGATGAAGGGTTGTAGTACAAAATGTCAATTTGCTTTAAGATATACATTGCCATAAGCAAGCTTATGGAACAATGCATATTAGCATGTTGCATAATGAAAGTTTGTCTATGAAGTGCTTGCGAAAAGATGTGAATCTATCTTGAGAAAGCAATTCATAGTATTTATTCTTCTTCGTGCTCTTTGCGCCTTCGTGCGAGAAAACTATTCTCTTCTCTTTTCTTTTTTCCGTGTCTATCTTTGGATCGATTTTTTTCTTCATTCGTAATTTCTTCATGCCTGCGGAGCTTTTCCAAAGTTTACCATTTACTGTTTACCATTTACAATTTTCCTTCATTGCATCAACTTTCCACCGTCCACCACCAGGTTCTGCCCGGTTATCCCGTTCGCAGCTGACGACAACAAAAACAGCAACGGTGGTGTAATTTGTTCTTCCGTCAGCAAAAACGGTAACGCCTGGTCGCGCAACAGATCAATCTTATCCTGCTCTGAGACATAGTTTTTTAGTTGTTTTTCGGTCATAATCCAACCAGGTGAGAGCATGTTTACCCGGATGTTTTCTGGTCCTAACTCGCGAGCCAACGCCCGGGTAAAACCCAGTAGCCCAGCCTTGGCGGAGCTGTATAGTGTAAATGGTGCCAGGCCAAGCATGTAATTGGTCGTACCCAGATTGATAATAGACTTTCCATCTCCTCTGCGCAGTCCCGGCAACGCCGCTTGACTTATCAGCAAAGCCGAGCGCAGATTAGTGGCAATAAATTGATCGAATTGTTCAATGGTAGCATCTTCAAATTTCATGCGGCTGTCCATTGCAACATTGTTAACCAGATAGTCTATGCGACCATTGAATTTAAGCGTTGTATCAATGAATTCGGTAATGTTTTCTGGGCTGGTCACGTCGCAAGGACAATAGTGTCCGTGCCCTTCACACTGTGATTCAACCAACTTGCCCTGCGTGGAATCTCTTCCGCAGAAAAACACTTCAGCGCCTTGTCTGACCAGCGTAAGCACAAGATGACGGCCAATCCCAGCGGTACCGCCGGTGACTACCACCACTTTTCCATTAAATTCCGTATCGTAAAAGTTTTTCATAGTATAATCCTTTGTTTTCTTGTGGTTCTGTCAAAAGTTGCCATTTCTCATTCCTACATCTTTTTACTACCACGAAAGGCACGAAATGACACGAAAGTAAGATTCATCATGTTGCACATGTTGCTGTTAAGAAAAATACATTGCCATTGAAACTTTTGTTCTCTTGCTTCTTTCTATAGAAAAGCAATAGTGCCAAAAGTTTATGGAACAATGCATACTTACAATCGTATTGCATATTATTAAGTTACACGGACTGTACTTATCTAGTAGTTTTAGGTTACAAGCAACATGTTGTTTTGTTTTCTAAACATGCTAACATGCATTGTTCCATAAGCTTGCTTATGGCAATGCATATCTTCGAGCAAAGCGACTTTCGTGTGTTTTCGTGCCTTTCATGGTAGTAAAGTTTTTCTTCAATCTGTGTAAATCTGCGTAATCTGCGGATAAAATTCTTTTCTTTTTTCCGTGTTTATCGGTGTTCATTCGTGGCTAAACTCTTTCTCTTGCCTCTCTATGGGTTAATGATTATTTTATTTCGTTCAGGCTGCCCCATGACTGCAAGCGCATCATGGATCTTGGTCAGCGGAAAACGGTGCGACACAATCAGTTCTGGATCGACCAAGTTGCGCTCCATCAGACGGATTGCACTCTGCATTGCCAACGGTGTAGTACCAAAACTTGCATCCATTCTGCCTTCCAGAAAATGGGTTAAACCACCATCAAGTTCAAACTTTTCGTGAGTGGTAATGCCAAACATATTCCATTTGGTCCCGCGTCGTCTGAGGTCGACCATTAGATTGACTGCCTCAATTGGTCCAGCTGCCTCAATTACCAAATCTGGTCCTCCTGGAATAATATTATAAACCTGTTCTTTTACATTGGTTGCCATTGCGTCAATCACATGGGTAGCGCCGGTTTTTAGGGCATTCTGTCGGGCGTAGTCGCTTGCATCTATCGCAATTAGACGTCCGGCGCCTGCGGCTTTCGCCACCATCATACACAAAAGCCCGATGCCGCCGGTGCCAATCACCACAACATCATCGCCAACTTGCATCTCGCTTTTTTGAATTACACCTTTCCAAGCTCCGGACAGCGGTTCAGTTAGTGCCGCTGCATCAAAACTGATGTTCTTCGGTTTATGGAAAAGACAGGTTTGACCTGTGACCATATATTCAGCAAAAGCTCCCGGCCGGACATCATCTGGACCGTCGCCACCGGTGGTGTAGGCGTGTTCACAATAATGTGTGTTGCCTTCGCGGCAGTACTGACATACGCCGCAGTAGCCGGAGGGTTGGCAGATTACTTCGTCGCCCTCTTTGAAGCCACTAATGCCGCGTCCAACTGCAGCAACAATGCCGGACGGCTCATGCCCCGCGATTAGTGGAAAGGTCACGTTATTCCTAATACCTTTGATCGCTTTGTAGTCGGTGGCACAGAAACCACAGGATACAATTTTTACCAACACTTCGTCATCCTTTGGTTGTGGAATCGGAATATCTTCGAGTTCGAGTCTATTAAAATCTTTCAATACTGCTGCTAGCATCATTATCTCCTAAGTTATTATTAAACAAGAAGAATAATTCCTTTTTTATTATATGTCAAGATATGATATAAATATAAACTTGAATTTTATCATTCAATGATATAATTATGTGTCATTAGTAAAAAAAAGAATTAGACATCAGTAAATGAAAACGATGCACTGGTGGAAGTTCTGATGCTATAAGCAAAGGAGGCGCCTGCAAGCAGTCGGTTGGATTCATTCGCCGGCAAAACTAAAATGTTATCGCATAGATTCATGCGATAGCGCTTTTGGCTTGACTATCAACGCAATTCAACCGGTAATATCACAACTTGCTACTGAAATATCCATACGCTTAAAGAAAAAAGATACTTGAGAATGATGAATGTCGTTGAAGAAATAAAGTGGTTACCCCCGAAGTTGTAAAACAATTGTGGGACGGTTGTTGAATGCAACTTCGTTGCGTTTAATGGCTTCGCCGTTGAACTGTAGCCGTGTCGCGCCGGCGCGGAAAAATGTAATGCAAAGATCCTCGTTGCAGCTGCTGTTTGAATGATTCACTATATACATATTTATCCGCCATGTCTAGTCCTTTTCCTTTCAAAAAGTGTAAATTTATCACAGTACTAAACAACTTCTGAAAAAAATAAAAATACTTCTTGTATAAAGCTAAAAAATATGGCAATCTTCTCCTACTGAATGGATTCAGTGAATTGTTTCGCTTAAAGTATTATGGTATAGAGAGGTATTTATGGCAACTTTAAAAGATGTAAGTAATGAAGCAGGTGTCGGTATTTCGACAGCTTCGATAGTGCTTAGTGGTGGACGGCAGTTGGAGCAGATACCTGAAGCAACAAGGGAGCGTATCCGGCGCGCTGCTATGAAGCTTAAATATCGTCCTAATGCCGGTGGCCGCCAGCTCAGGCACAATCATACCAAAACTATAGCGCTGTTTCTAAGTGCCGAATTCAATCGCTCTTCTTTGTCAACAGACCTTCTTTATGCAATCAACGATGAACTGGCTAAAAATGATTATTCTTTGAATTTTGTGCGGCTTGATGACTTATCATTAGGCAATCCTGACTTTACACCGCGTTTTTTACGTCAGAATGAGGTGGATGGCGTACTTGTGAACTATAATGTGGATATGCCTCAACGTTTTATTGATTTGATCCATCATTATGAGATTCCTGCGGTGTTTATGAATGTTAAAAGTCAGGAGAGTTCAGTCTATTTTGACCATTATAAGGCAAGTTATCAGGCTGTTGAAAAAGTGATAAGTTTGGGTCATAAGCAAATATATTTTGTGAATTATACCGGCAATTTTAAGCATTACAGTATTGAAGATACAATTAGCGGATATATTGATGCGATGAAAGCACATGATTTAGATGTGGTTATGCTTGCTAATAGAATAGAGCATCCTGGCCGTATGGCTGCGAGTAAAAAACTACTTGAATCGGGAATGGAGGGAAATCCTGTGCCAACAGCAATTATGGCAATGGGGATGTCATCTGCTATTCCTCTCGTGCAGGCGGCTGGGGAGCTTGGTATACGGATACCTGAACAGCTTTCTGTTTATACAATAGATAGTTCAAGTTTACCCACTGCAATTACACCGGCGATCAGTCATATTTTTCTTCCATGGCAGAAGGCTGGGATACGTGGTGTGCAAATGTTGTTACAAAAGATTTCCGGCGGTGAAAACAGTGAGATGTCGGGTTGCATTGAGTGTGAGTGGCGTGAAGCCGGCAGTACGGTCGCGGAAATCAATTAAAAATTAATGATTAAGAATTTAGCCACAGATTAACTTAGCGCGGCATAGCCGCAACCAAAAAAGAGGTTTAACCACCCGCTGCGCTAGAGAACACAGAGGACACAGAGAAGAAAGAAAGAATTTATGACAGAATCATTTAATGACAAAATCATTGAAAGAGTAGGAATTAAACGCAAAGGATGAACCGTCGCAAAGGAATAATTTTGTTGCCAAAAGAAAAACATAGTAGTATCCTCAAAAAAAAAATAAACAACACGAGGACACTACTATGAAAATTATGGAAGAAGTATACAAGAATATGATCATTGGTGCAATAAATGGTTTTGATAGAATAAGATTTAGAGGAACTTTGAGGTGGTTAGCTAATGAAAGAGGAATGAATAGCTTTCTTTCCAACAATAATATTTTACTAAAAGATTTTCCGGGTTTTGTGCAACATATAACGAAAAACATTAGGAATGAATTTGAGAATATATCAACACAACGTGGAATTGAGAGCATATATTTAAGAAGTAGCAAAGGAAGTAAGGAAGAACTTGCAAGAAGTATTGCTAAAGACAAGAATATTATATCTGGTCCTATATGTAATTTTAGTGTATTAGAAAATTGTTATGCACCACGTATTAAAGGAAACAAAGCTAAAAAAACATTAGAGCTCAAAATTATACCTTCTAAATGCTTGCATCTGTATCATTATTTTGATCATCCTATTTATGGTTTTGGTCACGTACGTTTGCAAACTTGGGCTCCTTATAATATATCGATCTGTCTTAATGGTCGTCACTGGCTTGAACGTGATTTGCAAAAGAATGATATTGGTTATTTAAAAAACAAAAACTGTTTTCCATGGCTAGAAGATATTAAGAAAGCACAAGAATTATTAGATACACAGTTAACAACAAATTGGCCTGATATGCTCAACGGACTTGTTGAAGATATGTTGCCAGGATTTGAGAAACTTTTACCTTTGGTTCCTGAATACTATTGGTCGGCAGATGATACGGAATGGGCTTCTGATATAATGTTCAATACTAAGGAAGATCTAGATGCAATTTATAATGACATGATTTATTTTGGTTTAAAAACCTCTGATTCCCCTGCAGTAATGAGGTTTCTTGGTCGACAAAGTTTAAAAGGTCCTGCTCCTAAGGAGGTTATGAGTAATGTTAAAACCAGATATGAAGGAGTTAGGATTAAGCAT
>Ga0307987_1000740_pt1 | contig 19047 bp, 30 predicted proteins | sample EllFjometagen181_FD_203157 | JGI IMG/M metagenome (GOLD analysis project Ga0307987, IMG submission 203157) | Marine microbial communities from Ellis Fjord, Antarctic Ocean - #181 | ecosystem: Environmental > Aquatic > Marine > Unclassified | place: Southern Ocean | collected 2014-10-08
GTGAATATCCATCTGATATTAGCCATTGGGGAAGAAAAATAAACTTTGAGGATGCTCCTATTGTAATAAAAGATAAAATAGAGAGAAGAAAAGCAGAGTTTATAAAAGAGGTGGAATCACAAGAGATGTATATTAATGCAGAATTAAGAGAAGATATTGAAGTATTAGAAAAAATGGTATCAGAAGAACAAGATAATGACATTAAATCTGAATTGATTATTGAATTAAATAAGTTAAAAAATTAACTATGGAAAACGGAGGGCAAACTGAAAGAGATGATAGGTTTTTTAGAATTGAAAATAATTGGTTCGGTTTTTTAGAATTAGGTAGCTATGATGTAAAAGGCAGCAGAAGTGTTTTCTTGAAATATACAGATGCAATAGATACTTTTTTAAAATGGTTAAAAAGTGATAACGGAAAAGCTATGACTAAAGAATTTCCTAAAAGTAAATATGAAATTTTTAAATACAGTTCTAAAAAATTAGAAAAAGATGTTCAATCAAAAGGACAAGTTGTTTTTAAATTATCTGCAAAAGAAGTAGCGAAAATGCAAGATGAGTTTTTTTTTAAAAAAGGAGGTGCTTTATCAAAAGAGTTTAAATTTGATAAGAATTTTGTAGTGTATGTTCCCTCTACATCTAATGTAGGAGATAAAATATCTAAAAAAGAATTAGATAAAAGAGTAGATGAGGTGGAAAATTATGTGGCAAATGAGTTTGGAGGATATACTGAAACCGATACAGATGGAGGATATAAATCAACTACCGGGGAAATAATAGAAGAGGATATTGTAAAGGTATCAGTTTTTGCTAATAATAAAGATTGGAATAAGAATGAAAGTAAGGTTGTTGCTAAAGTTAAGGAGTGGGCAACAAGGTGGGGTCAAGAAGCGATAGGATTTGAATTTGAAGGGGATTTATACTATATAGATGAGGCGGGTAAGTTTGAAAAAGGTGGGGTAGCACCATCTAAAGAAAAGCTATCAGGAGTTAAGGATAGAAGATACTTTCCATCTATTTCTGAAGAAAATGAAGGTAAAACCCGTGAAATATCAACAACAAAAAGTGAGGTAACGGCTAAAAAACCAAAAATAAACACAAAAGAAAAAGAAGATTATGGCTTAGATTATCTATACAATCAATTAAAAATCAGTAGAGATATTTATGAAAATAGTTCAACTGCTGAAGATAGTAATAATAGCTTATTAAGATTAAAGTCTATACAAAAACTAATTGATAATAGATTAATGAAATCAGGTGATATAAATTAGTGATAATAAATTAACTCAGCAAATGTGCTTAATTATTTTAAAAAATAATATATTTGTAACTTAAAACAATAGTAAAATGGCGAAAAATAAAGAAGAATTACAAAAGAAAATCAAGGCTCAAGAGAAAATGAGAGATAACTATGCTTCAAGAAATAGAGATTCACTTGTAGCAAAATTAAATGCGAGTCTTATGAAATTAAAGTCAGAACTAAAAGACTTAATTGATAGTAGTGAGAAAAAATCTAAACCTAAATCTAAACCTAAAACTATTGCCGGTTCTATGACAAAGTTAGAGTGTCAGGAATTAATTGAAAAAATGAAGGGTAAGTATTTAAAATCAGAGAGCACTACAAAAAAAAATATTAAACAAGGAAAAGCAGTTTCAGATGGAAGTTTAAAGCCAAGTGCCTCATTAGAGAACGAAGCAGAGATTATTGGTAATAAATCAGATGCCGGTCAGACTATAAATAAGAAAGAACAAAAAGCAATTGCTTTTAATATAGAGGCAATTGTAAAGAATTGCATTGAAATGATTAAGTATAAAAAAGATGCAGACCAATTAATTAAAGATTTAATAACGAAATTAGGGCATTTAAGAAACGATATACAGACAGGGAAGTTAAAGCCCGGCTCCCAAAACTAAATATTAACTAAAAACTACACACAATGTACCCACACCAAGTTTTAATGGAAGAGCATTCTCTTCAGAGAAAAGACCTTACTCAAGAGGCACAAAGCTACTTAACTGATTTTAACCACTTTCACAACGGGGTTTCCTTAAAAGAGAAACGAGCAGTAAAAAAAGGTGCTGAAGGATTTGCTATGTCAGAAGGAGATTCTAATAAATTAATTCGTTTTTCCAAATCAGTATGTAGAGCCATATATGAAGGTATGAATACAACTCTTCAAGAGGGAGAAAAAGAAAAAGTAAAAGCAGAAAAACTTAAACAAGATTCTTTAGAATTAAAGAGGATTCAAGAAGAAGAAGAGGTTAGGGTAAAAGCAGAAGCCGAAGATAAAAAGGTATTGCAAATGCAAACAGAACAGAAAGAAAGAATAGCAGAAGAAGAAAGAATAGCAGAAGAAGAAAGAATAGCAGAAGAAGAAAGAATAGCGGAAGAAGAAAGAATAGCAGCTATACCTCCTCCTAAAGATAAAGGACTATTAGATTACTTTTTTTAAAATATAAGTTATGGCAAGAAATAGAAACCGAAATAAAACACAAACTATGCCCATAAACCCATCATCTCCAAAAACTAAATATGGATTAATTCCTGTTAACAATCTAACTTACGGAAACCCTAATGCAGCACAAGATATATTAATCAGACAAGAAGGTAAATTTGATTATATAGCAAACCATTATATGGATAAACCTTATCCTAATAACGATGGAACTTATGCTCATAAGGAATTAACTCAGATAAGAAAAGATATGGAAAAACTCCAACACGATAAGGTGGTAGAGTTGAGTATTAAATTTGATGAAGATTTGGAGGGGATGTTAATAGATACTGCTGAGAAATGTGGCGTTAACAATCCTGTTGAATTTATTAAAGAATTATTTAAGGATATAAACCCTATTATAATGAAGTTAAAATATTTCTATAATAGAATTAGACCTTATCAATTAGCCAATGTAATTTCATTTCCATTAAACCCAATGCCATCTATATCTTCTCAATCACCATCTTACCCTTCAGGACATACAGTTCAGAGTAGGGTTTTTGCTGATGTATTAAGTTTTCGCTATCCTGACCAACAAGATATGTTAGATAAGTTTGCTGATAAATGTTCTAAGTCAAGGAGCATCTTAGGTGTTCACTTTCCTTCTGATGAGGTATTTGGAAAGCAATTAGCGGCAGGTATAATGAAAGATGATAATTTTAAAAGTAAATATTTTAATGCGAATAAAATAGATGAAGTAGCAACTGAAAGCAGAAGCCCTATTAAAAATTACGCAAGACAAACTCCTGAAAACGACCCATTTGGAATATCTAATTCTGTTAATGGGCAATCAGGGAGAAATAGACCAAATAATCCAATCCCACAAGGGGGAGATATTTATACTCCACCCAAACAAGTAAATGAAGAAGATATTTTCGGTGGAGTTCCTGTTGCACCTACGACACCTATGCCTTTCCCGGCTAAATAAATTTAAAATGACAAACAATAAATTTCATTGGATATTAGATGCGGGTCACGGTGGTTTGCATCCCGAAACAGGAGAGTACCAAACAAGAGGTAAAAGAAGCCCTGTGTTCCCCTCTACAAGTAATTATAAAGGAGAAGTCCTTTATGAAGGAGTAAGGAATAGACAGGTTCTAAAATGCTTAAAAGAATTATTAGATGAGAATGATATTAGTTATAGTGTCATTTCAGATGAGTGGAAAGATATTCCTTTAAGTGAAAGAGTGTCTAAGGCTAATAAAATTGCCGAAACAACTCCTAATTGCTTGTACCTATCTATTCATCATAATGCATATGGAAAGGGTTGGAATAATGCTCACGGTATATCTACCTATCATTTTCCAAAATCTAATAAGGGATTTAGATTAGCAGGTATTTTCCAAAATAAAATAGTTGATGAAATGGATTGGAGAAATAGAGGAATTAAGAGTGCTAACTTCTATGTTCTAAAATATACTAAAATGCCATCTGTCTTAACGGAAAATGGATTTATGTCTAATTTAAAAGAGGCAGAAGTTTTGATGAGTGATGAAGGAAGTTATAAAGTTTCATTAGCACATTTCTATGCTATTAAGGAGGTAAATGATAGAGGATTGAAGTTTTTATAAAAATAAAAGTATAAAATGATTAGTTATAATAATTTTTTGTACATTTGTCCTTTAAACATCTCATTTTTACAAAGTGTTTATTCCTTTAAATTCAGTCAGGTTGGTGCCTGACTTTTTTTATATATATGTTATATAGAAAAGTAATACCCGCCCCAATAGAAAAAGTAGAATTAGGTAAGAATAAAAAATCTACCTACTACCTAACCGCTAATTTATTTTATAGTAGCGTTCACTACCAAGTAAGAAAACAAGTAGTAGATAAAGCTAAGGAGTTTCTTCTTCCTCATTTACAGGATTGCCCTGTACTCGGAAGTAATCTAAGTATATCTATCGGTTACAGAACTGATAAGAAATCACATTTTGATTTAGATAATAAAGCATTTTTTTGGCAAAAAGTCCTATGTGACTTGCTAAAAAGGATGGGTAAAATTGAAGATGATAGTGTAAAGCACATACAACAAATTCATTATTTCTATCAGAACGGAGAACCAAGTATAATTTTACAAGTAAATAAGTTGTAATTATAATAATTTTAATTACTTTTGTTGCAATTAGAAATTATTTATTAAAATAAAATTTTCATTTCGTGAAACACACCAATTCTTTTGAACTTATTAAAAAATTAATGAAACTTGTTGATGAGAAAGGAATAGAAAAAGCCAAAAAAATTATAGAGAAAGGATTAGAGGAGGGGTACGAAACACAGGACTTGCTTATAGCCTTTGTTATTAAGTCTGTTTGCGTTAGTTTTAGCATATCAGAGAGTGAGTTGTTCATAGGTAAAAGCCGAAAATTTGGAGTTAGAACTAAAGCAAGAGCAATGTTAGTATTTATGCTAAAGACACACTTAGACTTATCTCAATCTCAAATATCTCAAAATCTCAAATTAAATAAAGCCACAGTTAGTAGGGACTTTAATTATATGGAAAACCTAAGTCCTAAATTTCCTGAAGAGAAAAAACAATTAAAAAAATTAAGTAATTTAAACAACGAAATAGTTAATTTTGTTGAAAATAATAAATAATATGCCTGAAACAAATATACCTGATTATTCAGAATTAAGTGTGCCTCAAAACTTTAACCCCTTTGATGAGCCGGTTATACAAAGAGAATATACAAAACCTAAAGTTTCGTATGACCCCGCTACTATTCAAGAGATACCTGAGCCGCTTTACCTACAACCTAATTTAGATGAATTGCAAGAGGATGATTATGAAGATGATAAGCCTAAATCAAAATCCAAACCTACTGAATCCAAACCCAAACCCAAATCAGGATTTGGAAGTGATGACCCTTTTGTAAATAACGACTTAGAGGATTATAGTCAAAAAGATTCAGATGAAAGTGCAAGTCTAATGGTAGATACATTTTTAGATGGATATAAGGCTGCTCATACTCTTGGTCAAAAACAGTTCACTTTAAGCGAAGAGGACATTGTTAAAAAAGCCATAAAAGGAGAATTAAATCCTGATATGAGAATACCTATATCTCAAACTCAAACTATTTCAGTACACGAGTTTATAGGAGATTTTAACAGACAAGTAACGGAGGTTCTTGTTGTGGAAGATGAATTTATAGAGAGAGTAAGACCCGTAATGATTAGGGTATTTTCCTCAAGAGGATATGGACTTACCGATGAGCAATTCTTAATGGTGGCATTTGGAAAAGACATTCTAACTAAAGGAGTCCAATTATATGCCTTTAAGAAATCTTTTACTCAAGCATTAAAAACAATGACCGAGATGTATAACGGTCAAGTTCAACCGCAATTTAATCAAGATACTCCTCCACCAACTGCGAGTGCAAGACCTACTCCACCGCCACCGCCACCACCAACCGAACCTACACCTCCACCGACTCCTGAGCCTACACCTCCACCTACTCCTGAGCCTACACCTCCACCATTTCCGCCTCAACAAGAAACAGTAGAGCAAGAAATGATTCCACAGGAAGAAGTGACTATGCACGAAGATATGGAAGATGAAATATCAATTTCTCCCGTAAAGAAAAGAAGAGGTAGACCAAAAAAGAAAATTAGATTAGAGCCAACAGAAGAGGAGAGTAAAACAACTATTATAGATGTTAATGAAGTAGATTTGAATACAGGTTTTGATATGGATGATGCTATGGAAACTGAAGAAAAATAAAGACAAAAAGATTGACTAAAATGAGTATTAACCAAAAAAATTAAATTATGAAAACAATTATTTTTTTAGTAGTTCTTAGTCTTTTTATTTTTTCTATTTATTATATAATTTCATTAAAGGGTAGATGCAAAACCCCTAAATGCGAATCTAAAGATAATAGAGTAGAGGGAATACAAAGAGCACAAAAGAATCTACACCCACACTACAATAAAAATGTAGATAGGGGAGCAAGTGGTAGGTTTAAGAGAAAAGCATAGTCATTATGGCGTATAGGAGGAAAAGAGTTTTGGTATGTGGTCCTCAGTCAGATGTTAAAAGCTATTGCTTTGACGAATGGGCTGAAAATGTGCAAAACTTCACCTATCCGGAATATGATGTTTTTCTTGCAGATAATTCTTTGACTAAAGATTTTAGTGAATATATTAAAACAAAAGGATTTGATTGTATAAATATAACAGAAGAAGATAATAAAGATTCTGTATTAAAAAGATTAGCAATAAGTCACGAATTATGTAGGCAATATGCTATAAGAAATAATTATGATTATATTCTTCATCTTGAAACCGATGTATTCCCTCCTATTGATGTTATTGAAAGACTGATTGCTGAAAAGAAACTTATTATCGGTTGTATGTATCAGTTAAGTGAAAATGAAGCAAGAGTTCCAATGTTAAATAGAATTTCATCAGATACAGATGAATACAGGGTAGCTATTTATGGAGGATATAATAACTTTATGATAACAGGTAAGCCTGTTAAAACACTTTCAGTTGGTTTGGGTTGTATTCTTATATCAAGACCTATTTTTTCAAAGTTTCCTTTTAGAAATATAGAAGGAGCAAGTTGGTTTCCTGATGTTGTATGGATAAATGATGTGTATGCAAAGAAGATACCTATATATGCACACACAGGAATAATATGTAAACATAAAAATTCTAATTGGGGTGTTTTTGGAAAAGATTATAAATAATGAAAATAGATTATATAATACCAACATTGTATAGGACTACTTTAAGTAGAGCAATAGCCTCTGTACAACGAGAAAATACAGAGCATAATCTTTTAGTATATGGGACTAAAGATAGTGCAGGAGAGAATAGGAATAAAGGCTTGAGTAAAGTAAAAGATAGTGATTGGATAGTTTTTTTAGATGATGATGATTACTTATTAAAAGAACACAGTAAAGAGTTGGATAATGATTTTGATATTGTAATTTTAAGAATGAAACAAGGAGATAAGATTATTCCAAACCCAAAAATTAAAGTTTTAAGTCCGGGTAATGTTGGTATAAATTTTGCTTTAAAAACAAGTTTCTATCTTAAAAACAAGTTTTTATTTGACAACAAAGGACACGAAGAGGATTGGAGGTTCTTGGTTAAAGTTTTTGAAAAGACAGATAAAATAAAAGTAACGAACAAGATTTATTATGTAGCCCCACAAATACAACACTTAAAAGAAAAATAAAATGGCAGATTTTAAAAAAAATGTAACAAACATATCTAATAAGGATAGGGATAAGTATTTTCAACTACCACAAGATATAAAAAAATATGTTGATAAAAAAGATAGACAAAAATACTCTTTGGAGCACACAAAAAAAAGATTAGAAGAGCAATTAGAAGTAAGGCAAAAATATATATCACTTTTAGAGGATGCGTATGCAGAGATAACATTATTTATTGAGAATCACGATGGAGAAGAGCCAAGTGATTCTTTATATGAGAAAAACATTACTCTTGCAACTATTTATGAACAGATTATTGTTAAAGTTGCCGAATACAAAATAAAAGCACATAATCTTGAAATTGAAATTACTGCACAGAAGAATGTATTTGTTGATAGTTACATATATTATAAAGAGGATTTTATAAAGAAGCAGTATGAAAAAGGTTTAGATAAAAAGAAATCAGTATTTAAAAAGTAAAAATAAAATGAGAGAACCTAAATTAGGGATGGCAGTAGGGAAAAAAGGAATTGGTAAAACTTACCAAACTAAAATTCTTATTGATTCGTATGTGTTTGGAAACCCCGATAAAGGAGTTTTACCTCGTAGAGTTTTAATATTAGATGTGAATGATGAATTCGTAGACTATAAAGCAATATCAATGAAAGACTTGGTAAGGTTTTCTGTAATGCCTACCGCAGAAATAAGAAGAGTAAGACCATTTAATGAAAAAACAGGAATAAGACTAACGCTTAAAGAGATAGCAAATCAATTATGGGATATTCTTCACTACTTTAGAGGAGGGATGCTATTAATTGAAGATATAAATAAGTATGTTGGGGACCATCTTCCGACAGATATTGTTGGGGCTATATGTTCAAATAGACATACGGATTTAGATATTATTATGCACTTTCAAAGTATCGGAAGAATTACTACTAAAGTTTGGCAAAATGCTAATTGGTTAAGATTTCATAAAAATTCGGATAGTATAGAAAGACATAAAAACAAATTTCCTGATAAATATGAGTTATTTAGCATAGCTGAAAATATTGTTAATACTCAATACTTCAATGATAATCCAAGATATTTTATTTATGTAGATTTAGATGAAGAGAAAATAAAGGGAAGAATGAGTGAATCAATCATTAATAATGGAATAGATGAATATTTATCAAGGAACTTCAATTCAGTTGTAAAACCGGCTATTAATAAAAAAAGCCTAAGTGATGGAAAGACAATAGATAGAAGTGAAGCAATACAACAAGTAAGAGTAAGAATTAGAAAACAATATTTTAAAGAATAATAATGAAAATAATAAGATACTTAATTAGTTTATTTAAAGGATATAACTATGAAAATAAATTAATTAAAAATATGGAAGAGTACGATAGAATGAATAAAAAATAAAATAATGCCATATAGTTTTCCGGATTACAAATTACAAATAAGATACTTCTTTCAAAAAAAAATCCCAAAAGGAACAAAGGTATTAGATGTAGGACCGGGAGCAGGTACATATTGGAAAGCATTATTTGATTTAGGATATGAGATTGATTGTATAGAGATACACCCACCTTACATTGAAAAGTTTAAGTTAAGAGAAAAATATGATAATGTATTTGAGGGAAATATTTTAGATTTTGATATTTCAAAATATGAATGTATAATTTTGGGTGATATTTTAGAGCATTTAAGTGTAATAGATGCAAAAAACTTAATTACAAAAATAACTGAAAAAAACCAAAAATGTTTAGTAGCAGTACCATACGAGATGGAGCAGGGAGAATACGAGGGTAATGTATATGAAACACATTTGCAGCCCGACCTAACCCCTGATTTAATGTTGAAAAGGTACCCTGAGTTATCTTTATTGATTGGGAATGAAAGATATGGCTATTATGTAAATAATAAAAAAAACAAATAATGAAAAGATACGATTTAATAAATGCATTAATAAAGAAAAATAATTACAAAACTTATCTTGAAATAGGAGTAAGAGATAATAGATGTTTTGATAAGATTGAAATAAAAGACAAGAGTGGAGTAGACCCTATGCAAGATGAATGGGAAAAAAATATGCAGAAAGAGTGGAAGTCTGAAAAGGTTAATGTAAAATATAGAATGACATCAGATGAGTATTTTTCTAAACACGACTATAAGTATGATATAATATTTATTGATGGGCTACACGAGAACGAACAAGTTTATAGAGATATACAAAATGCATTAAAATGTCTTAATAAAAATGGCTCAATCATAATGCACGACTGCCTACCATTAAAAGAAGAGCATCAGAAAATGCCAAGAGAATCAAATTATTGGAATGGGGATGTTTGGAAAGCATTTGTAAGAGTGAGGAAAGAAAGAAAGGATGTTAATATGGCAGTTATAGATACTGATTGTGGTTTGGGTTTTATTCAGTTTAAAAATTTAATAGAACCTGCTATCACAGGAAATATAACATTAGATTGGAAGAACTTTGCGAAAAACAAGGAGAAATGGATGAATATAAAAAGTACAAGTGAGATAGTTAATGAATTAGGAGAAGAGTATTTTGAAAATAAAAGAAAGCAAAGTTTTTTCCATAGTGGAAGTTTAGGAGATGTTATTTTCTCTTTACCATTTATTATTAAAAAAGGAGGGGGAGATATTTATTTAAAGAATAAACATCAGTATTCAGCAGTAGACAAGCAATATAACTCTTTATATAGACTATTAAAATCTCAACCTTACTTTAATAATGTTAATTTATATAAAGATGAATTTGGTATTAAGTCCTATAAAGAAGGCTCAACTTCTGAGATAGATACAGACATAGAAGTAAAATATGATAATTCAGTAGAATTAGACTTTGATTTAGATTATTTCAGAATGTCAACTAAATTACACGAAGAACAATTAGTATTCTCTTACTTTAGAGTTTGGAAAGAAAACCCTTCCGATACTCCATTCCCTTTTATTCTACTAAAGAAAGACTTTAAATTTAAAACTGCGGAATTAAATAACAATATAGTCATACCTAATGGAAAATTCAATGTATATCATATTACTCAAAGATATAGAGATGGGGTAGAGTATAATTGGGAGAAGTGTATTAAAAGTCAAAAAAATAAAAATTATTACATAGGTTTAAGGTCTGAATATGATGCATTGATAAAAGAGTGTGATGTAAAAGATGATTTAATATTTTATGGAGATAAAGTAAAAGACCTTTATGATATGGCTTGGATAATTAAAAAATGCGACAAATTTTATTGTAATCCATCAGTATCACAAGCAATAGCAATGGGTCTATATAAAGAGTATCATATTGCTATAAATCCTAAAATCAAAAATGTATTGACAGGTATGCCAATTGAAAAAGTTTTAAAATAATAAATAATTTTCTTTTTTTTTATATCTTTGCCTTATGAAAAAAGACTTAGGGCTAATTGTTGGTGGAACTACTTTTGTGTTATTTATGGCAGAAGCAATCATTCATTTTAATATGGGCAAGAACTATAAAGAGCAACCAACACCCTTTAAATTACCCGATACAAAAGAGTTAATTAAAGTATCTCTAATAGTAGGTATTTTTTCTGTTATGAATGGAGTTATTATAAATGAGATAAAGAAATCTGTATAATTTCAACCTAATTTCAACATTCTTACCCATTCTTTAGGTGTATATGTTATTTTAAAAAATAACTTAAACAAAACCCGTTACACTATTCTTCACACATACATATAGTAAAACTTAATATAGTTTATAAATTTGTCATTGTATTATAAGTGGCGTGTGCCAAGTTTAATTAAAAATCTTTAGTAAGATGATTGAAGGAAAAGGAAAAAAATCTATGGTGTGGGGAATTCTCGGAGTCGCATTTGGTGTAATGATAGGTATCATTGGAGCAAATATGGTTGAAGAGAAGTTCTTATCCAAAGATGGTGAAGCATAATAATTATTGAGTGTAAGTCCTACGGGCAGTTCGTTTGATTTTTTCCTCCTTGTTGAGCCTACGGCTCCGAGTTGAGTTGAGAAATGATGACAAAGGTAGTTGTTAAGTTTTGTAAAAATGAGTGACCCGTTAAGGGGAGTTTAATGTTGAATTCGTAAAAAGATTACGAATTATAAACCAAATAAAATTAAAGAAAAAATGGAAAATTTAAATCGTTATTTCTCTGATGCAGAAGAAAACATTTCAAACGAGTATATGTCAGCTAATGGTGGCGAATATTCTGATTGGGATGATGCTTTTGACTTTGGTGGTTCTGAAGAAGAATACTTAAATGCCGTAGGGTCTGCTGATGCAAGTTCATCACAACCATATATCATTTCACTATATAACTCATCTGCGGCAGATATTGCTTCTGTTGAGATAGGTGGTGCGTATAACAATATTACAACAACTGTTGGCACAAAAGCTAACACGGAAGGTATTGGTTATTCAATGGGTATTTCAGGTGTAACTTATCTTGAATTTTTATGGCAAAGTTCGTCTAAACCATTCGTGGTTGGATTGACTTACCTACAAAGTGATGGAGGTTCATCTCAAGTTCTTGAAACTATCGTAGTGAAAGTTGTAGACTCTAATGGTAATCAACAACAAAAAACTCTTGTTCCTACAATTGACCCTTACCAAAACCAAACAGACATTACTGTCTTGAAACATACCTATAAATGGGATGGTTTCACGACATTAACAGTTAACAGTATTGCAACAACACGAACTTTAAAAGTTTACTTGTTCCCATCTGAAACTGTTTCTCAAGGTCGTGCTCTAACAGGCAATTCTATTGCTCGTGGTTATGGTAATCCAAATGTAGTAAGACAAGATAAAATTGTTCTTGGTCAAGGAGTTGCTCGTGCATTACAGGGTTAATATTAATATATTAGCTTTAGGAGATTAAAAAACTAAATGGGGCAAAGGCAGATGCAAAGGCATTTGTTTTGAGCCCCATTTTTTATAAAAAGAAAAAAAAGAAAAAAAATGAATTTATACCAATATATAGCATACAACAATTCAAAAGGGGCAAATGAACTTTTGAAAAATTATGGTTTTAAGGCAACAGAGAGTATAGATAAATTAATAGAAAGATTAAAAATAATTGTACGAAAGTATAAGAAAGTTGCATTACAAGATATTAGTGAGATACATCCTGACAAATCACTATTATCATCATTCACAAAATCTATAACTTCAGACAAAGAATTTGCTTACGCAACCGGAAGAACACCGGGATTTGCTGAACTTGCTTTAGAAACACCCACACCATTTGAAGAAGCACCTGCAAGTCCTTTTGCCCCAAGTTTTGATGCTACTAAAGTAGTTGATGAAATAAAAGATGTAAAAAAACAAATTCTAAAAGATAAATTAGAAAGAAGTAAAAATGAAAGAGAAAGAAGAATGAGAAAATTAAATTCTTCAATGAGTACATCTCCTATGTTATTATTAGCAGTAGGATTTGCAGTAGGTTATATTATAGCAAAGAAGTAATATGAAATATGAGTATCATAATTTTAGTGAAAATTTTAAAGCAATACAAAATACAAAAGATATGGGTATAACAAGAGAGTTAATGTTATCGGAAGTAGCAAAAGTTATTGAGGGCAGACCTGCATTAGTAAAAAAAGCACTTATAGAGTGTGGCGTTTCGGTTTCTTCAAATGCAGGTAAAAGAGAATTAGTTAAAGCAGTATCTTATAATTTAGTAAGTAAATGCGTTAGGGTTTCTATAATGAAATTAGTATTATCTAATCAACTTCCATTTATTCAGGGTGCAGATAAAACATATGGAGATACAAGAGAAAGAGTTAGTGATTTTGATACTGATATAAGCGAATCCGCATTTATGAATCAAACAGGAACAACACCTGTAACCCCTACAAATACCGGTGGAGGAATAACCGGTGGTGATGCTTTAGGAGCAGGAGTTCAGTTATTTGGAACTATCGCAGGAATTTTGCAAGGTAATAAAGGGTATAAAGAGATGAGTAAAAATCGTGCTCACGAACTAACCCTTGCTCAAATGAATCAAGACTTAATGTTAAAGCAAATGAACCTATCTGCAAATCAAACGGTAGCACCACCAACACAAGCAGGACTTGGAGGTGGAAGTATGGTTACTTACATTTTGTTAGGTATAGGGGTTGTAGCAATTATAGGATTTAGTATATATAGTAGTAGAGGAAGAGGCTCAAGACCTGCTCCCGTAATGGCACCGATAGAATAGTATATTATAAATGTTTGATGAAATAGATGAAATATCTTTTGATGAACAAAAGAATGTAAGTAATAAGATGATGGTTCCAATAGGAACGCAGGAAAATGTAAATGCTATTGTAAACAATAGTAAGGCAGCTTTAGTAAAAGATAGTTCTAAAGAAATGTTGAAGGCAGCAGTATTAGGAAGTGTATTAGGAGCAATACTTTCATTGTGGAGAAAAAAAAGTGTTTGGATGGGTGTGTTAGCAGGAGGATTAGCAGGAGGTTATCTTTCAAAAGAGAGTATTATACAGTTTGATAAAGATGAATAATGGAAATGGTACCTTACGAGAAAAAAGATACAGAGATGAATATACAAGGAATTCCTGTCAAAAAAATAATGATAGGAGGTGGAGCATTAATAGTAGCAACTTTAATAATTTGGTTAGTAAATAGATGAATATATTATTCAAAACAAAACAAAAAGCATTAACAATAATGATTGAGGTCGTTACCAATGGTCCTCAAAAAATTCAAGTTGTTGTGAAGGATATAAATAAACCTAATACGGATTATACTAATAGACACTCTACAATAAATGGAACACAAAGATTTTTTGTTAGAATGCCTATGTCACCTTACGAGTCTTTAATATCTATATATAATAAAGCTAACGGGAATTTACAAAAAGGAGAAGATACTACCTTTAAAGTTGTGAAGGTTGATGCAAGACCTTTAGAAAGAAAAATGGATTGTGTAGATTGGAGTAATCCAAAAATTAGAGATTTCGCAAACTTTGCTCAACAATTCTGTGATAACGCAGGAATATTAAGTGCAGGTAAGTTTCCAAATGGAAGTACATATATTTCAGATGAGGGTAATTTTAGAATAGATTACTTTGATGATATTAGGAGTAAAAGAGGTTTAGTAATACAAACACCCGCAAGAATAAGTCAGTCAAAAGGAATAATACAGGTTAGTAAAGCACACTTTAAAAAGTTTACAGTACCAATGAGAATGGCTATTTTGTTACACGAATTCTCTCATTTTTATCTAAATGAGAATATGGAGGATGAAACAGAAGCAGATTTGAATGGATTATTAATTTATTTGGCTCTTGGTTATCCAAGAATTGAGGCTTATCAAAGTTTCCTTACAACATTTAAGGACACTCCAACGCAACAAAATAAAGAAAGATTTGATGTTTTAAATCAGTTTATAACGAATTTTGAAAGAAATAAATTTTGTACTCAACATAATGCACCTAATTTGAGAGCAAGTAAATAAAAAAGAACAAGATGAAAAAATTAAAAATTAAAAAATAGAAATTATGAGTTATAGTTGTAGTAGTATAATGGCGTGTCCAAGTTGTGGTCCGGGATGTAATTATAATTGTGTAGATGGTAATTGCGTTGAAGAGCCTAGAGATAATGAAAATATAGGTCTTGATATTTCAAAAACAAGAGGAGTCCCTTCAGCAGGTTCCACTAACTATGGTCCAAGAGGTCAAAGACAAGCATTTAGTAGATTTGCAGGTGATGACAGAGGGACAATGATGACTATGAGTGTAACTAAATTAGTTATGGGATATTTAGCGGTAGGATTGACTGCTTTTGTAGTTGGATATTCAATTATGAAGGGAAAAGATTTAGCAGAATAATAATATATATAATGAATAATATAAATATGAATAATAATAATGATGACACTCCTACAATGAGTGCAGGAGCATATGCAATATCTATGCTATCAGTTGGGATTTTGTTTTTTGTAATAGGATATGGTTATTACAAAGGGAAGGATGCAGCTTAATAAAATAAATATGAAAGAAATGGAAAATAAATTTTTAAATTTTGATGGAATGACATCAGAAGTAGCAAACGATATGCCTTGGAGTGATACAGTTTGGTCAAACCAAGCAGGAAAAGTTACCGAAGAACAGATTGTAAAAGTTACTGAAATAATAGGAACGGCTTTAAACGCATCAGGGGATAGTATAACTTTAGACCATCATACAAACTCAGGACCTAAAGTTTTGGTTTTATCTGAAGATGATAATAGTAAAATGCCTGATAGCGATGAATGGAGTAATCATCCGGGATTTTTAGGAATTACTTGGAGTAAGAAAAAAGCAGAAAGCCAAAGAGAAGCAGCCGAACAAGTAAAAGTAAATGCTAATTATCCTAATTCAGGAAGTTGTGCAGTATTAACGGATAGTTTAGATAGGCTGCAAGGTGATATTGAAAAATTAGAAGCGAATAAAGATGGAGGCGGTAAAGGAGCAAAGAGAGTAAATGCAAGAGCAAGAAAAACAAGAAAAATTCGTAAAAGTAGTGTTAGTAGTGGGCAGGAAGCATCTTGTGAAGGCGAAGAAGCTGCATTTCAAAGAGAAGCACAAACTACACAACAATTAGTTTTACAAGGAGGTACAACTTCCTCATCAGCACCAATCAGCCCATTAAATATTGGTCTTGGTGTATTAGTTTTAGGAGGTATAGTATTTGGAATAATTCAAATGACTAAAAAATAAAATTATGGGAAAAACAATGTTATGCAACGGACAATATGTAGCTAATGACCCTTGCTACCCTTTATGTAGTTTACCTGATGGAAGTGGATGTGATTACTCATCTATCTTTGGTGGAGGTGGAGTAGGAGGTCCAACAAGTAACTATTCAGTTACAACAGGTAATGCCGTAGCCGGTAATACTTCAACAAGGTCATATGTTACACCAATTGACCCTTATCAAAATATAACTCCATCTATGCTGAATGCAAGTGGAGAAAGTGAAGGTAGAGATGATATGTGGTTTGGACAAAATGGAGAAAAACAAGGAACAGAACTTTGGTTTAATCAATCAGGAGATGCCGTAATTAATGTGGGCGGAGATAAATACTCTTATGAGCCTGTATTGACTTGGGATAGAGGATGTGATGGTCTTGATGATAGTGGAGATGGAATTTTCCCAAACAGAGATTGTAAAAGTAGGTCAAAATTTGGAGGTGTAGATGGGCTAAGATTAGGAGCATATCGCTTCAAGAATGGAGTAATGAACAACTAAAAAAAAAGAATATGTTTATAGATAGTGATTTTAATGGAAAAAGTTTTGGGCAATTTGAGGAAGATGTAATGGTTTCAAATTTTAAAAATGCTTCAGGATATAGTAATGCAATAGGAGATAGTAGCATATACTTCCCTATGGTAAGTAAATACGGAATAATGCCCACTAAAAGCCAATTTTTAATTGAAGGGTATAATTGTAATGGTTGGCAAAATTCAATTAAATGTAATATTCCAATGATGCTCCTTCCTAAATATGGTAGTGATGCTGATATAACTGCTGCTTATGATAAAGTTGCAAAAACAAAAAATTCATACAACTACAATTTAGTAGAAATGAAGTCTGCATTAGCAGATGTTCAATCTGATGTAGATTCTTCTATTCCAATGAGTAGTAATATGAGTTGTTTAGAATACACTCAAGTTATTGATTCTTTAAACGCTTCTGCATCAAGTTGGAATTCTTCAGCAGTAGCTAAAGAATTTGATAGAGATTTAAGGGCAGCTTATTTATCTGCGATTGCGGGTAATGTGACTCAAGCATCTTCTTATATGGATGCAAGAGATTGTACAGGTTCTACATCTGCAATAGATACTGCACAAGAAATTGCTGATGCTGCTGATGCCGCTGCAACTCAATCAGCTTTGGATTCTGCTTCTGCTACCGCTAAGGCTATAAAAGATACAAAAGATGCTCAAGATAGAGCAGCAAAAAATATAAAAGCCCAAAAAAGTTCAAGTTCTCAAGCTATTGCCGAATTAAAAAGTGAAGCAGAGGCAAATAGAATAGTTGCAGAAGAGGAGAAGGTAGCCTTAGATAAAAGAAATAAAATGATTATGTATGCAGCAGGAGTTGTAATCCTTATATTAATAATAAAAAAATAAAAAGATATGTTTTTAGATAGTGATGAAAATGCAGTATGGAGTAATTTAAGTCAAAGTGATGATGGATATATGAATCATCCGGGATTCCTTGGTGGAACTTGGGTTAGTGATGTATTTACTCCTAAAAAGAGTGAAGAAAAAAGTTATAATGCAGAAGTAGCAGCACAAAAATCTAATTGTAGTTATGCTGCCGGAGATAGTTGTACGGACTTACAAGATTGTAAGGCGTTTTTCCAAGGAATATATAATGCAAATACAGGGAATTCAAGGGTTCCTAAAAGAAAAAGAAAAGCAGCAAATTATCATATGGGAAAAGTTAATGGAATGTTAGCTGCAAGAGATTGTGATGTACAAACTGTCGTTACTTCAGCAATAGATGAATCTTATAGTCAAGTTGATGATAAAAACGAAGAATTATCTGAGATAAGAGAGCAATTAACAAAAATAGCATCTGATTCGGCTTCGGCTCAATCATCTACTTTTGCAAAAGCACAGGCTATGATAGATGCACAAGCTATTTCAGCAGCAAAAGAAAAAAAGAATTTAATGATAGGAGGAGGGGCAGCAGTTGCAATCCTTCTATTAGTTGTATTAATCAAATAATAAAATAAAACAAAAAATTATGATACCAAAAGGATATATAGGAGGAACAATACCACAAACAGGAGGAAACACTCCAACAGGAATATTACCGGGAGCACCAACAGGAACAGGATTTATGGGAGGAGGAGTGATAACTCCGGGAAGTATAGGAACTACTTCTTTAGGCGGAGGATTAGGTTCAATACCAAGACCATTTATTGGTGGAGGAATAACTTTACCACCCCCAAGACCAACACCTGTTACAAATGATATAATGGAAGTAGGGTATAATCCTTATGGTAATAGAGGAAATGTTCCATTCCATACTCATACTATGAATGAAAATGGTTGGCAAAAAGAAACAGGAGGTCCAACAAGAAATAGAAGGAGGGATTTCCCAATATATAATTTCCCAAAACCTTATACACCAAGACCTTTACCGGGCAAACCTATAAAACCAAAAGGAAATATAGGGACTATGATGGGACAATACTCAAACGCAAGTGGAGGTGGCGGATGTTCTTTATGGATGTGTGGAGAGTAATAAATAAAAATAATAAAAAGTAATAATAATTAAATAAAAAAAAATGACTGCAAACCAAGTTTACAAATTATCAGGTTCAAATACACCTTTCAGCGAATGGGTAGGAGAGCAAAAAATTAAGTATGGAG
>Ga0307987_1000741_pt1 | contig 19012 bp, 15 predicted proteins | sample EllFjometagen181_FD_203157 | JGI IMG/M metagenome (GOLD analysis project Ga0307987, IMG submission 203157) | Marine microbial communities from Ellis Fjord, Antarctic Ocean - #181 | ecosystem: Environmental > Aquatic > Marine > Unclassified | place: Southern Ocean | collected 2014-10-08
CGGGAGCTTTTGGCTTTGGCTTTGGCTTTGGCTTTGGCTTGGTGGGTGGGGGAGGTGGCTCCGGGGCAGAGTCAGTGGCGGGGGCTACTTCGCGCCCATCCTGTCGGTGGTCTTCGAGGGGCGCCTCCGAGCGCTTGGGAGGCACCGAAGGTGCCTGAGGCGGAGGCCCGAGGTTCACGGGAGGCGGGGTGTCATCCACCGGCGCCGAGATGGGCCGGCGGCGCCGGACCGGAAGCCGAACCGGCGCGCCGGGGAGTTCCTCAGGGGCCGCAGACGGCGCAGGGGGTGCCGGTGGGGCGGGGGCTGCGGACGGCGCAGGGGGTGCCGGTGGGGCGGGGGCTGCGGGGGCTGCGGGGGCTGCGGGGGCTGCGGGGGCTGCGGGGGCTGCGGGGGCTGCGGGCGGGGGCGCGGGCTCGTCGACAGAGCCGCCGCGCCGCGGAGGCGCTCGGCGCCTTGCCGGCGGCTTGCGCCCACTCCGGCCGATGATGTCGCTGGCCAGACTGGAGGCCCGGCGAGGGCCTTCCTCGACGGGTTCGGGCGGCGGGGGCTCGGGGGGGGTGGGCTGCTCGAGCTTCTCGTCCACGCTGCTGGTGACAGCGCGGGGAGAACCGCGGCGACTGGGTCTGCGCCACTTGGGACCGTCCGTGCTGGAGCTGAGCTCTTCGGGCGCCGCGACAGGGGCGGGTGTGGGCTCGGGTGCTGGGGCCGGAGGTTCGGCACTCTTCGCGGCGCGGGGGCTGGCGCGGCGCTTGCGCGTAGGGGGCTTCCAGGCCGTGCGCGACGGGACCTCTTCTTGCTCTTCGACCATCTCCGCGAGCTTCTCTCGGGTGACCATCATGGTGGCGCCGCCGTCTTGCAGGGGCGTGCCCACCCGCTGGGGGACGTTGCCAGCACGGGCCATGACGTCGATGAGTGAGGGGCCATCGATGTCGGAGCCACCCAAGGCCGACTGCAGCGCACTCATGAAGGCGTCACCGTCGGCAAAACGATCGTCGGTGTCGCGGCGCAGGCAGATCTTCAGGAATTCTTGGACAGACTTGGGGAGCTGGTCCCGGAAGCGGAACAGGCGTCGGGAGCCTTCGGCGCGGCTGGCCATGGCCCGAATGTCGTTGACAAGACCGTCGTAGACGGGCTTGCCCGTCATCAACTCGAATGCGATGAGCGCCAGGGCGAAGAGATCGGAGGTGAGGTCCTCGGCGCCCGCTTCCATGCGCTCGGGGGGGCAATACCGGAAGCTGTCTTCGCGGGGGATGGACTGGGGATCATCGTGAAAGCGGAGGATCTCCACTTGTGGCAGAGCGTATCCGATGATCTGCACCTGGCCGTCGGGCTTGATCATCAGGCGCCAGGGGGTGAGCCCACCGTGGGAGTACACCCCATGGCCCTCGCCGGTCTCGGCCGCGTCGATGAGGATCTCGCCGGCCGCATACATCAGCTCGAGCCCGGCGCGCACGCCAGGGGCTTCGCCGAAGTCCGCGAAGATGCGGTTGAGTTCGGCCACCGAGGTGGCCTGCCCCGTGGGGTAGACGAAGGCGCCCTCTTCGGAGTCGTGGGACTGCAGCTCCACCATGCCGGTGACCATGGGCGACTCGAGGTAGCCCACAACCACTGTCAGTGCGCTGTTGATCGCCTGGTGATCCCGGTACTCCGGGTGGAATACGATGGCCGTGTGCCGGTACCCGGCCTCGGTGACAAACTCGACCAGATCCGAGGCGGGTCCGTGAAGCCGCCTTCCCGTGGTGCTCAGCCCTGCGATAGGATTCATGTCACGCTCCCTGAGGCACTTCGAGGGTAGCAGAAGGGTAGCCCTGCCATCACAGGTTCCGTATCCGATCCCCCCCGAGCAAGGTAGACCGTGGCGTCCTCCAGAGACCAACGCAGCGAAAAGGCGAGCAAGCGATCCCGCACCGCGCCGAAGCCCCGCCACCAGCCGTCCGAGAAGGCGAAGCAGGAGATCCGCAAGCTCGACCGCGAGCAGGGCGTCTCCGCCGAGATGGCGGCCCAGCTCCAGGCCCAGTGGGGCAACCAGGCGGTGGCCCAGCTGCTGAACCTGCCCACGGGTTCCGAGATGGGCACCTCCGCCGCCGAACGCCGCGACCTGGGAGAGGACGAGGAAGAGCTGCTAGCCCGCATCGGGGACGAGGTGGACGGCCCCCGACAGGCTCCCGAGCACGGCGGCTCCCTGGCATCTGCCACCCAGCGAGGCCTGCCCACCGTGACCGCCGGCGCCAGCCAGTCTCGGGATCGACAGTTCGGCGACGACGACGATGACGACGACGAGGCCCTCCCTCTTCCGGGCGAGGGGGACGGCACCGCCCTGCTCTTCGATCGCAGCGGCCGAGGCAACCTGGCGAAGCTCCAGGATCACCGCGAGAAAGGACGCCTGCCTCCAGGCACCTTGGCGGCGGCGCGCGACGAGCTGGATCGGGGCGGCCGCGAGTTCGTCGGACGGCGCGTCGCACCGGCGCAGCCCCTGGGGGATGCCCAGTTCCAGAGCCCTCTCGAGGCCTGGGAAGACGCCAGCCTCGTGGCGGGTCGCGGCTGCGGCATCGACGAGCGCCAGGACCTCGCCGGTCCCTACGACGCCCTGGGGCGCCCCATGGCGGTAGCTGCCTTCGCCCAACACCACGCCACCACACCCTTGGGTCGCAGCCTGGCCCGCCTGTGCGCCACGGCGCCCGGCACTTTGATGCCCGCAGCCGGTGGGCTGGCGGGTGCAGCGGCACGGCTGGGGTCCCTGACCGTGCTGGGTATGGCCGCGGACGGCCTCAAGCATGGCAGCTTGCGGGACCGAGCCGTACGCACGGCGCTGGCCCAGGCGGCCCTCGAGCTCACCCTGTTCTCCGCGGGCGATGTCGCCGAGAGCGTACCTCCCGCCCACCGCCTGTACCGGCGCATCACCGGGCAGCGCCCCGGCCAAGCGCCCCCTCCGGGTCAACCTGGGCCCGCAGCCCGCCACTGGGTCATCCCAGCGCTACGGCGCGCAGGCCAGCTCGCGGCCCTACCCAGGGTGCGACGCTGGTCCCCTCCCCCACCCCAACCGGTGCTCGACCCCGACGATCCCATGTCCGTGGTGGACGCCGCCCTGCGCAGCGCCACGCCCGCGGGTGACCATCAGCGGGCCGACCTCACCCCCCTGCTCCAGAGCATCGACGCGCTGCTGGCCGCCGGTGGCCGCGCCCAGGTCGAGCTCTGCACCGCAGCCCTGGCCAGCCGCCGCCCCGCCTTCGACACCATGATCGCCTCCACGCTGCAGCAGGCCTACCGGGCGTTCCGCACCGCGGCCCTCGAGCTGGTGCGTGCGCGCCAGGTGCTGGGGGAGGCTCACCTGCAGGCCGTTTCACCCTTCGAGTCCCAGTTTCTGCAGGCCAACGACGAGCTCGAGCGCCTGCGCGAGAGCATGAGCGCAGCCCGTGAACGCTGTGTGGCCACGCTGGCGCACATCAGCGAGCTGGGATGATGAGGTGCCCGTGAACCCCAAGACGAGCACAGCGGAGCTGCTGTTGGCCTTCGAGGCCGCGCCCCTGCTGGGGGAAGGGCTGATCCGAGCCACCGCCCTGCGCCAGACCCTCACCCGGCGCCTGACCAGCCAGCCCGATCCCGATCTGCAGCTGCGGGCACAGCTCCGCTTCGGCGAGCTGCTGTTGGTGCTCGAGGCCCCCGATGCGGCGTCCTTCCTGGTGGAACTCGCCCGCCAGGCAGACCGCCGAGACGCCACCATCATCGCCACCCGGGCCACGCTGCTGGCCGTGCGGGCTTGCTGCCGCGAGGGCGACCGACCCCAGGCCCAGGCTCTGCTGGAGCGCTGCGCGCCCGGCTCGACGGAGCACCCCGATCTACGGCTGGACGCCCTGCTGGCCCAGGCTTGGCTGGGGGCCATGGACGCCGCCGCGAAACTCGTCGAGGCCATTCGCGACCTTCCACCCGCCCGGGACCACGATCGCCTGGCGGCCTTGCTCGAGCTGGCGGATCGCTGTGAGCTGGGCGGGGACCCTTACCGCGCCCGCGAAGCCCTCGACAGCGCCCTGGACCTGGCCCGCCAGCACCACGCGGACGGCCCGGCGGCCCGGGCCGCCCTGTTGCTGGGCAGCCTACTACTGCGCACCGGCGAGCTCGAGGCTGCAGGTGACCACCTGGCCAGCGCCCTGCTCCTGGCCCGCCGCGCGGACTCGAGCCTGGTGCAGGCCAGCGCGGGCCTGCTGGTGGTCTCACTGGCCCTGTCGCGAGGTTCGTGGCAGTCCGTGCTGGACCACGCCGAGCCCCTCATCGAGCTGGCCAGACTGCGGCACAACCCTGCGATGTTGGCCAGCCTCGCCCTGGATCGCGCGACGGCCCTGTGGGCCCTCGACCGACAGGTAGATTCCCTATCGGTCCTCATGGCTTGCTCGGTAGAGCTGCAAGCCCACCCCCAGCCCCTCGAGCTCATCCGCGCCCGCTTCGCTGAGCTGCTCGAGCAGGTGGGTGCCGAGCGCTTCAGCGAGCGGGTCACCGCCGCGGCCGCGGGGCTCCAAGCTCAGAGCTGAGCCTTATTCCCCAAGCCAGCCCTGCTGTTCGATGGCGGCCGCCAGCACCTGGGCCACTCGCCGGTTGCCTTCGACCGTGAGGTGGTTGTTGTCCAGAAAGAGCTGGTCCAGGGGCAGGCCGGCATCGGCCAGTGCCTTGCAGGCCAGGGCCACGGGTACCCCAGCGGGCAGCTCGTGTGCCGGCGCCAAACAGGTGATCCGGTCTTCTTGCCAGAAGGGGTAGTCCACGAAGATCAGCTCGAGGCCATGCTGCTCCGCCATCTGCACGATGGGTTCGTGGTTACCGAAGCTGGCGGCCAGCTGTTCGGTGGACCGCTCCATGGCGTGGGCGTGCATGGGCCGTGCGGCGTCAGGCCGCGCGCGATCCACCACGAAGCGCAGGGACCAGGCGAGGCGGCTGTGGAAGGTCAGCCGGCCCAACAGCCCACCCCCACCCGCAGCGCCAGGGAGATCCTCGCGGGGGCTGTCATGGGTGCGACAATCGATGATGATGGCGTCCGGGTCCCAATCCACCAGCTTGCTGCGCACCAGGCGCAGGACCTGCAGCGAGGTGTAGCCAGAGATACCGGCGTTGATGAGCTCCACCTGAACACCGGCGGGGGCGCGGGCGCGCAGAAAGGCCTCGGCCTGGCTCGGGTAGGCGTCCGGGGCATCCACACCGGCTCCGTAGGTCTGGCTGTCGCCCAGGGCGAAGGCGCGCCAGGTGCCCGCGGGCTTGGCCCGGGACACGTCGGGATGGCGGAAGCCCTCGGCGTTGATGCCCAGCCCGGGATTGGGCAGGTCACCGCGCACCCAGCCCAGATCCGGGTCGTAGAGCATGGCGTCCTGCTCGAGGTGGCGACGGACCTGCTCTTCGGGGATGGTGGACAGCCCCACTTGGTGAGTCAGCAGCCGCAGCGCCACCTCGGCACCGACCAGTACGAAGACCAGAACAGCCGTGGCATACAAGATCTTGCGACCCGTGGACATGCCCTGGAGCCTACTACGATCCGCCCCCTACGAGGTGTCAGGCATGGCATAAAGCACCTGAGCACCGCCCAAGATTACCGTCCAGACCCTTCCCCCCGCCTTTGGCTGCCCTCGGTCTCTCCCTTCAGCATCAACCTGGACCCCAGCCCTGTGGGATAGCGGGCTACCCCACCGGCTGGTTGCAGATGCCGCAGACCGCCGGGTCGCCACGGTAGACGGACATGCGGGCCTCGTAGCAGCCCGAGTGGAACCAGCGGCCGCAGCGGTGGGGGCACTCCTGGCGCACTTCGGGCCCCACGGGCAGGCCGCAGACCGCGCACTGGACCGTGGCCATGGACTGGGTGTCCTGGACCGCGGCGTCCTGTTCCTGGACGGCCGGCAGGGGCTCCACCGGGCCCCACCAAGCGAGCCAGCCCACCAGCACGCCCACCATGCCGGCGAAGACGCCAGGCAGACCGGTGATGAGCATCTCGGTGAGCTCGAGCCCCACGAAAAACACGGGCCCCGCCACCGCCAGCAACGCCACGAAGACGAACAGCAGCAGGCCGGTGACGGCCACACGCACACGCCCACCGCGACCACCCCAGGTATGGCGGGCCAGGGAGGTAGCCAGGAAGCCCAGGGCGAGCCCCGGGAGCAGGACCACCGCCAAGCTGCGGGAGTAGGACAGAGCCACTCCCCAGGCCACGGACCAGGCGCAGACCAGCGCGATGGAGCCCAGCAGAGTGATGATGCCAGCGCCCGCGTAGTTGTGGGTCTCGGGGTAGTCGGGCTTCTGCTCGTGGATGCCCGACCCTGCCGGAGGTTCCGGAAGCAGGTAGACCAGCTCACCGGGCACCACCCCCAGGGCCTCGAGGCTCTCATCGTCGGTGAGCAGCCGACCGCGGGCCCGCAGCCAGTACAGGCGTCGTCGGCCATCGCTCCAGTGGGACTCGAGGCCGGCGTCCCGGGCGATGCGCGCGGTGAGATCCCGGGCGGGGAGGTAGGTGGGCACCACCAGGTCGAGGGTGAAGGACTTCATGTCCACCACCTGAACTCGAAGCTGGACGGTCTGGGCCTGAGCCTGTTCCATGGAGCCAACCCTCTACTGCGCGTGGTTAGCGCTGAGCCTCGACGGTCTTTTCGAGCTCATCGACGATGCGGCCCAGGGGCTGCAGCAGGCGCTCGAACTTCTCGAACCACTTGAGCCAGACCTCGTCGGCCTGATCGGCGGCCGGAACGGCGGCATTGACCTGGCGAATGAAGTCCTTGTACTTCTCGATGCGTGCGGTGGTCTTGGGCAGGGGGTTGAAGAAGTCGTGGCCGTGGTTGATGAGCAACCCGGCGGAGCGGTACAGCACGCGGTCGGGGGTGCCTTCCTCGATGAGCATGAGCTCGGAGCCCACCAGCGCCGAGTAGAAGCCCAGGGTGTCCAGGCCCAATTCCTTGACCAAGGCCGTGCGGTACAGCGACTGCATGATCTTCTTGTTCAGGCGGATGTACTCGACCACCCGGGGCTTGAGATAGCTCTCCGCCGCGCGGGACTGACGGCCAGCGCGGGGCACCGGCAGCTGCACCTGGACCATGCGGCCCAGGCGAACGTTGATGCGGCACAACGCCACGGCGCCCTGCTGGTCGTCTTCGACAGGGTGCAAGCGAGGCGCCGAGCGTTCCTGGATGCGGGCGGGCTTTTCCTCGGCGGTGTCGAAGACCGGCCGCATGGCCTTGTCGTCGGCGCCTTCGACATGGAACAGCCACAACATGTACTCGCCATCTTGCTTGGGCACCTCGAGGGGCACCGCGGAGGCTTCCGCCAGGTGAACACCCTGGCCCTGGCGCGTGATGCCGAAGCCCGCCTGGATGATGGCCACGTACTTTTTCTTGCGCTGCTGCAGCTCGACCTGCAGGCCCTGGACGATGCCGTGACCGTGCAGGTACAGGTTGTGCCGTCCCAGCGACTTGCGATTGTAGGTCTGCTCGTCGAGCAGGTCGGTGGCAGTGAGGCAGAGGCCCTCGAAGGGATTCAAGCGACTGAGGTATTCTTCTTTGGCCATGGCCTAGTCCTCGTCTTCGAAGCGGATGGTGAACTGCACGTGGGCCGGCTTCTCGGTGGACACGATGCGGGAGATGCGCCGAAGCACGTCGGTGGCGCGTTCGCCGAAGCGGCGCTCGAAGCGGCTGCGGGACTCGAGCAGCAGCACGAAGTAGCGCGTGACCGGACGCTGGCGCGGGTACAGGAAGTGAGCGGGAGGTTCGGCCGCCAGGTAGCGCTCGGGGAGCGCGGCTCCGCCCGCCAGGTAACAGCCGCCCAGCACCACCGGCGGGGGCTTGTCGCACTCCAGGAGCTTGACCGGGGCCGAGGTGAGCACCCGGACCATCTCTTCGACGCCTTCGACGGTGCCGCGCATGCGGTACAGCCGGATGGCGCGCCGCACCAGCTCTCGCTGCTCGTGAACGGCCAGGGACGAGTCGAACTCGAAGTTCACCCAGCTGGCGATCCAGGGCAGGAAGCGCGGGTCGGCGTTGATGGGGTCGGTGAGCGCGGGGAGCTGCTCTACCTTCTCGACCACCGTGGTCATCAGGTGCTGGAAGATGAACAGGAAGCGCCTGAACGTGTCTGCGCTCTGGGCGGTCACATCGGTGGTGATCGTCTGGTCTTTGGCGCCCCAGCGACGCTGGCTGACCTCGTCGGCGGGGATGATGTCCCGGCGGGTGGTGGGCGCCTGGCCCTGGTAGATGGCCGGCAGGTAGCGGGTGTAGCCCCGCACCGGCACATGGAGGATCACCAGATCGTTGGGGGTGATGGTGAAGGGCCGCTGGCCGGGGGCCACCACCAGCTCGGGCTTGAGCACCACGAGGTCGTCGGGGGTGTACAGGGTGGCCGGGCTCCCATCGGGAAGCACCCGCTGGGCCCGCACCGCCATGGGCTCTCCGCCGCCGGAGGGCATGATCTCGGCCAGCCGCACGTGCCCGACCCGCTCACCGCGGAGAGCCTCCACCAGCCTGAAGCGCACCACATTGCCCATGTGACGCCGAAGATACGCGCGGGCTGCGTGGATGGGGAACCCGACCCGCACCACGTCCTCGATGTACTCGAGGTCGCCGGGGACCTGAGCGATCACGCTCGGCTCTCGGGTGGCCAGCTCGCTGGAGGTCATACGCCCAGCTCCTCACCGAGGACCCGGACGCGCCGCGCCCAGAACAGGTCGTGCTCGGACTGTGACAGGATCGCAACGCCCTGACCTTGTTCCCAACCCGGACCCTTGCGACGGGCTCTGGGATCGCTGACATCGTAGAGCTGAACCCCGGAGACATGACGAATCTCGGGGATGTCCGAGACCAAACGGGCCAGGTCCTGTGCATACAGGGTGCCGGCGAAAGGCCAGCCGTCGCGGTCGAGACCGCCCCGGTAGGGGTCCAGGAAGCGCTTGACCCAGACCGTGGCCTTCTCGCGCACCACCAACAGGTTGGCGTTGGGTCGCAGCCGAACGGTGAGGGACACGTCGATGGGCCGGAAGGTCGCCAGGCGCACCAGTGGCTTGACGTTGATGAGACAACGCCGGGCCAGGTACTGCTGGACGTGGTCGCGCAGGCCCACCGCCAGGAATGGATCGGGGATCTCCTCGCCTTCGCGACGGCGGGGCAGGATGACCACCTCGACGGCCCCGTCAGGGGTCATGTCGCCGGAGCAGGCCGCTCGAGCCACTTCGCCCGAGGACTCCTGGGCGATGATCTCGAAGTCCGAGCGGGTGACCGCCCGGTTGCGGCTGGTGAGCAGGCTGGGGGCCCGATGCACGATCTCTTCGATGGACTCGGCGTCTCGGCCGCCCACGGCCGGCAGCAGGTTGACGATCTTGACCCGGTCGGCCATGCCCTCGCACACCCGCACGGCACCGGCGGCCACATTGCCCACCGCACCGGGGATGTAGTGGTAGACATTGACGATGATGTTGTTGGCGCCCACCGGCAGCATGCGACCCCGCACGCCGTTGCCGAAGGTCAGGGTGCCTTCGACGGTGTCGACCACAAAGACCCGGTCGTCCTTGCCAGCGGTGAGCAGGTTGCCTTCGCGGGCGGGGACCCAGGTCTCCATACGACCACGGCCGCGGTCCACCTGCACCGTGATGTCTGGGAACAGCTCGGGACGGGGGAACAGCTTGCGCTCGCCGTCGCCGTGGTGCACGTAGATGGGCTTGCGACGCAGCCGGATGACCTGGTTGGGCACCCCGTAGCCGCTGAAGCGCTCGCGCTTGACCGACGCCAGGTTGATGGCATCGACCGTGTTGAGCAGCAGGTGGGTGACCGGCGGGAAGGACGGGAAGCTGTCGGTGGGGAGGTCCTTGGGCAGGTCGAAGCGAGCCCTTAGCCAGAAGCCATCGTCGGGCACGGCGGGTGGGTCCGGAAACTCGAAGCTGAGCTGGCCGGTGCGGGTGAAGTCGTAGACCGTGGTGAGGCTCTCGTCGTCGGCGGTGGCGGACGACGCGATGCGCTGCCAGGCCGTGCGACCGTGTTTCTTCTGCTCGAGCACCTCCCAGTCCACTCGGGTGCCCTGGGGCAGGAAGCTCTCGCCCCGGCAGCGGAAGTGGATGGCGTGCCGGAGCCCCCGCGGCAAGGGCTTGTCGAAGCGCAGGTACAGCGCGAGGTTCTCGTCGTCGAGATCCATGAAGGGGAAGAAGGGGTGGAACTCCGACAGCCGCCGCGCCGATCGCGTGACCACCCGGGTGAGCCTGCGGTTCTGGGTGCGGTGGTCGAGCTGCGCCGACTTGGGGCCGGGCATGGGCTGCTCGTAGGTGCCGTCTCCCAGCGTCTTGTCGGCGCCCAGGCGCACCGCGTAGATGCGGGGCACCACGGGGTGGCGGTTCTTCTCTTTGTCTTCCTTGGTGAGGTTGGACTTGACCAGCTCGAGCCGCAGCCAGGTGGTCTCCCGCTCGCCCACAACGTGGCGAGCCAGACCCTTGAGCTGGGTCTTGGGGTTGATGATCATGCGCACCCGGCGTTTGCCGGCCTTCTTGGCGCCCTCTTCGTCCAAGGTGGCGAAGGTGAAGCTGGCGAACTTCTTGTCCTTGCTCCACACCACACGCCAGTTGTCGCCGGCGCGGTAGGTGAGCTGCATGAGGTAGTCGTCCACCGGCTCTTCGACGGCTTCGCCGTTGCACTCGAAGCCCACCTCGAGCTCCACCAGCACCGGCTTCTGGGCACGGTTCTCGAACAGGTCGGAGCCCAGATACCACTTGCGCCCGATGGTGGGGGGCAGGGCGGCGTTGATCTGGAAGGGAGACCAGGGTGCCTCGTCGGGCAGCAGGCGCTCGACCCGGCGGGGGTCATCGCCGTTGTACATGTCGATCTCGACCGGACGGCTCCACTCGAGGTCGACGTCGAGATCGGGGCACAGCCCGCGGAGGAAGACGGTCTCGATGCGCTCGGCCCGCAGGTTGAAGCCGTCGTTGGCCATCTCGGCCATGGGCCCGGTGAGGATGACGGTGGTGCCGCCCATGCGGACCTGGTCGTCCGGGATGGGCTCCCAGGTCTCGCCCCGGCGGTAGGACCAGCGGTAGGCGGGCAGGTAGCCGTTGCGACCCGCAGGCAGACCGCGGTCCACCAGGGCGAAGCGCACGGTCCAGCCACCACGGATGGGGGGCAGATCCGGCAGGGAGAACAGCAGAGTGCGGCCTGCAGCTCGGACTTCCCAGTTGTTCAGAGGGCGCTCGGACCCGCCTCGGTCGTCCTTCCAGAAGACCTCGAGGTCTTCGTTCATGCGACCGGCCAGCCAGCGCTCATAGGCCAGGCGTCCGCGCACCCACCACTTCTCGCCCGCGACCGTCTCGGGGAAGGCCAGAGACTCGCCCGGCACCTCGAAGCCCTCGATCTCCTTGATGCCTGGCATAGCGGTGAGCAACACCTGGACGGGCATGCCCAGGACCTCGTCGGGCTCGCTGTCGACGGTCACCGGCTTCCAGCCTTCGGCGGTGGGGTACTCCCAGTCGAAGAAGCTGACGATGCTCAGGCCGTCAGAGCCGGACTTGCTGCGGCAGACGCCCAGCCGCCCCACGGGGCGTTCTTCTTCTTCCGGGTCCATGTCCATCAACCGCAGGTCGCTGTGCTGCAGGTAGAGGAACTGGTGCGGGGTGTAGGAGTCGGGCCCGAACTCAACGGGGTCCATGTCGAAAACTTGGACCCCGCGGCCCATGCCGAAGACCATGGCGGACGGGCTGTCGGCCAAGCGATGGAAGGGCAGCTCGCGCACCAGCGGACGCTGACCGCCCTTGACCGCCACCACACGATCCACGGCGCAACCGTGCACCGTGAGCTGCTGGGAGGTCAGGAAGTCGAGGGCCGGGGTCTCTTCGCGCTGGCGGGTGGCGCAGCGGCTGAAGGCGGAGAGCTCCACCGACGGCATGTCGGCCTTGAGGGTGTAGGTGACCGGCGCCACCGCCGGCAGGGCGGAGCGGCGTTCCTCGCCGATGAAGTTGAGGAAGTGGATGTAGGTCTTGTCCGGCACGCGGTTGAGCCGGAAGACGATCATCTCCGTCATCCACGCGAACAGCTGCACCAGGGTCATGCCCGGGTCAGCGTCGTTCAGGTTGGTCCACTCGGGGCAATACTGAGGGATCAGCGCCCGGGCTTCGGCAACCAGGTCGGCGTAGCGACGGTCATCGAGATTGGGAGGTCTAATGGGCATCAGCGTCCACTCTTGTTCGTGAGCACGTGAACCAGGTTCTGGCGGCTATTGGTCGAGATGATCCGAAAGTCTACCTCGACCTGGACCTCGCCCTGCTGGCCTGTGCGGGCCTTGACGGACTCGACTTCGATACGGGGCTCCCAGCGCTTGAGAGCCTTCTCGACGTGATGAGCGATCATGTTGCCGGTGGCGCGGGTGTTCGGGGCGAACAGGTACTTGTGAATCCTGCAGCCGAACTCTGGCAGCATCGGCCGCTCACCGGGCTTGGTGCCCAGGATGAGCGTGATGCACTGGCGGATGTTCTCTTCGTACTCGGAGGTGGCGACGCCGCCACTGGCCGGGTCGAAGTGAAACGGGAACGCCCAACCACGCCCCAGAAACTCCTTACGGATGGTCATGCAGCTGCCTCACGGTCCTCTGAGAGAAGGGACCGGAATTCTACACCAACGGGCCAACCTTAGGAGCTACTTCCGAAGCTGTTGGAGCAGAAGGTGAACTCGGTGGTGTACCCCGTGCGCGGGCTGATGATGTGGCGCGAAGCCAGCACGAAGTAGCTACCGTTGAAGGGAGTGTTCAAGCCGTCGAGGACCACGAGCGTACCAGCCCGCACCAGATCGTTGCCTTGGATGGTGCCGGTGCCGCGCGCGAACTGACGCGCCAAGCGTTCCATCTCGGCGGTGGCGATGGCCGAAGCCTGATCCTGCGAGCTCACCGGAACATCGGTGATGTAGGCCGTGGTAGCGCCAAAGGCTTCTTCTGCCAGCGTACCGCCGATGCTGCCATCGCCGATGGTGGTGACATCGCCCACCGCGCAGGTGCCCACGACCTCTTCCTTGCTCGAGATGTCCCAGCCGCGCACCACGACCTCACTGACCTGGTCCACGCTGTTGTAGGTCACCCGCAGCGAGCGCAGGTTGTCGCCCAGCGCCACCTGGTTTTCGGAGCCCGTGTACTGGTTGCTCTTGAACTCGAGCGTGTCGGCGTTGACCCGCAGGTAGAAGTTGTTGCGGGCGGCCAAACGCTTGAGGAACGCGATGTTGCTCTCGTTGCGCTGCAGCACGTAGGGCATCGTGCCATCGGTGGCCTCGGCATCGACGGACAGGCCGCACTCGGCGCCGACCTCGGAGATGATGTCCGAGTCCAGCACATCCTCCCAGTAGCGGGTCTTGCGACCCCGCCCGAGGATGTGGGTGTGGTCGAGGGCCCGGATGGTCATCGAGGCGCCGCCGTCCATGGTGAAGGCGGGCTCGAGGGCGGTGATCTGGCCCTTGAAGAACAGCTCGCCGCTGTCACCGATCTTGGCCTCGACCTCATCGCCGATGTTGAAGTCCCACGCAGGCTGACCCTCGGTGCCGCCCAGACGCATGGTCAGGATGGCGACCATATCGACGTGGTCTTCGACAACGATGGAGAGTACTCCGTCGCCTTGAGGCTGGCGGAACTCGTGGTTTTCGCCGATCTTGATCTCGTAGGACGGCACACTGGATCGCGCCGATCCGCTACTCTGGGAAGACATGTCGGCTCCCGGCTATTGGAAGAGGTTCTCGTCGCTGGCCTGGCCAGCGGCCCCACCCGCGGTGTTACCAGCCCCCGAGTAGTCGCCGCTCTCGGCCTGCTCGTAGGCCTCGCCCAGATCCTCGAGGAAGTCGTCCAGGCCGTAGCCGTCGTCTTCGCCAGGGATACCACCCGGGCCGCCACCGGGGCCGCCGGGGCCGCCGCCACCAGGGCCGCCTCGCGAGCCGGGTCTCACCACGACTTCCTCACCGCCCTCGAAGGGCTTGGTGGGATCTTCGATGTTGTTGTCCTCGCAGACCTGCTTCGTCGTGGTGTTGTTCTGGTTGGCCACGTCAGCGGGGAGCTGCCCGGCCTTGGTCTGGATCAGCTGGATGGCGTTGCCCCCCCAGCCTGCCGCACCCGCCGCACCGTACGCGAACGGATCGGGCTCCCATTCCTTCATCTTGACCTGGCACTTGGCCCGCAGAGGCTTGCCCGAACCCGAGAAGAGCGTGTAGGACGTGGTGACCGACTCGATGACCCCGGTGAACTCGAAGGTACCCCACTCGAACTTCACGGTGGTGGGGCGCTCCTTGCCCTGTTCGGTGGCCTCGCCGGACTGGGGCGTATTGTCGGCGTTGGTCATGAACAGCAGCTTCTCGACCCAGGTGGAGAAGACGTCGACCTCGGTCTCCTCCTTTGTGGTGTCGAACATCAGCTCCATCGTGATGGTCCGCGGCGAGCCCTTCTGGAACTCGAGGGGCGAGGGGTCGGTGCCCTGCTCGTCCACCTCCTTCCAGGAGACCTTCTTGTCTACCTTGAACTCCTTGGGGTTGTACTGGACCGTGAATGTCGTATTGGCCTTGTCTCCCTCGAGGATGACGAAGGTGGCCTTGGTGGGACTAGAATCCGTCGATTGGGACATCGGGGTCCTCCGGACGTCGGTCGTTGCGAGTTGCGAGCTTGTCGGTGACAGCAGCCAGGACTTCCCGGCCGAGAGTGTCGAGGTCGACCGGCTGGGCATCGCCCGCCGAGTCTGTGCCGGATGCCGAGGCTGCCTCGGCCCGCGCGTGGTCGGAGTCTTCGGCCATGCGCACACGGCGCTGTGCTTCGAGGAGGCGCCGGTCCGCCTCCGCGATGTGGACCAGCTGTCCGAGACGCCTGAGCAGGCGCATGGTGGCGAGGCTGACGACCTCGCCGCTTTCGGATTCCGTACCACGGCCCAGACGGGCGGCGGCACCGGGGAGCGCGGCTTCGGCCTGGGCGCGGCCCTGGGCCTTGGCGACCACCCGGCCCGATGGCGTGGCCAGCGTGGCCTTCTTGGCTGCGTGCTGGACCTGCTGCTGGATCTGCTGGACCACCTCCGCCAAGGGCGCGGGGAGGTCGCGAGCTGCCCGCATCTCGGCGGAGCTCTCGACCACTACGCGAGCGGCTTCTTGCGGAGAGCCGGCACGAGCCAAGGCGTGGAGCATGGCGCGAGCCGGGTGCCGTTCGAAGGCCACCACAGAGGCCGCGGAGGGCTGCTCGGGCAAGGGCTCATCGGCCCCCGCGCGCACCGCGTCGAAGCCGCGAGCTGCGGGGTGGGTGGGCTCGGCGTTGGAGCCAAGCCGAGACGCCACGACGCCCACCGGACGACCCTGACGCTGCTCGAGATGCTCGAGCGGGGTGGGGACGGACCGGGGGGTGGGGACGGACGGAGCAGTGGAGCTCGGCGCCGAAGTGCTGGGCGTGGGCGACTCGGCAGGCACGGGTGACCGGGCGGCGCCAGAGCGGCGCTGCGGGCTGCCTTCGCCTGCCGGCGGCCCATCGGGAGCGTCGGGACGGGCGAGTTGACGCTGCGGGGAGGGGCGGGAGGGAGCCCGGGAGGCCTGACGACGGGGAGCCGTGCTGCGAAGCGCTGCCGGCCCTGTGCCGACCCTGGAGTCGGAGCTCGAGACTGGGCTGGCCTGAGCGGTACGAAGCACACCGGCCGGGACCAAGGTGGAGGCGGGCTCCAGCAGGCGACGGGCCCAGGTGGAGTGCAGCGGGACCTTGGCCTGGGGCACCTGAGCCCTGCGGCTGGAGCGACCCAACACTCCGGCGGGTGAGCGATGAGTCGGCGCAGCGAGGGTGTTCGACTGTGGGAAGACCGCGGGCCGACCGGCAGAGATAGAAGCGGCGGAGGCGGGGCCGCGCACAGCCGCGCGACCGCGTCGCGGACGGGAGGCCGGGATGCCAGGGCTGGGCTGGGAGGCCTCGGCGGGCATGGCCAGCACGGGCTGCGGCATGCCGGACCAGGCGAACGGCCGCGACGGGGCTTCGCCCATCAGCACGCCAGCCCAGGCGATCATGGGCGATCGTTCCCAACGATCCAGCCGCGCCACGAGCGAGCCCGCGACATCGCTCCGAAGCGCTGAGCGCTGGGCGAGCCGCTGGGAGAGGTGACCGCCAGCAGCCAGATCCGAGGCGTGAGCCAGGCGCAAGCTCATACGAGCGACCAGCTTTTCTCCCGGGATCCGACGAGCGGAGGCCATTTCCACTCCTGCCTAGCTGTCGTAGGTGGTGACGGTGACATCGATACCGTGGTGAGCGATCTCGAACATCTCGATGGCGAGATCGGCACCGTTGGCGTTGAAGGCTGGGCCTTCCCAGGCCACAGGCCAGGCGCGCTTGAAGGTGTAGCGCCGAACCTCCATGCCGTTGAGGCGCTTGACCACGATGGCGCCATCGCGGCGACCGCCGAACTTGTCCTCGGTGACCTCTTCTCGCCACTGCTGCAGCTGGATGTCGCCGGTGATGCCGTGCCGCAGCACGATGTTCTCCCAGCGGGTCTGGCCGGGCATCTTGTGCACGAACTCGTTGAGCCCACCTTCCTGGATCTCGACGACCTCGGTGCTGGACTTGAGGCCGCTGCATTCAATGAAGTTGGCGACCTCGATCCCCGCGATCTCGAGGGCGAAGATCATGTTGCCTTCGGGATCCTGCAGCGCGGTTGCGCTCGCGTCCTTCCGGCCTTGGTATTTGGTCTCTGCCATGGGAGGCTCCTGGGCTCTTAGGCTCCGCTCTCACCGAGCCGGAGATCGATGGTGATGTGCTCCGTCATGCCGATGGGGCGAAGCTCTACGCGCACGTTCAGTGTACCTTTTTCACGCTCGGATGGCGGGTTTGTCTGGTGGTCGCATTGCACCAGGTAGTCACCCTTGGGCTTGTCGCTGGTGATCAGCCCCGCACGCCAAAATTCCTCGAGCCGGATCTTGGCATTGCGTTCGAGCACCGCCCAGATCTTGGGGTCGTTGTTCTCGAATACTGCCCAGTCGTTGTCCCGGCGCAGCTGCTCGGAGACCATGGACACCACCCGGCGGCTGTTGATGTGTTCCCAGGTGGGGTCGTAGCTGAGGGTGCGGGCGCCCCAGATGACCGCGCCGCGGCCGGATTGGATGATGATGGGATTGATGTGAGCGTCGGACAGCACCCCGGTCTCCCTCCAGTCGAGATCGACCTCGAGGGAGTTGACACCGCTCACGGGCACGTTGGCCGGCGGCCAGGCCACGCCGAAGGGCGTGTGGCTGCGCTCGGTGCGAGCGTACACACCGGCGACGGCGCCGGAGGGTGGGTAGAGCTCTTCGCGCCGGCGGACCCAGGGATAGTACAGGGCGCCGAAGCTGCGGGTGGACTGCGAGCGCTTCGCGTAGCGCTGGGCCAGCCCGATGAGGGGGTCGCCGTGGAGGCCGCGGGGGCTGTCGATGATGAGGAAGCGGTTGCCCATCTCTGCGCAGTGGATGAGCAGGCTGTCCCAGAGGATCTCCGCGCTGCACGAGACATTGCCCAGCTCGTCGATGCTGCAGGACATGTAGGCCGCGTCGGGCACGATGAGGATGGCGATGTCTTCCTCGACACGCAGCCGCTGAATGAGCGACGCCAACGCGCCCTCGAGCGTAGCCTCGACGCTCAGATCATCGGCGCCTTCAACGCAGACGCCGAAGAGGTGGAGCTTCTGCCCACCGTTCTCGAAGAAGGCCCCCACCGCGCGGGAGGAGGCAGGGGAAAACAGGGAGCGCTGTGGGTGCTCCCAGTAGTCAATGGCGCGCTCGAGCACGAGCTCGATGAAGTCGCCGGCGGATGCACCTCCAGGCCAGTCGTCCCGCATCACGAAGGCGATGAGCCCCGTGATGTCGCAGCGCACGGCACCCTGCAGCCGCTTGGGCATGGTGACATGCTGGACCGTGATTCCTGGCCGCATGAAATTCCTAAGCCGCCGACATCCCCCCAAGGCCAAGGCCTAGGGGGGAAGATTCAGCTTGGTTCGTTGATCTTTTCGTTGATCGCTGAGACCTCTTTCACCCACGCATGCCGCTCTTTATGCGACATGTCCAGGATGAGGTCTCGGTCCCAATGGAAGTGGTAGGCGATGAACGCTACCTCCTTGAAGATGTTCTTCAAGGGGTAGCTTACGATTCCCCCAGGCGACCGAACTCCCTCTCGGAAACGTGGCCGCACTCGGGGCAAGTCACCTTGACAACCGCTTCATCTTCGTTGATGCGGTTGTACATCTCTTCCAGGAACCGGAGATCGCCTGCGAACAGGTTCTCGATGATGCCCGTATGGACCTCAGGGAGGTCGCCGAGCTTCGTCATCACGTTGGCTAGGAGGACGATGATCAAGTACGCCCGGTTGCGCTGGACCCGCAGATCATTCAGAGGAACGATCTCATCGCGGGCTGTCGCCAGGCGCATCACGCCCTCCCGATGAACGTTCCCGTCTTTATCGACGTAGCCCCTCGGGAGGACGAATTCGTACTCGGTCTTGAACTCCATTACGCGCGCTCGATCTTCTCGACCGCGATCTCGACCTTCTCGATGGCCATGGACGACTTATCGGCATCCATGTCCGGCACGTACCACTTGCAGGGCCAGCCTTCGTAGAAGTTGTAACGAGCGACCTCGGTCTGGCCGTCGTTGTCGAGAATGATGATCGAGCCGGAGCGACGATCGATCTTGCCGTCTTCGATGTTCTTGCGCCACTGCCACAGGTCGTCGGTCGCGGTGTAGCCGCGCTCGAGGACGATGTTGGCGTAGGTCGTGCGTCCAGGCTTCTTGCGAACGACCATGTCGTTGCCCTGCTTGAACTCGATGATCTCAGTCTCCGAGTCCATGCCCGACACCGACTTGAAGCCGCCGACGATGACACGGGTGTCGCCGATGATCCCCTGGATTTCCAGTAGGAACATAAATCCGCCGTACAGTTCTTCCGTAGGCATATTGTTGAGTCTCCTTGCTTATTTACCGAAGCGCGATGGCTTGCGATCCGGCGGGGGGGGTTGACACGATGAGTGGGGCTATTCCTCGATGAGACCGCCACCGTCCCACTGACCGATACTGAAGACTACGAA
>Ga0307987_1000742_pt1 | contig 19011 bp, 23 predicted proteins | sample EllFjometagen181_FD_203157 | JGI IMG/M metagenome (GOLD analysis project Ga0307987, IMG submission 203157) | Marine microbial communities from Ellis Fjord, Antarctic Ocean - #181 | ecosystem: Environmental > Aquatic > Marine > Unclassified | place: Southern Ocean | collected 2014-10-08
TTTTAATTATTTCAGATTTAAAACCATGATCATAATAAAACTTCTTCAACTCATTAAGTATTAATGATTGTTCCATAGCAGTCAGTTTATTAGCCCACATACCTAAACTATCTGTATATATACCTACCCTGTCACTTAAAGAAGAATATGATGTGTATGGATCTTCAATAGAGCTTACAGCACTATTTACATAATCAGTACTTAATTCAAGTAATTCACATATATTAGTTAAAACGATACCTGCATTATCTATTAAGTCTTCATAACTAAGAACTTTTAGTGTAGATTTATTATCAATCTTTAGATCTGCCATAACAAATGATCTAAATATATCATCTAAATGTCTTTGCATGTATTTAAAACTTGTATGTAGATTATCAAAATTTGCTGTCTGTGGTAATATGTCATTCCATATAGAAAAGTTAGGATTACTATTACCCCAATACTTTCTTGATGCCATTATAGATATAGGGTTTCTTAACAAAAATATATACTTAGATTCTGGTAATACTTTTCTATAAGTACTATAACTAAACTCACCCTTCGGTACCTTATGTAATATAATTTCTTTAAATTTATTATCCAAGTTTTTATTAAAGTAAAGTTTTAAGATCTTTAATAAGAAATCACTTTTATTGTCATATTCAGGTATTTCTTCTATACCCCAGTATGTTTTTAGATTCTTTATAATAGACTTATTTTGTTTTTTATTAAAAAATCCTAATATATTTAGATCATTAGGGGTACTGAGTACTGAATTATGTTTGGATATGAGATTGAAGAGTAGAGTTGAACCTGATCGTTGGGGCCCAAATATAAAAACATTCATATAATATTACCTTATTTAATTATTATAGATTATAAATTGGCTTTAATCCAGCTATACCAGTATTGAACAACGTTTTTCCAAGAATATTTCATTATAATTTCTCTGTTGCGTGTCTTCATTTTATTAATTAATCCAGGTGTTTTATTTAATTCAATTATCTTTTCTTGTAATGACTCAACTGATCTATCAAATATTAATCCATTATAGCCATTTATGATTAACTCGTTTGTAGATCCACTATCAGTAGTAAGAATAGCACAGCCACTTGCCATAGCTTCTAGTACTGATCTACAAGATCCCTCTTCTCTTGAAGCACATATATAAACATCTAATGTTTGATAGAATAAGGGCATTTCTTTATATTCTAAATAAAGTGTGCCTCTATTACCAGACCTTCTCTCACCCTCTAAATCACCTATCGCACATTTAAAATTATTATCTAGACCTAGTCTACTAATAGCAGGTTCTATAATAGTTCTATTACCTTTCTTTTGATCAATATCTCTTCCAGCATAACCATAACTAATATTTTTATTAGCAAATAGAGGTTCTGGTTTAAAAACATTTGTAAGCACTCCATTAGGAGTATATGCTATATCACGTAGTCCCGCCATTTTGAATAACAATTGAAGTCTATAAGAAACAGCACTAACAGACCTAAATGTTTTTAAATAATCAATTGTTTTCTTATCGGGTAATACATGATTATCAGGTTGTGTTAATTTATAATCCCAACTTTCATGACTGGCAATTGATACTAATGATTTAGATCTATCTGTTTTATAACGTTTCTCACACATCTTAAAGTTTTGAAAACCGAAGAACACATATAAGTCATTATCAGCAAATGCTATTAGTGCTTCTTCTTTATTATTCTTTAAAACTAATATAGAGAACTTAATATCAGTATAGTTATATGCAACTAGTGCTTTAGCTTTTGAATGATAAGCCCATTCGGGGTTATCTACAACAAGTAATACCTTCATAATTAGTAACCTTTCTTTACATGTTCAAAATCAACTAACCAGTCTTTAATAAAATTATTGGGATAAAACCTCTTAACCTTTTTAATAACTTTAGCCCTGTCTTCGGGATATTTTACATCACCCTTAGTAATATACATACAAAACCAAAAGACAGGTAATACCGTTATTAGTAATACAGGTATCCATAGTAGTTGTATAAAATGACGTATTATATATATTGTTTTCATATAGCCTCCTATCATGATTATAGTATCTGTTTTATATGCTCAAATCTTGGGTGTCTTTTAAATATCTCTATAGCGTAGGGTCTTAGTAAATGAGAATGTAAAATACGAGCACTACTAAGACTTCTTTGAAGCAGTGGTTCTATATACCCATATCTATATTCAGGATCATCTATTCTAAGATTCCAATTTCTACTTAAAGTATATATATTTATATTAGAATCATGAAGTAATTTAGAAAATACATATCTAGTAGGAGTAGGTGGCCCTTTACCTATAACAGTAGTAGTCCATCTTTCAAACAGAGTTATTATGTCGTCACTTTTCTTTACAAACATAACTCCATTTTGAAAATTAGTAAGACCTCTAGTGTCATTCCTAACTTCTTCCTCAGAATCAAGACTTAAAGCAATGTCCCTATTATTAAGAAAATCAAAACCAGAACTTATATCAGATATTGGCAGTGTATCGTTGTCTAAAACTAATGTATACTTAAAAGGAGATAATAAGATAGACTGTATTTTAGATCCCATGTAACCATTAAATTCAGGCCACTGTGATGGGATTAAAAAGTCTGTTTTAGGTAGGCTAGTATTGCGGAGAACTTCTGGGGAGCCTATTAAGGCTATAAGGAGATTTGGATTAAAGACTTTTAATAGTTTGATGGATCTTGTAACTTCAATTATACTACGCTCCAACGACTTAGAGTCTCTTGACGTTACTACATGGACTACACCTTTATCATTAGTTGTACCCATTTTAATATTTCCTTCTAGGTCTATTTTATATACCTAAATTCTGAATATCTACATATGGTATTACGCTATTTAGTTTAGATGTTTTAGAACATGATATTATATTTATACCTAGTTTTTGTAAATCATTAATAGTTAGAATAAAATTATCATAAAATTGAATATATCTTTTATCTTTAGTTTTGGACTTTTCTCTTTCACTATAATCATTGTGAAAATGGGTACGCCCGCTAGCATCAACCCTTATCATATCTATACCAACAAGATATATAGGATTAAGACCTAATACATATGCAATTCTTAAACAAGTAACACCTGCATTAGGCCACATTGGAATAGGATCTTTAAAGCTTTTAAAGATAGTTCCATACATACCATCAACTTTTTTAGCCCTCTCAAGTATATAAACGTTTTTTATACCGAGAGATTTAGCTACATTATCAGGGCAGAATTTAATACAATTATCTACAGCCTGCATATTGATACCAAATTGTCGCCAAGATGACCCATCAATAGCTACTAGATAAGTAGGATCAAGTAGTTTATAAGCCTGGTTAGCCACTACTGTTATTTCTCTTTGTAATGTTTTAAAATCAAAACCAGAGTCTTGAATATCAATAATAGAGGGCCCACCCCCGACTACGAACCCCCTATTGCCACTATGTTTATTATCTAAATCTATATTATTAATATTCATATATTATAAAACGATACCTTAACTTAACTACCATCAGTCCAACCATTAGTAGAAGCATACCAACCATCCTGAGAATAATAAGTTAATACTGCTTTATCTCCTGATGTGGTTAAATTAGTTATTTTATCACCATTATCTAGTATAGTTCCATCAAGCCAAATCTTATCAGTTGCATCTGGATCAATAGATACTCCGACAGCTCCAATTGTAATAATTGTCACGCTCATTCCATCCGCTATCTTAGGGAGAGTTAATACTGCTGCTCCAGTTATGTATATAATATATCCGAAACACTCTCCTACTACTAATGTTTGATCAGAAGCGTAAGTACCTGTAGAAATAGCTAAACTTGAAACTGTACTTGTACTACCTGACCCGCCTTTAATTAATCGCAGGTCAATATATGTGCTATCATCTTCGAGATCTTCTAACAACCCACTTTGTCTAACAATGTATGCGTATAAAAATATAAACTCTGGTGATGGGAGACCCTCCATTATCATCAGGTTCATTTCTGTTTCTACAGCAGCCCTTGCTGAGTTTCTGTCTTTATACCCATTTTGTCCAATAATTTTCTTTACACTATAATCTAAAATATCGGGAGTCGCAATGAAGAAATAAATCATATAATCTGTAGAAGAACTGCTTTCAGTTAATTCCCAAGTCCCTCCATTGTTTTGATTATAAACAACATTGCTAGTTCCATTTTTAAATCCACAAAGATTATCAGGAGATGTGCTGTACCATTCCCTTCTCCCCCAAGTTTATAAATAAATGGATGACTAGACTGTAATCCTATTGGGTGTCGTATATCTTCATCCCAAAAGAAACCGGCTGTAGTATTAGTATAATCGTCTGTATTGTCTACCAAACCAATAATATCAATCCCACTTTCATATCTAGCTCCAAAAGTACTATGGTTGTAATGGTGAGTTCTAGCATCCATCAATATACCATGTCTTTCATCCCCCACTATAGAGGATAAAGCTGTTTGGTTCCAATAAACTAAACCTGTTATAGCATGTTCATAAAAATCATCTACAATCACAGCATCCTCAGTAACATAAATTAAAGTCCCTTCTGTATCAAATATTATATAATATGTATTAGTTACAGGTGGTATTATTACTGATTGTGTTTCTGTTTTTATTACCTTTTTATCATCTACCCAAAAATGAAAACTTGATTGACCATCTTTAACAGCAGCACTAAAAGTTCTTGTATTATTATTAAAAGCTAAATCAGGTAATGAATTTGTATCTGTTAAATCATACCCGTTAATACGTCTAGTGTAGCCAATTTCAGAAAGTATTGTTTCAACATTTGTCCCACTATAATTATTATCAGTATCTGTTACATCAATATCTTCAGCTACGGGAGTATCACCGCCACTACTATTAATTTGTGCCCAAATAGCAACATTATTCTCTACTTGAACTAATGACCAGGTAGAATTATTTGTTGTATTTAACCATGACATGGGAACAAGATAACTAATATCAGTACTGGCGGGATCTCTAGTCATAACAATATATTGTAAATCACCAGAAATAGGTATAATAGAAATAAGTCCCGCTACTTCATTAGCAATAATAACAGGTGTCAATTCTTCTACTACTTCATCTCTAGCTTTAGTTACTGTTATACCTCTGTCTAGAGTTATATCTCCTGCAACAGTTCTATTGTGTCTTAACGTATAACTTATATTAATTATCCTTACTATATTATTTATATCCATCTTTAACTATTTTAAAATTTTTAGTAGGTCCTAATACTTCTTGTGTATTTTTTAGCTCTTTTAACATATCTTTATCTATTTTCTTTTTATACTTGGGCTTTATTAAAGAAACTAATTTCTCTAAGTCTATACCCTTTAACTTAGTACTAATAATATAATATGCACCTAATCTTGGTTGTTCACCACTATTAATCCATTTAATTACATTTTTAATATTTTTACCCCAGGATTTCCAAGCCAAATCTTTATAAGGTTTATCAAATACTCCTCGATATGCAACACCTTCATACTTAGCTTTAGGAAATAATTTTAGTATAGCTTGTATACTATTTGTATTTATAAATTCCCAATTACCCCACCATTCATTTAGAAATTTAACTACTTTTTCATCAGAATTAAGTTTATTACTTTCATCTTCATTTTTATAGCGATTATTAAATCTATTTTTAAGAAAATCAGCTTTAGATTTTTTCTTTACTACATTAGATTTGGGCTTACGTTTGGGACTATTCTTTCCAATATCAATATCTAACCATTTGTTAATATCTTTAGCTGGTATCTCAGACTTTCTACCTATTTTCTTTTTTGTAATACCAACTAGACCAACTTTACTCGATGTTGGCTTGTAACTGCCCTTATCACCATCATCAAAGATTACATAAACAAGGCCACCACGAAGACTAGAAACAGTACCTACATAATACTCAGGATCTTTAGCAGTATTAAAGTTTACTATAACCCTTACACCTTTCTTATACTGGGGTGAAGCAGCACCAATTATACTACTTTTTATATATTTTGATATTATTAATGATACGTTCATAATTAATTATCCTTCTATTATATTATATAATACTAAGCTATAAAGGTATATAGATTCTCATTGTAGTGTTTTTGTATTATTTTAGAAGGTAACTGAAAATAATGTTCATATGCTCGTACTAGTCTAGCTTGGCAAGAAAATGAGATAGATACATCCATTGGATTATTATTTTCTATCTCAAGAAGTCTCCAAATAATACCATTGTCATCAATAACTAAATCCCTAGAAGATAAATTACTAACTGTAGAATCAAAGTTTATAGTAATGCTCGACTGGACTTCATCGACAGCATTAATTTCACCAGTATAACTTATAGTATTTCTGGGGCTATCACATCTTATGTATCCATCATTGACTATACCAAGTTGTATAAAGGCAGCATAAAATCCAGCATCATCATTAGTACTATCTTTCATTTCAAGTCTAACAGTTACCTTATCACCTTTCAATGATTCAAGTAAAGCTTTAGTTACTGTTATACTTTTGTCTAAGGTTATATCTCCTGCAACAGTTCTATTGTGTCTTAGCGTATAACTCATAATCGGTTGTCCTATTTTATATTTATTTTATATTAGAGACTCATGGCAACCAGTTTATCAATCTTTGTTAGATGCTTATTAATAACTGCTCTTTTACCTTTGTTAAGAGTTTTTACTGATTTTTTAATAGTTTCTATAGCTTTCTTTATAATATCATCAATTTTTTCAATAGAATGTTTTATATTTGCACCTAAGTGCCAACCTAAAGTCGCATCTAACATATGTATAGGACCAGTAACTAAATGTAAAGTAACAGTATCTAATTTTAAAAGAAAATCTAACATCTGTTCTTTTGTTACTGTTGTCTTCTTAATCTTATTAATAAAATCTTCTTTAGCTTTAGGATTCTTAGAAACTGTAGCTTTGACAGCATACCAAAAAAGTTTTGCAACATGTATTCCTGATTTAAATAACATTTGTATTAAACCATCACTAGTTTTTAAATGTAACCCTAGCTTCTTAAGAAGCTTACCAAAGTCAGGTATCTTAAACTTATCTAGAAGACCAGCAGACATTTTAACAGTATCAAAAGAATCTAGAGAAGCAAATATAGATAAATCTATCATATCTCTTTGTAGTTGTTTACTATTATAGTCTAACAGGCCTATTTCATCTGCTGTTACTTTAATGTATTTCATAATCGGTTGTCCTTTAATTATTTTAATTTACTAAAATATTTTTATAAGCTGTTTTAAATACTTTTTTAGTATATTCCTTCAACCATGTCAGGTGTTATACTTTTTATACCTGGACCTTTAATAATTACTTCTTTTTCTATTTTATTAGTTAACTTAAATTTGTCATATACTGTATTCATGTTAAAAAATACATTAAGTTTATTAGAAGGACAAGAGATAACAGCCCCTCCTAGATCCCCAGGAGATTGATAAGGCGGGGGAGCTCCACTATCTTTATTTGTTTTTCCTCTAGCAAACATTATGGCCGCTGCTTTACTGGTTGTCCAACTACTATACTCAGAGTCTTTTAGTTTAACAGTATTTTTATTAATTATTTTTTGTATACCTTCAGAACTAAATCTAAGTCCTCTATATAAAATTTTTGGTATTTTACCTATATAATTAGAAAAATCAATATCTTTATATTGATCCCAAACTCTGGGCAAGTCCTTTGAAAAATTCATAATCCAAGAATTAGTAAAATTCCAAGCTACAAAATCAAGGAAATTATCAAATCTATTTTCAATAAATTTAATTTTTTTTAATTTTAAAATAGTACTTGCTTTAGGTGCTTTATATAAGTCTAAAAAAGAATAAGAACTAACAAAGAATACCTCATCATTCACAAAAAATATATCAGAAGGAGTGTCTTTATCATTAATCAAAAGCTTATCTTTATAAGATCCTACTGTATAACCTACTAAATTGGAATATTTTTTCAATAAATATTTATTATTATCACTATTATTATCACTTTGTGGATAACCTGTAAGTGGTTGCAATTTAAGATTAACAATATAACCACCATCTTTCTTTATAATACTATCTTTTTCAACCATAGTAGGTTTCTGTTTCTTCTCAACTACATTAGTCTTAGGTTTACGTTTAGGACTAGCTTTACCCATGTCAATGTCTAACCACTTGTTAATATCCTTGACTGGTATCTCAGTTTTTCTTTTCTTTTTGGACTTAGTTATACCAACTAGACCCACAAGACTTCTAGTAGGTTTATAATTACCTTTATCACCATCATCAAAGACAACGTAAACTAGGCCTTTTCTAACTTGTGTAACAGTACCTACATAGTACTCAGGATCTTTAGTAGTGTTAAAATTAACTATAACCCTAGCACCTTTCTTATACTGTAATAAAGTTGCTTCAATTATACTGCTCTTTACTTTAACGTATTTCATTATTAATTATCCTATATATTAAACAATAAATGTATATAAATTTTCATTGTAGTGTTTTTGTAATATTTTAGAGGGTAGCTGGAAATATGTTTCATAAGCCCGCACTAAACGTGCCTGACAAGTATAACTTATAGTTACATCTAGTGGATTATTATATTCAATTTCAAGGAGTCTCCAAATAATACCGTTGTTATCAATAACTAGATCTCTAGAAGATAAATCATACCCAATATCAGAAAAGTTAATAGTTATGCTGGACTGAACTTCGTCAACTACATTAATTTCACCAGTATAACTTATAGTATTCCTGGGACTATCACATCTAATATATCCATCATTAACTATAGCAAGTTGGATAAAAGCAGCATAGAATCCAGCGTTCTCATTAGTGCTGTCTTTCATTTCTAATCGGATAGTTACTTTATCACCTTTCAATGACTCTAATAGAGATTTAGTTATAGTAGACCCGTCTATTTTTAGATCCCATTGTTCAGGTTCTTCTTTCCATTTAATAGCTATATTAAGAACGGCACTAAAGTATTTAGGAACTGTTATTTGCCATTCAATATGACCTAGTTTATTAGTTGGTTTATAATAATAAGGTCTTTCTTTAACAAGATTACATCTATAGGGTCTAGGTTTACTACTGGCATCTAATATAATAGTATCGGCACCTAGTCTCTTGTAGCCACCAACAAATGTAGTTCCAAAACAAATAGGACAATAGTCTTGATTAGGAAGTTCTTGATTTAAACTTAATAGAAAATCAGAGAGACTTGCACCATCTGTTTTAGCTTCTACCACTTCTCTATCAACTGACGCTTGTTGGCACGTACACTGAACACCATTTTTAAGTCTAGAGTAGTACTCAACGTCAGAATCATAGTATTCGATAGCTACTTTCATTTCTTCCGCAGCACCACTTAGTATTCTTTTAGACCTAAGTGTGGCCTCAGGGATTAAATATTTGTTACGCCCACCTCTTGGGATACGGGCTTTGGTAAACCCTGCCGTGGTAGTTAAGATCATGTTTAATATATCCTTATATTATTCATGTTGGTTTTAATACCTATTTAAAATTAAAAAAAGGAACTCCAATTAAAATAAATTAATTAGGATTAGCCCATTATAATCACCGTCGCCACCAATTGTGTTACTATTTGGCTCTTGCCTTTCTGGATCTCTTAGCTACTTTAGACTTACGTAATCCTTTTGAAATAGCTTTTCTGTGAGCTGATGATAATGGTTTTCCGCGACGGGTCTTAGCCCCCTTTTTCGATGCTTTAGAACGTTTAGGATTAATTCGTGTTGTTTTTTTTCTGCCAGACTTATATGAAGTTCTTGTTGCCATAATAGTACTCTCCTTTGTTAAGCAGTTGATAATTTAGAAGCTGTTCTTAATAATCTTTCCGCATCTTTACTACCAGTTAAACTAGTGGCTATAGCAAGCAATGAAGATGCTATAGCAAGTCTACCTATAGTAGCAGGATCATCACTTACTAGAGCTAAACTAGCTATTTGTATTGCTTTAAGAATTATTTTTCTTTGACTTGCATTGGGTTTTTTCTTCTTAACAGATCTAGGCATAATTAGTCTCTCTTATAATAATTAATATTACTTAAATATCTTGGGAACGTATTTTTTAATATCAACAGTTGCAGACTCCCCATCAATTGATTCTACAGTTACCATATTTTTATCTACATTAATTACTTCCACAACTGTATTTTTAAGTATTGTTTCACTATTATCAGACTCCAAATCTTTCTTAAATTGTAAGTAATTTCCTACTTTAATACCACTATTAGATACAGCTTTAATTGTAACATATTTCATCTATTCACCTCATTAAGTTATTATTATTAATAGTAAACTGATTTGATCCATAAATCATAATGCTACAACTAAAGCTATTATCACACCTGACTGTACTACCATAAAGACCCTATCGAGTAGCTTTTGATAAGTATAATTCCTATTTTCAATTGCTCTCATAGACTGTTCATTGGCATATAATATAGATAGATGCTCACTTAACACAGATTGTGTGGTAGTTAACTCCTTTAAAGCATTTATTTCATCTATTTTTATATTAATGATAGCAACTAGCTGTTCCAACATTTTAGACTGTGAATCAAATGCTGAACTGAGACCTACTATCTTAGAAAACTCAGGCATAGTAAAAGCAAAGTATTTAGTCTCAGATAATAATTCAGTAGGCTTAAAACTAGAATCAAGTTTAATATAATCTGGTTTATCCGGTTTATTGATAGTGTCACCAACTATAAACTTCTGACTTTTATTAAACTCTGGTTTTGGTATGCTAATAGGTTCAATTTTAGTAGCAGCACAACCATAACTAAACATAGTCATGATCATAAACATTATTACTAACACTACATATCTTGATATCTTTATCATAGCTATCTCCTTAAATTAAATCCCAAAAATAATAATCAATTACTTTAGAGTATTCTGGTTTTAATTCTTTTGTGTCTGATAATAACTTTTCATAAAATTCTTTTAATATTATAGATACATCATTATCATTATTATCATCATAATCATTATCATTATTGAGTCCTACCATGTATCAAACCCCGCAATAAGTTTGTCCACATTAGTTTCTTTAAGTATTTTAGTAACTTCTTTATTACCTGACTTAGCTATTGTCTTCAAGGCATCTTCACTAGCTTTAGACTTTACTTCTAACTCTTTAATCTTCTTTTCCTTCTCAACAATGACAGCTTTATCAAACTCTACTTCTTTTTTAATAGTATTTTGCTTATTGTCATGTTCAGATCGCTTAGCTTTTAGAAATCCAGATAGTTTGCCTTTAAAACTAAAAAGTAATACACTACCAATTCCTATAACTGCTACTATTGTAGTTAAATTAGCATCCATATCTTTATACCTTTTTAATTAAATATTAATATTACTTTTGATATCTGTTTTTTCTTTATAGTTTATTTTAGCATGTTTAAAAACTTCACGGCTTAACGTTATTACAACTATAACGGATGTGAACATAGCAAAAGTAATATCTAATAATTTAGACATGGCTTGAGATAGTGTGTTAATAACTTCTACATTTTGATTAGTAGCTGTAACTGCTAGATCTAATACAACACCATTTATAACTAGATAAACACCTAACATTTTATAACTAAAGAAAGAGGCTAATAGTATAATCCAAAACTTTACACTTATGAGTGTAGATACTAATTTAGTAGCTACAGAATCCCAAAACTTACTATCTGTTATTATTAATTTAGATTTAGAGTCATCACACATGATAACTTTCTCCTTATATTATTTAACTATCTTTAATTTAATGGGTATCCAAGTATTTTTATAGCTCTTCTATATTATATTAGTCTATTCCATCACTAGATTTATAAAATGTTTGGATCTGCCTGGGTTATTTTTGTACCAATTAGTTATCTTTACTTGTTTTAATAGTTCCTCTTGATTGTGATGATTAACAGCACTAATAAGTTTCTTTAATGACCTGAATCTATACGATGATCCCATATAAAAACGTATATCTATCAGTAAGTACCTTATGTCCTTAGGAAATGAGTCAAAGTCAAGAAATAAATCTTTAATATCATTATAACACTCTTTAACGTCATTACTAAATAATAATTGAGATTCTTCTATTGATATACCTTTATTAATGAGATCTCTGCATATACCTATGATTAGATTATTACTATCATAATCATCATTATTATTATTACCGTCAATGCTAAGATGTTCTTCCTCAAATAGAAGAACTTTAGATCTGTACTCATCAATATCAGCATCATTCATACTCATAATCATAATATTAATCCTTTATTGTTCTCCTTTAATATAATTAATTATATAGCTATAATTTCATTAATACTATTAATATAGGCATTAAGTAATTCAGTATAGCTATCATTTGCTGCCTGTAAATCTTTATCATTATCTATGAAAAATGGCTCTACTATTATGCATGGGGCCTTCGTATATTTTAAAAGATATCCACCTCGGTCTTCACTATGTTTAGCTTTAATACCTCTGTCTGATAAACCTAATACTTTTACTATATTAGTCTGAAGTATAGAGGCCATAGCTTTACCCTTGACACTACTATTATAGTAAAGTACTTCTGAACCGGATGCTCTGGTATTAAATGCGTTACAATGAAAACTAATAATATTAGAAGGATTAAGTTCATTTACTTTATCAGGTAAACCTTTATAAGTGTCTCTGTAAACAACAGTGTTCTCCACTACTAACAATTCTGATAAGGACTTAACAAAGTTATTATTAAATTCAAATTCTGTTTCCCCACCATTTTTATTAGATGCTCCTCTACTCTTTTTAGAGTGTCCGACTATCAATGCTATCATGTTACCACCCCGCTAACTTTTGTTTGTTATCTTTATTTTCTTCAACTTAATTTGCTTCCACTCCTGATTAGGCGTCCTTCTTTCTATATACTCTATGTTATCCCTATTAATTGCAATACCTTCTATATCCTTACTTCTTTGTGCAATAAAAAAATAATATAATCCTGAAACATATTCTAAAACATCTTTAAATATATGTAAAGATCCATCAATAAAATGTATTTTAATAGTTTTCATATAATTCCTATTATTGTATTAAAATATTCTATAGTATTAATATTAGTAACCTAAATCTTTTATAGCGTTTATAACTCTTGCGGGTCCTATGTGTCTAGTACACTCGAAATCCTTATTACATGGGCACCAGTTCCAATCTCCTTTATCAAAAACTATATTTTTATCATTATAACATCCATTACAGACAGTATCATTATATATTCTCTTTATATTTGAAGATGGACAATACCAAGGTTTTGTATGGCCTGATATTATTATAGTTGGTGTGCCAATGGCCCATGATAACCAAGACAGTCCGGAACTTAAACCAATAAAAAATAATGATTTATCAATATCAATAATAGTATTATTTAAAGGAGAATCACCTGATTTATCAATAATGTTTGAAGGAGCTTCATTACCCATATAAGTTCCATTCTCTTTAGATATTAAAACAACTTTTATAGATTTAGAATTTAAATAATCTACAACTTCCTGCCAACCATTATTACAATTCCAATATTTACATTGTGCAGTAGAATGAATACCTATACAAACATATCTTTTATATGGGATGGTAGATTTAAGTTCTGGTATAGTAATATTTGGTTTTATTTCTCTATACTTTAAACCTAATATGCTAGAACCAACTGCCTGTAATGGTGTTGTTCTATAATCAAATGGGCTTTTATTAGTTTCATTAGCAGGTTCAAAGCAACCTAGTGTATACTGGGCATATAAATTATGAACAACCCTTCCAAGTGAAGTAAATTGTAACTGCGAATATTCTTTTTCAAATAAACTATTCCAATGAGTAGAAACTATTACAGTACAATCATGTTTTATTCTAAACTCCTCTGCATATGGTATCCATGCTATTGTATCCCCTAAAGAGTTACTATCAAATCCTATTAATACCTTTTGATCTTTAAGTCCAAATTTATGTTCAAAAATAACTTCTTCGGTTTCAACATTAGATATCTTACATAAATAATTTATATAATATTCTTTCCCACTTTTAACATAGTGATTTGCAGGAAGGATATCTTCATAGATACTTTCATTTGTATCATTATCTATAATCTGATATTTAAATTTACTACCATCTTTTGGTCCTAGTAACTCCAAGAAACAGCCATTAATAAAATTAAACTTAACTTCATACTCTTCTTCTTTTTTATTAATAGATTCATCCAACACCCAGTCTAATGCTTCTATACTGGTATCATCAAAAAATTTAAAAGTAGTGTCACTATACATTTTTGTATAATCAATTGATATATTTAAATCTTCTACTAGTTTCGATTCAAACTTAACAGTAAAATCTTTGTTTGACTTATCCCATAAACTCCACATTACATTATGAGACTTTAATGTATAAGAACCTTGAAGTGAAGTATTTTTATATAATTTATATTCCTCATCATTGTTGCTGTCATTTATAACAAAGAGTATTATTTTATTAGCTTTAGTTTCTGCAAGAAAGACTTTTAAAAGAGGTTCTTCATCACCTTTATCAACAACATTACTGTTTATTACAATATCACTTCTATCTTTATTATCTATCAATAGTGTTTGATTATATAATTTATAGTGTTCAAAAAGAGTATGCATCCAACTTTCAAAAACCCAGTTACCATTTCTACCTAAACCCTCTGATCTCTTAACATCTACTTGAAGATATTCTTCCCAACTACTTATACTATCAAATATTTTATCAAAGCATTTAACATCAAAGCTAAAAATATTAGTCATAAGAGTTATAGTATCACGCCAGTTAAAGAATACATATTCCTTCTTATTTCTAAATCCATGTCTTGCTTTTGCTAAGTACTTAGGTACATCAATAACAGTATCTGATTCAATATAGTGTATATACTTATACCTATTTTTACAAAAGTCTATAGCATTTCTAATTAAAGAAACTATAGCAACTGCCTGATAATTACCTTTTTTACAATCACCCACTATCTTTACATAGTTAGGATAATAGAACCAGTATCTAAGTTTATGCTCACCACTTAGTATATTTTCTTTTTCATATAAAATAAAGTCTACTTGTTTCTGTATATAAATAGGTAAAGAATAATGTGTAACAATAATTATAGGTATACCCACTTCTTTTACTCTATGAATATTTTCTTCTAATAGCTTGAGTTTTTCATCTGTATCAGCATGACAACCTATAACAAAAACTTCATTATCGTTATTGTAATTAATATTCTTAGTCTTTATAAGACTTTTATAAATATCTGTTAACTGAGATACATTGTTTTTACTATAATATTGAAGTGCTAATTTTTTTAGTTTTTTTCCATATTCTTTATAGTAACCTTCAATAACATTACAAAGTTCTTTTGTATTATATTGTAATTTATATGTTCTACCAGAAAAGTTCTTTTTCATAAATAAATAAAAATTATTTGGTGTTACCATTCCATCACCACCATTATAATCAAATACAATGGGTATCCTTCCGCACATCATAGCTTCTATAGCACCTCTACCTAAACTAAATACTATATCTACTTGTTGTATTTTTTTAGATAATTCTGTAGGTGTTATCCTATTATTTCTGCTACCAACAAATTCAACTTCTATGTCTAGTTCATTACAGGAGTTTTGTATAAGTTGTTTTTGCATATCTGACATATAACTACTTATAACTAAAGCTCTTTTTGGAATATCTTTAATAGGAACTTCGGAATTAAAGATAGTTTCATCTACAAAGTTTCTAACAATAGATACATTTTTACACCCTTTATTTTCTAAATTGTCTTTTACTTCTTCACTAACTGCAATATATTTATCTATATCAAAACCTATTGGCGGTTGTTCTATCTCTGGTAAGATACCATGTGAACATAAAATCTTAGGTGTTGAAGGATAATATTTAGAGACTTCTTCAACTGTAGAATTATGTTGAATGTATACAAGGCTAATAACATCAGATTGTATTGTACTAAGATCGTCTATGATAGGTATTCCGATATCATTGAACATATCCAATAATCTTGTATCATCAATATCTTTTTCAGGATCATTATCAGGTGAATAAATAATAATATTAAATTCTTTAATTAACTCTCTTGCTAAAGTATATGTATATAACTCAGATCCTCTAAAACTATTAAGATGATTTATTGTTATTAGTATAGTAGGTACTAAATGTGACATATCAACTTCTACTAATTCAACTCCTGGTTGTATTGGTTTTGTTTCTTTATTTTTTAATTCTTCCAAATATTTGTAAGCTATAGATGCCGCATTTCCCCATGTAAACTTAGACCTTACTTCTTTTGATCTTAATAAAGCCTCTTCATTGTATTTATCATAGTTATTATGAACATCTCTAATAACATCTTCTAAGTGTTCATAGTCAGGTTCTGCCCACGTACCAGGTACACCATTCTCTGTATTATCTAAAAAGAAATCTGTAGGTTTTTTATAACCTTTTATATCCACTAGATGAGACACACCTCCAGCAAATTCTAATTGAGCTCCATAGTTTGAACATATTGATACAGTTCCACAAGCTATAGCTTCAAGTAAGGGTAAGTTCCATCCTTCTGATCTAGCACAACTTAAAAATACATTACCAGACTGTAAGTACTTAACATACTCTTTATCGCTTGGAAAATGAAGTATCTTTATTCTTTCATCCTCTAAACCATAATATTTTAATCTTTCTTCTGTACTATGCATTTTATCAACCGAAAAAGGATTATCGACTGATATTATCAAGTCAACAGGTTCATCTTCATTAAAGGCATTAAGAAAAGCTTTTATCATTTCTCCAATAGATTTTCTATAATCCCATCTTCCAAAAATCATAAATGAAAATCTATCTTTATCAATATGTTTAGGTAATCTTTGCATGTTACTGTTAGGTTTAAATATAGTAGAATCAACACCTTCAGGAACTACTTTTATTTTATCTTCTGGATATCCTTGATCAATTGTGCATTGCCTCTGCCATTCAGTAGGAACCCACATTTGATCATAATCAAGTAATTGATTAAAAAATTCATCTATTTGTCTTGTTGATTCCCAGACATTATAAGCTATCTTTAGACCTTCATACTTATCATAGAAATAGTAATGATGGCTTTCATTTAATATGATATTAATATAGTTTTTATTATCATTATCTCTATCAAAAGGAGTACCAACAGAATATGGAAAGTTATCCCATTTTTGTTCAATTACCATATCTTTTTGAATAGCTGTTAAATAATTTAAATCTTCAGTATATGTATAATTTCTAATCCTAGTTGGTATTAAATCATTTAATTTAGTAAAGAAGTTTTTGGCATGACTGTTATATCCTGTATGACCTAGAAAAGAAGTATGAGCTAAAACAGCATCAAAATTTTTATTTATCTCCCAGTTAGTAGGTTCGTCAGTAATTATACCCCGATTAACCCCTGCTGGCGCATACCAAGGTTCATTATTATCAATATTTTTCTTTTCTAAATATTCTGAAACTTTACCTTCAATTTCGCTATATTTTACTGGTTTACTTTTAGTGTGACCCCCAGTTCCTGAAGTATGACCATATACTCCTGGTTTTCTCCAGAAATAAACCATAGATAAATGGCCACCCTTATAATCTAGTCTATAAAAATTAAACTTATGTTTTAATCCCTGTATGGTTTCTTCACAGTAAGGTCTAAAGTTATGTATAAAGTGATGCCATTCTAAAGCTATCCTATCTACTTTTTGTAAATTTTCATTAGTAATAGATTTGAATATATCGTACTCAGCACCTTCAGCATCTATCTTTAAAAAATCAACATAATCCATATGATCTAATATTGTATTTATTGATAATGAATTAACAATTGTTTTGATACCTGTTTTTGTATTATTAGTATCATTATTATAAATAGAGTGTCCGCCTATATTTTGATCTTCATATAATACTAGTTCTCCATCTTTTGATCCTACTGCACAATTATTATAACTACACTTATCATTGTCTGTATTAATTTTCAAACAATTAAAATTTCTTTCATTAGGTTCAAAGCAATATACTTGTTTAGCCCCCATGTCTATGGCATAACTAGTAAACATACCAATATTTGCACCTATGTCAACTACTGTATCGCCATGTTTTATAGTACATGGACTATGCTTATAAACATTCTCATCAAATATATCTTTATACATTATATTTAATAGATATGGTTTAAAAGCGGATTCATCATACAACTTCTTTACTTCAATTTGTAGATAATCATTCTCATATGGAAATGTTAAATGCTTCATGATAATTATTAACTCCCTTACTTAGTTAATATAATGTTATTATTACTAATACAATACATAAATTAAAACGATTTGATTATAAGAAGTAGTATACATTTGACTTGTTATACTACCTTTGTTAAATATTGTTATTTGTTGTCATATTAAATCCTATTTTACTTATTTAGCTTAACCAACAAATCATGTTCTGGTTCACCTTCTATAAAATCTAATAATTCTCATTCTTGTATTGTCATAATTGTTCCTGTTAGTTATTTATAAAATATGATGTTAATTATACTATATTGCTGCTATTAAATCAGCTACTGCTTGTCTACTGCTGAACCCTTTTTGTTTCCACAGTGGCATTGGATTATCAATCACTTCTGTATTCCAGTCGCTTTCGGGGTCTTCTGGGTCGATTAGAGTTGTTGCTCTCGTTGCTTTGCTGTCATCAAGATTGTAAATGTCATTTAGAACAGATAACGCCTGCTCTTTAAATCCATCATCTGACAATAAGTTTCTGAAATCTTGAACTGTTGCTATGTGTTTTGGAAATCCACGCATTTTTATCTCCTTTATGAAAAAGTATAATACCTATCTATTTTCTTCACTATTGCCACCAAAGCCTAAAGTGGCTCCGAAGCGAATCGAGCTCCTTCTTCGGGGGACGAATATGTACGCGTCCGAGTCGAAGAA
>Ga0307987_1000744_pt1 | contig 18988 bp, 13 predicted proteins | sample EllFjometagen181_FD_203157 | JGI IMG/M metagenome (GOLD analysis project Ga0307987, IMG submission 203157) | Marine microbial communities from Ellis Fjord, Antarctic Ocean - #181 | ecosystem: Environmental > Aquatic > Marine > Unclassified | place: Southern Ocean | collected 2014-10-08
CCGCCGCAGGCGACGAGCATCAGGGGCAGGAGTCGATTCAATGCAGGCTCCGAGGTCGGGTCACGCAGCACTATCAGGGGGCGCACCGCGCTGGATGCCCAGCCACGGCGGGTGTGGCCGGGGCTACAGGCCAGCTGTACGCCCCCCATCCGATGGGGCTCTGTGCCACCGCGTGCGTGGTCGCCAAGCGTTCGGGGCCCAGCAGGGCTGGCAGATTTCGTGGCGTCAGCGCAGCCAGGCCCAGCGGGGCAGCAGCTCGAAGTCTTGGGGGGCGATCCTGTCGCCTTCCACGACGATCCTCGAGGCTGCGATGGTGGCGCCGTGGGCGCGGGCCAGGCGCATGGTGGGCAGGCGCTCGGGGGTGATGCCCATGAGCCGGGCGCAGTGGGCGTCCACCGCGGGCAAGTGATCCCCCATGGCGATGAAGCCACTGTGTACCGGGTCGCCCATGATGGGCCCGTCGCCCTGCATACCCACCACGCCGTCCACGATGGCGAAGTCCGGCGCGATGCTGCGCCACAGGTCCACCGTGACCCCTTCGATGCCGGCCCAGTGCAGGCGATTCTTGGGCCAGCCAAGCTCCACCCCGGGCAGGGCGCCGAAGAGGTTCTTCATGCTCAGGGTGACCCCGGCCCAGTGGTGGGTCTTGAGCTTGGCCAGGGAGATGACCATGTCGGCTTCGAGCAGGGTGGCCGCCACGGGCAGGCTGCGCAGCCCGCTGAGGTCGTCCTGCAGGGGCAGGCTGTGGAAGGCGTCGTAGTTGAGGTCCACGAAGCGCACGCCCAGCTGGCCCAGCAGGCTGCCCAGGCCCGATCCCAGCAGCAAGGCCTCGCTGTCCCGGCGGTGACCGGGGGCGTCCCCTACGATCACCTCGGCGGCTCCCAGCTGCCGCAAGGCTTCGACGGCGGCAACCACCACCCAGGGGTCGGTGTTGATGGGGCGGTCGGGGTGGTGCTCCACCAGGTTGGTCTTGAGCAGCACCCGGGCGCCGGGCAGGCGGGCCACCAGGCTGGGCCAGCGCTGCAGGCCGTGGATGATGATCTCCCCCAGCGCGTGGCTGTAGGTGTCGGCGCCCAGGACGGTCACCCGCTGCAGCTCCTGGCGCTGGGGACAGGCCCGCCAACCGAAGCCTCCGGCGACCACGGCGGTGGCGGCGGCGGCGCTCCCCAGCAGGGCACGGCGGGTGATGGGGCTCACGGTCGCCCCCCGGGGTGGGTGGGCAGCAGCAGGGGGCACGGCTCACCCAGCGATGCGGCGATGGCGAGACAGGCCAAGGCGGTCAGGTCCACGCGGCCCCGCCAGGCACCGTTGGGCTGCTGCCGTCCCAGCAGGGTGGTGGCGGTGGTGTCGCTCTGTAGACCCGCCGCGGCTTGGGCCAGGGTCAGCAGGGCCAGGCTGTGCACGGTGGGCAGCGCCCCGACGCTGTCCTCGAGCCAGGAGATGCCGCGGGTACAGGCTCGGTCGGCCTCGGGCAGCCCCAGCAGGGCCAGCAGGGCCCAGGCCGTGGCGACCGGGGCGCTGTCGAGATCCTTGCCCAGCATGCGCGGGTTGCCGTAGTTCCAGCCGCCGTCGGCGCCCTGGCGATCCAGGAGGAACTCCACGGCTTCGCGCCTTCGAACGGCTCCCTGCCGGCCGTCGGTCCGCAGGGCCAGCAGGGCGTGGGCCGTGGGTTCGGTCCAGCCGGTGGTGCCCGGCACCCAGCCCCAGGCCGCCAGGCTGGTGTCGAAGTCTCCTGTACCCGCGCCGATCTCGCTGCGCTGGGCCAGCAGGCGTGCGATCTCCCGCTCCCTGAGCAACCGGGTGGCCGGCTGCAGCCGCAGTGCCGTGGGGGCCAGGCGGCCCGCCCAGCCAAGCTTGCCTTCGCCCAGCCAGGCCATGGGCGCGTCCAAGCCAGCGCCTGTCGCCAGGATCGTGGGCTCCCCACGACCGGCCTGGCCGGGGGTGTAGCCCAGGCTGCCGTCGGGGTTGCGCATATTTGTCAGCCAGGCCTTGCCCTGTTCGAGGGCGTGCAGCACCGGCCCTCCCTAGTCGCTCAGCTCTGTGTCCCGGCTGATGCGGCTGGCGTCGACGTTGCCGGCGACGGCTGCGTAGCCCATCACATCATCGGCGAACTCGACGAACAGATCGCCGTCTTCGCTGACCGAGCCGTCCGCGGCGATGCCCACGTCGAAGATCACCATATTGACGGCCATCTCACCACCCACCGCGCCGTCGTCGTTGGCGGCATCCAGGGCCAGGGCCATGTCCATGTCGAAGCCCATCAGGGACACCAGGCAGCTCGAGTCGCCGCCGATGGTCTCGCCCTGCTGGTCGATGATGATGGTTGTCGCGCCTGCGCAGGAGACCGTGTAGGGGACGCTCTTGACCTCCATGGTGATCTCTACGTAGACCGTGCCGGTGTAGGTGCCGGCGTAGGGGCTCTGCACCAGCACGTCGCCGACGGTCATGGCCAGGCGGTCGCCGTTGGGAAGCTGGGTGGCGGCGGTGATGTCGTGCTTGCCCACGCTGAGGGTGTCGTCCTCGAAGGCCGCGGCGGTGAAGGCCCAGTCGCCGTCGGCGCTGCTGGTCCAGTCGATGCCGTCCCAGTCCAGCTCGTTGCCTTCGGTGTCCAGCACGATGGCCTCGAAGTCGGCATCGTCGCCCAGGGGGATGAAGTCGCCGCTGCTGGGGGAGACGATGGTGAGCATGGCCACGTCCCAGACGGGGTCCACCTCGCCGGTGTCGGTGGTGTCGGGCCCCGTGTCGTCGGGGGGGGCGCCGGTGTCGGTGGTGTCGGGGGCGCCGGTGTCGTCCTTTATTGGAGTGATGACACTATCGTAGGCGCGGCAGCCGAAGACCAAGGGCAGCAGGGCGAGCAGGGGTAGGGCATTGCGCATGACAGCTCCGGGGCAAGGCATGAGGATAGCACCGGTAGGGCGAACCGGCATGGTGCTCGCCTTGATGGCGCGCTGAGCCAAGGATAGCGAGAGGGCCCCTTTCCGAGGATGGGACATGGCTGCCATCGAAGTTCGAGATCTCGTGCGGACCTACGGTTCCTTCGTGGCGGTGGACCGCATCTCCTTCTCTGTGAAGCGGGGGGAGATCGTGGGCTTCCTGGGCCCCAACGGTGCCGGAAAGACCACCACCATGAAGGTGCTCACGGGCTTCCTGGCCCCCAGCACCGGCTATGCCGCCATCGACGGCATCGACGTGCTGGACGACCCCATCGCGGTGCGCTCGCGCATCGGCTACCTGCCCGAGTCCGCCCCGGTCTACCGGGACATGCGGGTGGTGGACTACCTGGACTTCGTGGCCCGGGTGCGGGGCCTGGCTCGGGCCGAGCGAGCCGCGGCGGTGCGCCGTGTGGCGGCCCAGTGCGGGTTGTCCGAGCGCATGGGCCAGGGCATCGCCTCGCTGTCCAAGGGCTTCCGCCAGCGCGTGGGCCTGGCCCAGGCCCTGGTGCACAGCCCCGACATCCTGATCATGGATGAGCCCACCAGCGGGCTGGACCCCAACCAGATCGTGGAGATCCGCAACCTCATCCGGGAGATCGGTCGCCACAAGACCGTCGTTCTCTCCACCCACATCTTGAGCGAAGTCCAGGCCACCTGCGACCGGGTGATCATCATCAACGGCGGCCAGATCGTGGCCGACGGCACCACCGAAGACATCATGGCCCGCCAGCGGGGCGGCCAGCTGGTGCAGGCGGTCTACGCCCCCGGCTCGGTCAAGCTGCCCGCCCCGGTGATCCTCGAGGCGGTTCAGGCCATCCCCGGCGTACAGCGCGCCACGCTGGTGCAGGTGGCCGAGCCCGACGCCGCCGGCTTCCAGGTGATCTCCGAGCGGGACGTGCGGGCCGAGCTGTTCCAGCTCGCCGCGGACCGCGGGCTGCACATGCTCGAGCTGCACCGGGAGAGCTCCAGCCTCGAAGAGGTCTTCCAGCGGGTGACCACCGGCCTGGGCGCCCCCGGGGCGCTGCAGGCCGAGGACCTTCCGACCGAGGCGGGCTAGCGCGACCCGGGTCTCCCGGGCCTCGAAACGAGAAAGATCTTGCGCGGTGACCACCCGGTCACTACACTGGGTCTCGAGCGGTGACCACCCGGTCACCATCGAGGGCCCGCGATGCTGAGCAAGACCTTCCACCGCCTCCCCCCCCAGCGCCAGCAGGCCGTGCTGCAGGTCTGCATGACCGAGTTCACCGAGCACGGCTACGAGTCGGCGTCCACCAACCGCATGGTGGCCAGCCTGGGCATCGCCAAGGGCACGCTGTTCAAGTACGCCCCCACCAAGGCCGCCCTCTACCTGTACCTCTACGAGCTCATCCTCACCGAGCTCGCCAAGGTCCAGAACGATCCGGCCATCTACACCACGCCGGATCTTTTCCTGCGGGTCGAGGATCTTTTCGAGGCCCTGCTGGCCTACGCCGCCCGCGAACCCGAGCGTTACCGCTTCTCCGTGCGGGCCTCGGTGGACACCGCGGCCAGCATCCACGCCCAGGTCGAGCTGCTCCGTCAGCGCATCGCCAAGGACCACTACGGCGCCTTGCTCGAGGGTGTGGACTGGGAACAGTACGCCCTGCCTCGGGATGAGGTGTGGGAGCTGTTCGCCTGGATCTTCAGCGGCAGCCGCTCGGTGGCCATCCAGGCCCTGGGACCAGACTTCACCCACGACGACTACGTCGCCTTGATCCGTCGCCAGCTGGTGCTGATGCGGCGCCTGATCCGGGGCGGCGTCTACCGGAACTCCCCGGAGACCCCATGAGCACACTGACCATCGTCCTGCTGAGCGTCGGGGGCCTGCTGGGCCTCGCTGTCATCGCCTACGCTGCGTTCTTCATCCGAACGCTGCGGGCCACGGCCAAGCCCATCCCCATCGACACCCGGGGCTTCGTGCGCCTGGCCGCAGGTGATGTTCCCTTGGACTCCGATAGCCCGGAGCCCGCCATGGATGTCTGGGTGCCCGCGGACGCCCCGCCCTCCGACGTGCCCCGCCCGGTGGTGCTCCTGGTCCCCGGCGACGGCCCCGACTGGCTGCTGCGCAAGGCTAAGGGCTGGGGCATGTTCCGCTCCTACGCCGAGCTCTGCGCGGCCAGGGGCTGGACCACGGTGGTCATGAACCACCGCTCGTCGGGCAGCTACAAGCGCACCCCCGGTATGGTCCAGGACGTGCGCAAGGCCCTGGAGCGGCTGCGGGAGCGGGCCGACGAGCTGGGGCTCGACCCCGAGCGTGTGGTGGTGTGGACCTTCTCCGGCAGCGCCGGTCCCGTGCTGGCGGAGCTGATCTCGCGGCCCGTGCCTGGGGTGTGCGGGCTGATGTCGTTCTACGGCTTCTTGGACCTGGCTCAGTGGCCCTTGAGGGTGCCCCCGGATGTGGTGGAGACCTACTCCCTGCCCCGGGTGCTCCCAGGGCTCGAGGCGCTGCCCTGTCCGTTGTACCTGCTGCACGCGGGCAAGGATCGAAAGCCTGTGACCAAGGGCTTCGACGCCACGCGCCAGGCCCTCGAAGGGCGGGATCTGCCCGTCACCCTCCGGGTGGGCGCCGGTCTGAAACATGGCTTCGAGGTGCTGGACGCTCCAGCGCTCAGCGAGCCGGAGATCCTGGCGGGGCTGGACTTCGCGGCCCGCTGTTTCGTGGGCACCGGTTGAGAAACCCGGGGCGCGCTAACGACGGATCAGGGCCCTCAACGTCGCCCACACCTCGGTCGGGTCGGCCTTGTCATCTCCAGTGGAGAGGCTGCTGGCGACCCCGATGGACAGGATGCTTCCCAGCACCACCAGGGCAAGCGCGCCGGTGGAGACCCCCGCGCGGAGGCTCCCCGCTGCCTGGGCTTCCACCAAGCACGAGCGAATGAAGTCGGCGGAGCGGGCCTTCCAGTCGGCCACCCGCTCGGCCCCCAGGCCCCCGGCCGCTTGGGCGAGCTGGTCGGACATGGCCAGCCGGACGATGGCGGGGTTGGCTTCCACCAGCGCGAGCCGCTGATGGAAGAACAGGCCCAGCCGCTCCAGGGGGTCGGGGTGCTCGGGTGGGAAGCCCTCGAACACGATCGCCTCTGCGCGGTCCATGGCGGCGACGACGATGGCGTCTTTGTCGGGGAAGTGTCGGAACAGGGTGCCATCGGAGATGCCCACCTCGCGGGCGATGGCTGCTGCGGTGAAGCGCCGCAGGCCCTGCTGCGCGATGACCTTCAGAGCGGCCTCGGCGATCTGACGCTGGCGGACTTCGGTCTTCTGTCGTTTCATAGGCTCTCTCGCTCGCGCTTGTCGTGTTCGCCGTGGTTCCGGGTTGGGTCCCTTGACCGCTGATGCCTATCGCGGCCCGTAGGCCCCCGAGAGTGCTCGCTGGTACGTATGCGCTTGGATCAGCGCCAGTGCGACCTGCTGCTCTGCGGCCTGCGCCTTGGCCAGATCCGCCTTGCGCTCCAGGAAGTCGGTGGCGCTCAGCCGGCCGGAATCCAGCGCTGTCTGTGCGGCCAGGGTGGCGCGCTCGGCCAGCCGCACCCGCTCCTTGGCCAGCGCCAGCTGCTCGGTCCATTGTCGGATCTCCAGCTGCGCCTGAGTTCGCTGCAGCTCGGTTTCGTCCTGCAGCGCCCGCAGCCCGGCGCGGGCGGCCGTCGCGTCGGCGCGGGCCGCCTTGGCTTCTTGGAAGCGCAGCCCGGTGTCCAGGTTCCAGTTCAGCACCAACGATGCATCCCACGAGCCGTTCCAGGCTTCCTCGATGGGAAAATAGCGTGTGTTGGGGTTCTCGTACTGGTAGCCGGCCGCCAGCGCGAGGCTGGGGACCAGGGCGCCCGCCTTGGCCCGCGCCATGGCCTCTGCGGCGCGGACGCTCGCGTTCCGCGCTGCGATCTCGGGATTGTGGGTCAGCTCGGCGTGCTCCGGCGCGGTCAGCGCCTGCGCGGCGGCGACGGGGTCATCCGGAGTGGCCGGCGGCGCTCGGCCAGTGAACAAGCTCAGCCTGTGCTCGGCCAGTCGTGTCGCGGCGGCCGCGTTGGCGGTGCTCAGCTGGGCTTCGGCGCGTTTCAACGCCACCGAAGCGAGCTGCAGCTCCGTGGCTCGGTCCTGCTCCATCAGGCGCTGGATTCTCTGCTCCTGGGCGCTGGCCGCCGCGAGGAGCTCGGCCTGGATGCGCTCTTGGTTGCGTGCGACACCGAGGCCGTACCAGGTCTGCACCAGGCCGGACCACAGGACCGTCGCGGTGGCCTCCTGCTCCGCCTGCACTCGATCCGCGTTGGCCGTCGCGGCTCTCCTTCCCTGGATCAAGCCCCCTCCCGCGAACAGTGGCTGTTGGGCCGCGACCCGGAAGGAGTACTGATCCTGGACGGCTTCGCCCAGCTGGATGGGGTCGATGCTGTCTCCGGTGGGCAGCTCGAAGGGGATCTCCAGCAGGGCTGGTTCCACGTAGCTCAGGCGGGAGTAGCGGCCGGTCACCTGCGCTTGGGGGAGCATTCGGCTGGTAGCGGCGGACGCCGTGGCCCGCGCCGAGTCCAGGCGGGCTTGGGCGGCCTCCATGGCGGGGTGGCTCTCCGACACGATCCCCCAGGCTTCGTCGAGGGTCAGCTCTCCCGCCTGGGCGGCGGGGCTGAACGCCAGGCCGGCGGCCAGGAACAGGATCGTCGCGCCCTGGGCGGCGGACGCCAGCCCCCGGCGGTGGAGGATGCGTTCCGACAGCTCGTACAGGATGGGGATGACCACGAGGGTCAGCAGCGTGGAGGCCAGCAGCCCCCCGATGACGGCGATGGCCAGGGGAGAGAAACGCTCTGCCCCCAGGGCCCACTCCATGGCCAGAGGGACCATGCCCACCATGGTGGAGATGGAGGTCATCAGGATCGGCCTGAAGCGGGTGGAGACACCCTCGCGGATGGCCTCCTGGCGCTCGACTCCCGCCTCTCGTCGTTGTCGGATGATGTCCACCAGGATGATGGAGTTGTTCACCACGGTGCCTACCAGCAGCACCAGCCCCACCATCACGGGCATGGACACGGGCTTGCCCGCGAGGAACAGCGCGGCGGAGACCCCGGCCGTGCTCAAGGGCACGGCCACCATCACGGTGAGGGGGTGGACAAAGGATCGGAACTGGGCCGCCAGCAGGAGGTAGACGGCGACGATGCTGATCCCCAGGGCGCCCAGGATCTGCCCCTTTGCATCCTGCAGATCGCTGTTCTCACCCGCGATGTGCAGGTCGTAGCCTTCGGGGAGCACCTGCTCGCCGATGGCGGCCTCGGCGTCGGCGACCACGAAGCTTAGGGGCCGGCCCGCGACCCCGGCCAGCACGTCCAGGGTGGGGCGGAGGTTGCGGCTGGTGTACAGCCCCTGCTCGGTGCTCTGGGCAGCGTCGGCGACGCTCCGTAGGGGCACCACCTGGCCGCTGGCGGCCACGAAGAGGGGCCAGGACAGCAGCTCGTCGAGCCCCGGATCCGCGCTGCGCTGGTAGCGCACCAGGATGGGCTCCGGGGAGCCCCGGCCGGGGTCGAAGCTACCCGCGGGGATGCCCTCGGCCCCCATGGCCAGGGTCCGCGCGACACTGAGTACGTCTTGGCCCATGGCCAGAGCCCGCTGCTCGTCTACCTGCACGGTCAGGCGCTCCATGTCACGGCTCCAGGCTCGGGTGGGCGCCACCAGGCCGTCCACGTCGTACAGACGCTCACGGACCTCGTCACCCAGGTGGTCGAGCACGGCGGTGTCCGGGCCCGAGAGCCTGGCGACCACGGGGGCGATGGTGGTGGCCTTGGCGGTGTTCCCCATCTCCTTGACCACAGCGTGAGCGATGCCCGGGATGCGCTCGAGGCCTGCCCGGATCTCGTCTTCGATCTGCCAGATAGTGTTGTCCCGGTCGGTGCGCGGGGTCAGGGTGACGCTGACGAAGCCCTGGGTGGGGCCCATGACTCCGGTGCCCCCGGTGTAGAGCATGCCTGGCTCGTAGCCTGCCTGAGACTGGACCAGGGTGACATCGGGCTGTTCGAGGATCAGCCGCTCCACCTCGGCTACGACCTGCTTGGTCTGGGTGAGCGAGGTGCCCGAGGGTGTCTCGATGGACACCGAGAACGCGCCGCTGTCCATCTGAGGCAGCATCTCCATTCCCGCGCTGCGCAGCCCCACGATGCCGAGGACGAAGGAGAAGACCGCCGCGAAGACGATGATGGCGGGGCGACGCAGGCCGAAGTCCAGCAGGCCCATATAGCCGCGCCGCAGCGCCTCGACGGCGCGCTGGAACGGGGCCGCGATGCGGCCGGCGATGCGGTCGAGGCGGCCTCCGTCGCGGGTGTACTGGCTGAGCACCGGCACGGCGATCAGGGCCACCAACACCGAGGATGAGAACGCGATCAGCAGGGTGGCGGCCAGGGGGCCGAAGGTCTTGCCCACGAAGCCCTGCAGACCCAGCAGCGGCACCAGCACGATCATGGTGGTGGCGGCGCCGGCCAGCACCGGCAGGATCACCTCGTCCGTGCCCTGGATGGCGGCCTCGAGGGGCTCCAGCCCCTGCTCTTCCCGCAGCCGGATGATGTTCTCGAGCACCACGACGGTGGCGTCCACCACCATGCCCACCGCCAGGATCACCGCGCTCAAGGTGACCATGTTCAGCTCCATCCCCAGGGCGTTCATCACCCCGAAGGTGATGCCGTAGGACAGGGGCATGGAGAGGATCGTGACCATGGAGCTTCGCACGCGCCCCAGGAAGAGGAAGAGGATCACCGAGGCCAGCACCAGGGCCTGGCCGACGTTCCCGAGCAGGTTGGAGACCGATTGCTCCGTGAAGCTGGCGCTCTCCTCGCCTGGGATGAAGCGGATGTCCGGGGCCGCGAGGCTCGCCCGGGCCACCTCGGCCTGGACCTTGCCCACCACTTCCACGGTGTTGGCGTCTTCGGTGCCGAACACCTGCAGCGCGATGGCGGGCTCGCCGTTGATGCTGAAGCTGGAGTCATCGTCCAGGGCGCCTCGGGTCACGGTGGCGAGGTCGTCCAGGTGAACCAGGGCGCCGCTGGCCAGGCCGAGGTTCAGCTCTCGCAGGTCTTCCACCCGGGAGACCCGCTGGTCCACCCGGAGCATGGTCTCGAGCTGGGCACCGCGCAGGCGCCCTGCGGGCAGGGAGATGTTGGTGGTGGTGATGGCCTGGGCGACGCCCTGCAGGGGGATACGGTGGGCCTCGGCGGCCAGGGGGTCCACGTCCACCATGACCGCGGGCACCCGCCCACCGAAGACGTCCACGGCGGCGACGCCTTCGACCCGCTGCAGCATCGGTCCATACACGTCCTCGGCCAGGCGACGGGCCTCGACCATGTCGTCCGCTGCGATGCCCACCGTGTAGATAGGCCGGTTGGAGGTGCTGAAGGTCATCACCCGGGGCTGCTCGGCCCCGGCGGGAAGGTCCTGGCCGATACGCGCGATGGCGTTCTGCACATCCACCGCGGCCAGCTCTGAGCTGGTGTCATACTGGAACTCCACGCTGATCATGGAGAGGTTGTCCTGGGAGGTGGACGCCAGGATTGTGACCCCCTCGAGTGACGCGAACTCCTCTTCGAGGACCTGGCTGAGGTCCCGTTCCACATCGGAGGCGGCGGCGCCCGGCCAGGGGGTGACCACGTTGACCAGGGGCGGGGCGGTGTCCGGGAACAGTCGCACCGGCAGCTCGAGGTAGCCCACCACGCCGAAGATCAGGGCGGCGATCACCGCCGCCCACACGGCGTGCTGGTTGCGGACGATGGCGCGGGTGAAGCTCATGATCCAAGCTCCACAGCCAGCACGGAGCGGTCGATGTCGAGCTTATCGAGCTGCCCCACCACGACGTGGGTGCCCGGGGGAAGATGAGGCTCCACCGCGATCCATCCATCGGCCTGGGGGCCGCGGGCGACCTCCACGCGATGGAGTCCTTCGCCCTGGACCGTCAGGAGGTAGGAGCCCAGCGCATCGTCACCCAGGGCGTCCAGCGGCACGGCACAGGCGCCGGCCCGTTCGTCCAACACCAGCGTCGCGGTGGTGGTGCTCCCCACCACCGGCGAGATGTCGCTCTGGTCGAACGCCACCCTGAGCTCCACCAGCTGGCCGGGGCCCTTGGCCCAGCCCCCGACGCTGCTCACCGTCCCCCTGCCGCCGTCGAACAGCACCGGGGTCCCTTCGCTCAGCCCGGCGCTCAGGTCGGATGAGGGCACGCGGAGCAGCAACTCGCGCTCATCGGACCCGTAGACCAACAGGGGCATTCCTGGCATCACGGCCTGCCCCGGTTCGGCGAGCTGCTCCAGCACCACCCCCGAAAAGGGTGCCCGCTCTGCCGAGCGAGCGGTGACCGCGCCGACCTCGTCTTCTGCGGCCTTGGCTGCGCTGGCGGCCAGGCGAGCCCCGGCGCAGTTCTTCTCGCTGGCTTCCAGTCGATCCGGTGCCATGTCTCCTGCCTCGGTCAGCCGACGGTCCGTCTCGAGGCGCCCGCAGACGAAATCCCGCTCCTGCTCGACGCGTTCCCGCTCAGCCCGTGTGCGGCCAAGCCGCGCCATCACGTCGGGGGCGTCCAGGCGTGCCAGTACATCGCCTGCAGCGGCGGCGTCACCTTCCGCCACGGGCAGCGTCGAGACCGTGCCCTGGACCCTGGCCAGGATCTGGACGGTGCTGCTCGTCACCACCTCTGCGAGGTAGCGGCGGCCCTGCACCACATCCTGGTGCCGTACCTGTGCCACCCGCACGGCCTGGGGACCTGGATCAGGTCGGGGGTCGCCGTCACCGCATGATGCCAGGGCGAGGGATGGGGCGAGGAGAAGGGTTGGGGAAAAACGCAAACGGCACCTCTGCAATTATGCAAGTAAGCACTTGCTACAGTTTTGAGATTAGCACAAACTTTCGAGAGGTCAAGGCCGAGATGGGATTCGGGTGTGCCAGCGTGGCCTGCTCCGCGGCCTTCGTGATCCACGACGATCCTGGCCTGATCCCTCCGGCCATCGAGGCGGGGTGCCCGGCCGAGTGATGCGCTGGTTCGAATAAAAGGCTCTCTCCCAGAAGGATGGGCCGCAGGTGCGGTGCAGCTCACAGAGCCATCGGTGCTCGGGTTCGATCGGGATGCCTGGTGGGTAGGGAGAGGGGTGGAGCGCTGGCCTGTTGCCGGTTTATGGGGGCGGTCCCAGCCGGCTACACCCTCGGCCCACAGCTCATCTTGGGAGCAGCGATGAACGAAGCCAGCCTGCCTCCCAGCCGCCTCATCGGCTTCGTGCCTCCCCCTGTCGTTCGCCGCTTCGGCGCGTCCGAGAGACCCCCCAGTGAGCCTGAGCTCGAGCGGGTCGATGGGGCGGTGCTCTTCGCCGACATCACGGGCTTCACGCCCTTGGCCGAGCGCCTGGGGCGTCGGGGCGCCCACGGCACCGAGGAGCTCACCGAGCTGCTCAACCGGACCTTCGGCGGGCTCATCGATCTCATCGCCCAGCACGGGGGCGAGGTGGTGAAGTTCGCGGGGGATGCCCTGCTGGCCATCTGGGAAGACCAGGACACGGCCGCTGCGGTGCTGCGGGCCGCCCGGTGTGGGCTGGCGCTGCACGGGGTCATGGAGCGGGGTGTGGGGGACTCGGCCGTGGATCTGACCCTGCGCATCACGGTGGGCGCCGGCGCCCTGGACGTGTTGTACGTGGCGGGCGCGCAGGATCGCTGGGAGTGTGTGCCCACGGGGTCCCCGCTACAGCAGATCGCCGCCGCGGATCACCACGGGGCTCCCCGTGAGACCGTGCTGTCCGTCGAGGCCTGGACCTTGGTGGCCGACCGCTGCGCCGGATCCCCCGCGGGGGATGGCTGCGTGGTGCTGCGCGCAGTGGAGAGTCCCGCGGACCACCGCCCCGCCGGGTCGTTGCCCCTGCGTGTGGTGGACGGGGCCCTCGAGCCCTTCGTGGCGCGCTCGGTGCGGGCCAGGGTGGCCGCGGGTCAGGCCGAGTGGCTGTCGGAGCTCCGGCGGGTCACCGTGGTCTTTGTGCGGCTGGACGCCCCCGCCGGGGCGGACGAAGGGCTGCTGGCGTGGACCCAGGCCGCCTTCGCTGTGCTCACGGGGGTCCTCGAAGGCGGGGGTGCCACCGTGGACAAGCTGTCGGTGGACGACAAGGGCATGGTCGCCCTGGCGGCGCTGGGGCTGCCTCCCTTCTCCCACGCGGACGATCCCCTCAGGGCGGTGCAGGCTGTCTTGAAGCTGCGCGCGGCCCTGACCGAGCGGGGCATCGGCTCCGAGATCGGCGTCGCCACTGGGAGGGTGTTCTGCGGCGTCATCGGCAACGCACAGCGTCGGGAGTACACGGTCATCGGCGACACGGTGAACCTCGCCGCTCGCCTGATGCAGCGGGCGGATGGCGGCATCCTGTGCGACGAGGCCACCCAGGCTGCCGCCGCGGTGGGCGTCGACTTCGCAGAGCCCCGCGCGCTGGTGCTCAAGGGAAAGGCCCACCCCATCCAGGCCTTCCAGCCCCTCGCGGTGGTGGCGGGAGCGGGCATGGGCGCTGCGCTGGTGGGCCGCGAGGCAGAGCGGGCCGCCCTGGCGGAGCTGCTGGAGGCCCTGAGCGCAGAACGCAGCGGGCTGCTGGTGTTCGAAGGCGGCGCGGGCATGGGCAAGTCCCAGCTGGTCGCGGCGTTGCGGGACATGGCGGCCACCCGCGCCGTGCCGTTTCTGTCGGGCTCCGGCGATCCGGTGGAGCGGTCCACCCCCTACTTCGCCTGGCGCGGCATCGTCTCCCGGGCCCTGGGGCTGCACCGACTGGACCCCACAGACGGCGATGCGCGGCGGGCTCGCCTGGCGCAGCTGGCGTCCGAAGACCCCTTCCTCGAGCGGCTGGCCCCCCTGCTGGGCTCCCTCGTGGACCTCGAGCTCGAAGACAACGAGCTGACCGCGGCCATGCACGGTGAGGTGCGCGCGTTCAACACCCAGGATCTCCTGGTGCACCTGCTCCGCGGGGTGGCCGCGGCGGCGGAAGTGCCTGCCCTCGCCTTGGTGATCGAGGATGCCCAGTGGCTGGACTCCGCCAGCTGGGGCCTGCTGCGCCAGGTGGTTGTGGGTGTGCGACCGTCGCTGGTCGTGTTGGTCACCCGTCCGCTGCAGGGCGCGCTCCCCGCGGTCTTCGAAGAGCTGCTGGCCCAGCCCGAGACCCGGCGCATGGAGCTGGCGCCCCTGAGCCTCGAAGACACCTCCGACCTGCTGACCCAGCGCCTGGGGGCTCAGCCCAGCCCAGCCCTGGCGGAGGCCGTGTTTCGTCGCGCCGAGGGCAACCCATTCTTCACGGTGCAGCTGTGTGTCGCCCTGCAGGAGCGGGGCCTGGTGCGCATCGACGCCGGGCAGGCCCAGCTGGTGGAGCAGGGCCCCGACGGGGCGGCCCTGACCCTGCCGGACACCATGCAGGCCGCCATCCTGGCGCGCCTGGACAGGCTCGAGCCCCGCCAGCAGCTGCTGATGAAGGTGGCCAGCGTCATCGGGCGAACGTTCGAGTTCCCCGTGCTGCGTGCCGTCTACCCCGTGGAACAGGACCGGCCGGCCCTGCGCGGTCACTGCGAGGCCCTGGTCAAGCTCGACCTCACCGAGCCCCTGAGGACCGAGCCCGATCCCAGCTGGTTGTACCGGCAGGAGACCACCCGCGAGGTGGCCTACGACCTGCTGCTGTTCTCCCAGCGTCGTCAGTTGCACCGCGCCGTGGCCGAGTCCCTCGAGGCCGAAGGAGGAGAGGGCCTGGACCGCTCCGCGCCCCTGCTGGCGTGGCACTGGGAGCGCGCCGAGGATCCCGAGCGCACCCTGCCCTACCTCGAGAAGGCCGGGGACCAGGCCGTCCGCGAGGGCGCCTACCAGGAAGCCGTGCGGGCGTTCGACCGGGCTGAGGCTCTGCTGGCGGAGCACCCCGGCTTGGTGCCCGCGGACCAGGCCGGCGCGCGCCAAGCGCACTGGGAGCGGCAGCGAGGCGAGGCCCTGCTGGGGTTGGGCCGGCTGCCCGAGAGCCGGGAGGCCCTCGAGCGATCCGTGGCCCTGCTGGGCTTCGCTGTGCCGGGGTCGCTCCCCGCCTTGGGGCTGGACATGGTGGCCGGCCTGGGTCGCCAGCTGTGGTACCGCAGCGTGGGGGCCCGCTCCGGGGCCATGTCCGAACAACGGCGTGCCGTCCACACCGAGGCCGCCTTGGCCTACCTCCGGCTCATCGAGACCTACTTCTTCCTCGAGGGGCCGGTCCAGACCATGAACGCGTCCCTGCAGGCCCTGAATATCGCCGAAGCGGCGGGGCCCTCGCCTCAGCTGGCCCGGGCCTATGCGCTGATGGGGTGGATCATCTCCATGGCGCCGATGTTCTCCCTGGCCGACGTATACCTGCGCCTGGCCACGGCCCTGGTGGACACCCCGGAGGGTGACGCCGCCCGGCAGCCCGTGCGTTTCTTCACGGGGTTCACCCGCGCGGCGGCTGGTCGCTGGGAGGATGCCCGCGCCGCCCTGGGCGAAGCCATCGAGCTGGCGGAGCGCATCGGTGACAAGCGCCGCTGGATCGAGGCGGTCTGCGGCATCTGCTCCCCCATGCACTACCAGGGGGACTACGAGGATCGGGTAGAGCTGGGCCTCGGCGTGCTCTACACCGCCGCCCGGCGCCAGGGGGACTTCCAGGCTGAGGCCTGGGGCATCATGGACCAGCTCGAGAGCCTCGCACCCCAGGGCGATCTCCAGCGCATCGGCCCCCTGCTGGACGAGCTCGAGCCCTTCCTCGAGCACGACATCGGGCGCTCCGAGCAGGTCTGGGGTCACGGCCTGCTGGCCCCGGGTAGGGTGCTCCAGGGGCGCTTCGAGGATGCCTGGAGATCGGCCCAGCGCTGCAACCAGGCCGCGGCGGCCATGTCGCCGGTGGCGGTGTACGTCTTCGAGGGTCACGCCGGCGCTGCCGAGGCCTTGTTGTCCTTGTGTGAGGCCGGCTGGGACGGTGTGGAACCCGGGGTCCTGCAGGTGGAGCTGGACTGCGCCTGCAAGCAGCTCGAGCGCTACGCTCGGATCTTCCCCTTCGCCCGGGCTCGGGCTCTGTGCTGCCGGGGCCGACAGCTGCGGCTCACCGGGCGCTCGGGCGCCGAACGCAAGCTCCGGGCGGCCGTGGCTTCGGCAGTGCAGTACCGCATGCCCCTCGAGCAGGGCATCGCCCGGCTGTCCTTGGCCGAGCTCTCATCCGACCCGGTACAGCGCCAGCGTGCCGCGGAGATCTTCACTGGGCTGGGGGCGGACCACTGGCTTCAGCGTGCCCGGGCCGCTGCGTCCTGAGGGTCAGCGGATGGGCGTCAGCGCTTCGTGCAGCTCGTGGATGAAGTACCACTGTTCGGGGTGACGCTGGATGCGTTGCCCCAGGGATCGGTAGAAATTTCCTACGATATCGACGCTGGACAGGCTGTGGCGGTCGGTCTCGAAGCGGAAGGTCTCCGGGCCGGTACGCACCAGGAACGGGGTCAGCACCACCACCCGCTGGTCGGTAAAACGTCGCAGGATGAGGTCCATGCCCGAGCCGCCGTGCACCGTGTGCCCCAGCAGGTGGCGGGGCATGGAGAAGGCGTTGTTCTCGTCGAAGACATTGCTGAGAACCCCGCCGGTCATCAGCTGCTGCAGCATGGCGCCGGGCACGTCTTCGCGGGGATCGCTGACGTCCAGGAAGGTGGTGCGCCCCGTGCCGTAGCGCTCGGCGAAGCGGGCGTCGTTGGCCCGCAGGGTCTCCCCCACCCGACCCGGGAACCTGCCCACCGCGCTGACGTTGTAGCCCCGGGCCGCCAGCACCAGGGTCTGCAGGTAGGTGGCACCGAAGTGGCAGCCCGCCAGGAACACGGCCTTGCCGGTGGCCTTCGCTTCTTCGAGGGGCTCGAGAGCGCCGGGGGCGATCTCCACCCGCTCGCGGGCGACCCACACGGCCTCGTAGCCCTTGACCAGGATGAAGAGCTTCTCGTAGTAGTGGGCGACGATGCCCTCGAGGGCGGCGTCCAGCGCCGCTCCACTGCTGGCCAGGCCCATGTGCTCCAGGTTGCCGGCCACCCGCTCGACCTCGTCGGGGTGCGAGGCGTAGTAGGCGCGACCTTGATCGAGGATCTTCGGACGCCCGAACTTCCAGCTCAGGCGCTTGACCAGATCCAGATTGGGCGGGTTCAGCAGGTGGCTGCCGATGCTCATGGTGTGCTCCTGGCGTGTGGCCAGACTAACCCCACATGGGCGGCTCGAGGTATCCTCCAGGCGCCAACCCCCTCAGCGCTGTGAGGTCATCATGCGCCCTCTCCTTCCCCTGCTCCTCATCCTCTGTGCTTGCCAGACCGCCGGGGTCAGCTCCGACGAGGGTTCCGATCCGTCCCAGTGTGACGACGGCACCGACAACGACGCCGACGGCTTCGTCGACTGTGCCGACCAGGGCTGCCTGGGTGTGTCGGTGTGTATCGAGGGCGACATCGCCGAGGACTGCAGCGACGGGGACGACAACGACCTCGACGGCTGGGTCGACTGCGACGACCAGGACTGCTGGGGCGTGGCCGGCTGTGGCGACGGCGACGCTGACACCGACACGGACGCCGACACGGACACGGACACCGACGCGGACGCCGACGCCGACACCGACACCGACGCCGACACCGACGCGGAGGTGTTCATCAACGAGTTCTTGGCCTCGAACTGGGCCACCAACGACGATGGCGAGGGCGAGTACGACGACTGGTTCGAGCTGTACAACCCCAACGCCGGCGACTTCCCCTTGGACGGCTTCTTCGTCACCAACAACCTGGACGACCCCGAGGCCTGCCCCCTCGAGGATGGCCTGGTGGTGCCCGCCGAAGGCTGGCTGCTGTTGTGGGCCGACTCGTCCCCCGATCAGGGCGACGATCACGTCTGCTTCAACCTGGGTCGCTCCGGCGGTGAGCTGGGCCTGTACACCACCGACGGCGACGAGATGGACGCCCTTGAGTGGGACGAGCAGGGCACCGACGTCAGCGCTGCGCGTATGCCCGACGGCAGCGACTCCTGGGAGTACGACGACTCGCCGACGCCGGGGTCCACCAACCGCTAGCGCGGTCCTTGCAGCGTGTGTTGAAACGCCGGCCGTCCGAGCCCGTGGTGTATCAAAAATGGGCACAGCACGGGGCTACGATGCTCTCACCTCTGTAGCGAGAATCTCGTAGTACTCGAGTTCGAACGCGACAGCGCCTACGAACGCGGCGACCATGCCGCATGGTCAGCCGTGAATCTATTGCTGGGGATGTCGCCGTCCCTCCGTCCAGGGAGTGCACTGAACGCAGCTCTGATGTTCGCAGTGCAGGCAGACAAGTCATCAAGTCTTATGGGCTCGTCCTTCTCGAGGGTCATCATCCCAGTGGTGTACCAAAAATGGAACCACACTTTCTTCCGACGATACCGGCCTTCGCTCGAGGACGGTGGTCACCTGGAGAATCGGCCATAATCCCGAGTCAGCGAGGTCGCCCAGGGTTCATGTTGCGCTCCGTGCTGGTCTCGGCCGAAGCTATTGGTCATGTCGTCTCCCGCTGTACCCATCGCCCTGCAGTTTCTCCTGTTCCTGTTCGCTGGCTGGGCCAGCCGTCTTCAGCAGGCGGTCATCGCCTACCTGCTGGAGGAGAACAGGGTCCTTCGCGAGCAGCGTGGCGGGCGCCGACTTCGGCTGTCTGACACTCAGCGCCGGCGACTGGCTGTGAAGGGAAAGGCTGTGGGCCGGAAAGCCCTGTCCGAGCTTGCTGGCATCGTCACCCTGACACCATCCGGCGCTGGTACCGACGACTCGACGCGAAGAAGTATGACGGCTCCGCAAGGCGTGGTGTGGGTGGGCCACGAGTAGCCGTGGATTTCGTCGAACTGGTCGTGCGCATGGCGAACGAGAATCCGGGCTGGGGCTACACGCGAATCCGCGATGGTCTGCATCACCTCGGGCACAAGATCGGCAGGAGCACCGTGAAGCGCATCGTGCTCGAGCACGGCATCGAGCCTGCACCCGAGCGCAGCAGGACCACGTCGTGGGCCAGCTTCCTCGCAGCTCACTGGGGTGCCATCGCCGCCGCCGACTTCCTCACCGTGGAGG
>Ga0307987_1000745_pt1 | contig 18968 bp, 15 predicted proteins | sample EllFjometagen181_FD_203157 | JGI IMG/M metagenome (GOLD analysis project Ga0307987, IMG submission 203157) | Marine microbial communities from Ellis Fjord, Antarctic Ocean - #181 | ecosystem: Environmental > Aquatic > Marine > Unclassified | place: Southern Ocean | collected 2014-10-08
ACCACCTCATACGACCTGATAATAAGTGATATTGTCCTTATTGGAGAATGCGGTACCGAGCTTCTCAAGAAAATCAGAGAACTGGATGTCAGATGTCCGGTGGTTATGATTACAGGATTTCCAAATCTTGAATCAGCCTCCGAGGCAGTTAGGCATAGCGCATTTGACTATATATCAAAACCAGTCAACAAAGAGACACTGCTTCACTTCACCAAACAGGCCCTTACCCACTGGCATCTCGAAAATAAAGCAATACGCTTGCAACATGAGAATGAAAAATACCGTCTGTACCTTGAAACCGTATTTCGCTCGGTGAGTGATGCAATTATCACCTTTGACGCCAATATGCAGATTATTCAGCTCAATGAAACTGCAGAGCAGTGGCTCAAAGAAAAAGGAGCGGATGGAATTGCAGACTTGAATCATTTGCCTCCAGAGGTCAGCCTTGCCTGCCTTGAGGATGCACGCAAGGTACTGCAGGAGAAGACCGAGGTTCGAAAACATCTGATAGAATGCCATAGCACAAACAATACAACGAAGATGATCAGTCTGAACGCTTCCCCTCTGCGAGGGGCAGATGGTGAATTTCAGGGGGTCGTGATTGTTGCCAGGGACATGGGTATAGATGAGCCGCAGGAGATTAATGAAACTCGGAATCGCTTTCATGGCTATGTTGGGTCCAGCGGTGCGATGCAGAAAGTGTACACTTTAATTGAGAATATTGGCAAAGTGGATACCGCCGTCCTCATTACCGGAGAATCTGGAACGGGGAAAGAAATTGCCGCTGAGGCACTCCATGCTGAAAGTTTCCGTTGTGATAAGCCGTTGATTAAGGTGGATTGTGTCTCTGTAACAGAAAATCTCCTGGAAAGTGAACTCTTTGGGCACCGTAAAGGAGCCTTTACCGGTGCAGACAGAGATAGACCTGGCAGGTTGCTGCAGGCAGATGGCGGTACACTTTTTCTTGATGAAATTGGAGATATCTCCCCTAGAACCCAACTGCTTCTTTTACGTTTCCTTCAGGAAAAAACCTTTACTCCCGTTGGAGCAGATGAGGCAATACGGGTGGATGTTCGGGTTATTGCCGCCACCAATGTTGATTTTCAGAAAATGGTGCAACAGGGGAAATTCAGAGAAGATCTCTACTACCGCCTTAAAGTCATTGAAGTAAAATTACCTCCATTGCGGGAACGAATAAATGGTATACCGCTGTTAACATATCACTTTCTCACTGTTTTTCGTAAACAGCTTGGAAAGAAAATTGCCATCATTTCAGATCAGTTCTTGGAATGCATGGAGCGGTACACCTGGCCGGGCAATGTTCGTGAATTGAGACATGTTATGGAAAGGGCCTGTGTTCTCTGTGAGGGGCCGGTACTCCTACTCAAACATCTACCGGAAGAATTGCAGACATCCGTTGTTGAAAAAGTTGAAGCAATTGTTCCCAGCACTCCCGCCACTCCTCCATCCAGTTTTCCAGAACAGGTTTCTCTTGCGCCGACATCTTACCAACGTGAAGATGAGAAAATAACTGCGGCCCTTAGGCACACAAACGGCAATAAGGCAAAGGCTGCCAAACTGCTCGGAATGGCCAGGTCGACACTTTACAGACAGATACAACGTTACAATATAGAGGAGTAGAGAAAAGTAGTTCTTCGACCGGTAGTGTTCTACGGGTATTCTCCCCCTGTTCGTCCTACTCCAAATTCCAGAGATAGCGTTTTAGTCATCCAAGATCGTAACTCGCAGAGTATGGAAGAAAACCAATAGTTCTGCACTCCATCTTATAGGACCTCCTGTCCTAAACATTATACAACGATACGTTCCCCCCGGTTCATTTTCAAATGCTGATAATACTACAATAATGAGATAACGCTGACGGCCGGGAGTAATTCCCATTACCAACCCTAGCAAGTGTAGCGTTGGGACACTTCTGGGACATCATTGGGACGATAATGGTACACTCCTGGGACAGTGGGAAAATGTCTCAACTGTGCTTCAAGGACATCTATCACTGAAGAAGGCACTCTCTAGAATATTTTATTCATGTGAATATTCATGTTGTTACAGCTTTCGCTATCTTCACGCTCAAGCATTTAATAACCCCTGGCACAGACTGTGCATTAACAGAAGTATCAGAAAGGGCGAGATTCAAAATTTCTAATCAAACAAGGAGATGCTATGAGTGATACAATTCTTAGTAAACAAAAAAGTCAGGTTGGAGCTCTTGATAAGACGAAAACTTCTGTTTCGGCAGAGATCGACAAAGTTATCATAGGCAGTATTGCAGCCTTTACGGGAGTTGTTGGACTGTGGAGCGTTGCCTGTCTAATGAGTGCCATGTTTCAAGCTGGTGGGCCACTTGGTCTGGTTTCAGGATATTTTAAAGCGCTGGCTGGTATGTAACCGACAGAATAACTTCTAAGCATTATTCAGGTAACGTTTTAATAATAGAATAAGGGGAACGAAAATGCAGGAAACAGTAGGTACCAAGCAAAAAGTCAAAACAACCGTTGGACAGGACAGCAAGACTTCCGTCTCAACGGAGGTGGATAAGATCGTTATTGGAAGTATTGCAGCCTTTGCAGGAGTGGTAGGATTGTGGAGCATTGCCTGTCTGGCCAGTGCCATGTTTCAGGCAGGAGGTCCCCTGGGCCTGGCTACAGGATGGTTTAAAGCAGTGAGCGGTATGTAATAACATCCACCAGGAACAAAACGGAAATGCAGAGAAAGAGTTCGGTTAAACGTTGAGAAAAAAGAAGCTGGTTGGATTTGCATCCTTCCAGTTTCTTTGAAATACTAATTATCAGGGAGCACTTTTGGAACAGTACATCTTCAGTTTTCGACTCACAGCTCTTGTGATCACCATGAAGGTTACTCGATATCTCAAAATCTTCCGGGCGGCGTTCAGCGTCAGACTCTATAGCCAATGACATTTAACAACTTTCATTTCCGGAGAACCCATCATAATGGCCCTAATTGCCCGTAACTTTCTCCTCTTTTTTCTCTTTGCTGCACTCACCATGTTTATATCTCTGCTCTGGTTCATGGAGCACAGGCATCCCAGCCAAGACTATAGTGAAGTTGTCGAGCGAATTAACAACAATCAGATTATCAGGCTTGAATTCACTGGAAACCGTGTGGCCTTCACCGACAGGGATAAGCATACATTTGTTACAACTGTTCCGGATGTGAGTAAATTTCTGGAAAGAGTTCAGGGGAAGAACATTCGAGTAACGGTCAAAGAAGACAGGTTTAACCTGATTTTTACAACTATTATCGGGGCATTTATTGTGCTCTTGGTCATGCTGGCCTGGTGGTCAACACACCAGGGAAACAAAGAAGAGAAGAGTAAATTTGCTAGTGAAAAACTGATCAGTCTCAGTGGTAATGAATTAAATTTTACCTTTAAAGATATTGCTGGGATCCCCGAAGCTAAAGAAGAACTGGAGGAGATAGTCTCCTTTCTCAAACATCCGGACAATTTTAAAAAAATCGGGGCCACCATTCCTAGGGGAATTCTGCTTCAGGGCCCACCGGGAACAGGTAAAACAATGCTTGCCAAGGCAGTGGCAGGTGAGGCAAAAGTTCCCTTCTACAGTTTTAGCGGTTCTGATTTTGTAGAAATGTTTGTGGGTGTTGGAGCTTCGCGTGTAAGAGATATTTTCAAAGAGGCTAAATCGAACACTCCCTGTATTATTTTCATCGATGAGATCGATGCAGTTGGAGCGAGCAGAACGGGTGGTGCTTCAGCCGGTGGTCAGGAGGAAAGAGGACAGACCCTCAATGCTCTGCTTGTCGAAATGGACGGTTTTGACACAGAGGATACCATTGTTGTCCTGGCTGCCACCAACCGACCAGATATCCTGGATTCGGCATTAAAACGGCCAGGACGATTTGATCGTCAGATCAATATACTCGCTCCCGATGTTAAAGGCAGAATGAAAATACTGGCCGTCCATGGCAAAAAGGTCGTGCTGCATCCTGAGATTGACTTTGAGGTCATTGCCAAAGCAACTCCCGGCTTTACCGGGGCAGAGCTTGCAAACCTTGTCAATGAAGCAGCTCTTATGGCTGCCAGAAAAGGAAGTGAACAGATCAGTAACGAACATTTTGAAAAGGCGCGTGACCGCATCCTTATGGGAGTAGAGCGCAAGGGATTGGTGATGAACGACCAAGACCGCAAAGTACTGGCTTATCACGAGGCGGGCCATGGTATTCTGGCCAGTAAACTTCCAGAATCGGATCCACTCCATAAGATTACCATTGTCCCACGAGGAATGGCTCTTGGCCAGACGCAGCAACTTCCCATCAGCGATCACCCCGCCTATTCAAAGGAATACTTACGTACTAAAATCATTGTGCTTATGGGAGGAAGGGCTGCGGAGGAACTGGTCTTCAAACAGCAGACCACAGGTGCCCAGGGAGATCTGCTGACAGCCACACAGATTGCAACCGACATGATATGTAAATGGGGAATGAGTCAAACCCTTGGTCCCCAAGCATATGCCATGGAAAATGGGGGGTTTCTTGGTGGTCCTGGAAGTCGTTTAATTATGGGGCCAGACACAGCTAAACGGATAGATAAGGAAGTCAACGAACTCCTCAGTAATTGTTACGATGAGGCCATTCGTATTTTAAAACAGGAACAGTGTCTCCTGAAAAATCTTGCTGACATCCTTCTTCAGGTGGAGACACTGGATGGAGAAGAATTTGAGATTATTGTTGAGTGCAGTTTGAAAAAAGAGGCCGCTGCCGTGAGTGACCCGGCACAGAGTTGTAGCAGCTGTACCGTTAAGGAGAACTGTGCCCAGGGCCAAACGCAGAGAAAAGAAGATGCGATCGCTGCGTAGATTAAGTCTTATAACCTTCCTCACAACGGCATTGCTATTGGCGATGCTTTTGTTCACAGGATTTCGCCAAAACAGTCTTATGGCCGATTACAGTGCCGTCGTAAAAGAGAGTGAAAGTACAATTTTTTTCTATTCAAGCATTCGTGAACAGATAACAGAAGGACTCCTCTCCAGAAATTCCAGACAACTCCTAGCTGCAGCACGGGAAATCGAACAACTCCAGAGCAGATATACAGGAATGCTGGAAAACCATCGTATTCCCAGTAACTACAAGATGTCCTTTCTGCAGAATCTTGATTTCGAACAGCTGCTCCTTGATCTCAAAAATCTAGCTGAAATTCCAGTCAATGAGACACTTATATCCAAAATCTTTGCCCAGCTTCGTCAGCTCAATAACAAGTTCCTACAGTTTGACAGAGTTGTTGTCAGTGATATGAAAAACAGAGTTATGCGGTATCAAAAAAATGGCCTTGTCCTGATGGGGCTCATCATCTGCTTAAGCAGTTTTACACTTATCATTCTCTACAGGAAAGCAGTTCAGCCATTGATAAGCCTCTCTTCCGAAGCTGAGCAAGCTTTGCTTGATACTACGCCTCTGGCGCTCTCAGATAACTCGAAAAGTAGTGTGGAGGTTAGAAGCCTGATTGCAAGCTTTAACAAATTACTGCAGAACGAGCAGAGTTTTAGCCCAGAGTCCCTGACGCATTCCAGGAGAGAAGCAGAATTTTCGGCAATTATCAATGAAGTCACAAACAGGCTTAACGGAATCATTAATTATTCCCAACTTCTGGCAGATTACTGTGAATCAAAGGACGTTGGGGGAGAACAGAAGAAGATACTCTACAAAATAATTGAGAACGGTGAGAAGAGTGCTGCGATTCTGCAGAAAGGGTTAATGGGAGGAGATGTATGACGGATTCAAAACAGGAAAATGGGGGGGATCACGACTCGGCCCCTCCCATGATATCAGAGGGAGATGAAAACACAGAGCAAGGCTCTTGGCAGCGACTATTGGGCTGTACTTGGAAGACTCCACTGGGCTTTTTGGGTGTGGCTCTCACCACTATATCCATCACCCTGATTATACTTGGCCTTATAGGACATCTTTCAGGTTTAATCGCCAATCACTACTTCGCCATTTTTACCTTTCTGTTTCTGCCGGCCATGATGCTGTTTGGTCTCTGTCTCATTCCAATTTCCTGCTATTTCCGTCGAAAAAAATGGTTTAAAGATAGCTTGATCAATGCGGAACATCTTAAAATTGACCTTGCTGACAAACATCATAGAAAAGGAATCGTATTATTTCTGGTTCTTTCTGTAATCAATGTAACGGTGCTTCTTCTGGTGGTCTATGAAGGATACCACTTTACCGATTCTTCCTATTTCTGCGGTGTGGTTTGTCATTCGGTCATGGACCCTGAATATACAGCCTATCAGCGATCACCCCATGCAAAGGTTTCCTGTGTTTCCTGTCATATTGGACCGGGTGCCAGCTGGTATGTGCAGGCAAAACTTTCAGGACTACGGCAGGTAAAGGCTGTAATTGACGGAAATTTCAGTCGTCCCATTCCGGCACCGGTTGAACATCTCCGACCGGCACGGGATACCTGTGAATCCTGTCACTGGCCTGAGAAATTTCATGGAAAGAAAATCAAGGAATTCATTAGTTATTCAAATGACAACCAAACGGATCCTGAAATTCAGGAAATAGCCCTGCGTATTGGAGGCCGTAATCCGGTGACCGATGATTTTGAAGGAATTCACTGGCATGTCAGCCGGGACATCAAGGTTGAATATCAAGCACTTGATGCCAAACGAACACGAATTGGAAAAGTAAAAGTAACAAAGCCCGGTGGTATTACAGAAGAATACTCATTCAGCGATAAAACAGTCGAAGAAGGAGTAACGCTGAAGTGGCGAACCATGGACTGTATCGATTGTCACAATCGCCCGACCCATGTCTATGATGAGTTGGAGGAGGTTATTGATTTTGGCCTTTATTCTAAAAAAATTACTTCTACTATAAAGGGAATACGTGAAGACAGTATGGCCGCTTTGCAGAAAGAGTATACGAGCAGGGATGAAGCCACGGAGAAGATCGTGGAGGAGCTGTTGCAGCTGGTGGCAAAACGTCATGGGAACGATTTTGTGGCTGCACATGAAAAAGAGATCCAGGCATCGGGATCGTTTCTGTTGGAAGCTTATCTGAACAATGTCTGGCCTAAGATGAAGGTAACTTGGGGAACCTATCGGCAGCACCTTGGTCATCAGATGGCTGATGAGGGCTATGGATGTTTTCGTTGTCACGATGATGAGCATGAAACAAAATTCGGCAAGGTAATCGGTCAAGATTGCAGCATGTGTCACGATGAGCCTGAATAGTAACCCCCATGAAATGAGGATTGAATGAAGATTACAAATCTTAAGAAGTTGAACGATGAAGGTGTGGAGAGTCTGCCTTCACAGGAGCGGCGACAATTTCTCCAATTTGGACTGTGTATAACGGGGGTATTTCTGGGTGGAACAGTTCTTTCTCTTACATCCGCCAGAAATGTTCAGGGAGCGCTGAGCGGCGGTAGGTTTCTCAGTACTGATTTTCCCTATAGTCCACACTACACAATGGTTATCCGTGAAAGCCATTGCATAGATTGTGAAAAATGTATGGACGCATGTAGGGCCACAAACAGTGTTCCTGCCCATGGCTACCGGACAACCATACTGGAGCGGAGTGTCCCAATTACTCCGGATCGAAGGGATCGTGTCTTTATGCCCATCCTTTGCAATCAATGCAATCGTCCCCCCTGCGTACGGGTCTGTCCAACAAGGGCAACATACAAGGATACCACCACTGGAATTGTACGAATGGACATTGGTAAATGCATTGGCTGTAAAACCTGTATGGCCGCCTGTCCCTACAATGCCAGATACTTTGACGAAGAAATCAGAGCCATTGACAAGTGCAATTTTTGTTACGATACAAAGCTTAAAGAAAGCAATGGCAAAACCACAGCATGCGCTACTGCCTGCCCAGCTGGTGTCCGGGTTTTTGGCGATCTCACTGACCCTGAGACTGATGCATACAAGCTGATCCATACTCCTGAAAAAGTGTTTTGGGTACTTCGGCCTGAAAGAGGAACCTTACCAAATGTTTTTTATGTAAACAGGTAAAGTACAGCAATTAAAACTCAATAGACAAACAATTGATATGAACCTCTCCCAAACAGAAAATAACGGATTGTCAACTTCCGTAAACCTTGTGCCATTGCTGGTTATCCTGGCCCTTATTAGTGCCTTTGGCCTCGCATTTGGTCTCCATTCGCTCCTGGTTGGTCACCACCATACCTTTGGAACAACCAGAGAAGTTCCCTGGGGCCTCCTGATTACGCCCTATTTTTTCTTTGCCTGCCTCTCAACCGGAATCTGCATTGTTTCATCTCTGGGACAGGTCTTTAGGGTGGAAATATTCAAAGCAATTATTCCAAGAGCAGTTTTTCTTGCAATCGTCACCATGGCCACCGGGCTTATGTGTATCACTCTTGAGCTTGAGAATCCCTGGCGAGTCGGTGTAAATGCATTTTCCTCTCCGCACCCTTCCTCAAATATCTGGTGGAAGACCGCCATTTACAGCCTCTACCTAATCTTCATGCTTTTTAACTTCCTCTCTCTGATTCTAAAGAATGAAAAACGGGCGCGGATATTTGCTATTATCGCCTTCACCACAGTGACCCTGGGAAATCTGAACATGAATTCAGATATGGCCATTCTTGGTACTCGAGGATTCTGGAGTGAAAACTATATGCCGCTCTATTTTCTGTCACTTTCAACCATAACTGGTTGTGCAGCAATTATTCTCTTCAGCTGGATCGGCAGATTGTTAAATGGTCAGAAAACGGAAAATGATTCGGAAGAAAAAGCGCTCATGGCTACGGGGAAGCTGTTTATGATTCTGCTTTTTGGGTTTCTCTATTTTACCGTAGTGAAAGTCATGGGCGGGTTTTCTCCTATATTCACAAAGAATCCTGAAGCAATGGATCTCCTTGTACGGGGAAGTTTTTCTATTAATTTCTGGCTGGGGGAAGTTGGCTTAACCGTGCTCTTTCCGCTGATTCTCATCTTGGCAACGGGTGGAAAAAATATCACTATTCTTGCTCTTGCGGGCATCTCCTGTCTGGTTGGCTCATTTGTACTGTTTTATGATCTGGTCATTGTGGGCCAACTTATTCCCCATTATCATCAGTACAATGTTGTTGGCCTGCCGGAATATTACGCCTACAGTCCCAGTCTCCATGAAAGTATGATTACCGCCGGTGCTGTTTTTTTCTATCTGGCAGCATTTATCTTTGGGGAAATATTACTGAGAAAGAAGTTTTCACACGCTTGACGACGAAGAAGCAAAGCAAACAGTGAACGACCTGGTGGACTAATTGAGAGCAGCTATGATTTTTGCAGTTGTGCGGCCAGGTTGTTAAAACTCTTTTCAAAATCGAGCCTGTTTTTATTGGCACTGCCGCACATGAGAATGGAGCTATCGTCTTCTTCCTCTTTCAGGAACAGCCAGATTCGTCTGTGTGACCAGAAAAAGGCGACAAGAAGACCGGTGAGCATCATCATGCATCCGCCGTAAACAACCCAGACACCGGGATCTCTGTTTACCTGGAGTCCAGTTGCATACATCTGTTTCGTCGTGAACAGGTAGTCGCCTCCCTTCAGTGAAAGCATCAGAGACGCTCCATCCTGTAACCAGAAGACTGAGGCTGCTCCTATGCCATCAGAAACCCACATTTTCATACGTGGGACGGACTGTCCCATAACTTCAGCATTAATCACCCCGAAAGAGAGATTTTTTTCCTGCCATCTACGTTTTTCCTGAAAAGGGGCACTAAAACTCTGTGTCTCAGCGGTGAGCTGCTGGGTCACTGTCATGATGAAATTGTTATATCCTTCATAACTTGACTGATAGAACGTAATACCTTTGTAGGTGAGAGGTGAATTCACCTCTACTGCAGTGCTAAAAAGCTCTTTTCCCGACTCCAGAATGGTTAATTGAGAGCGGTACTCCTTGACCATACCGCTGGGGTAGAATTCAATTGCAAAGGAATCACAGCGGATAGCAAAACCAAAATCAATCACTTTATTGGTGCCTGAAAGTGCGATCGTATCTATCTGTCCTGTTTCAGGAATGAGAATATTCCCCTTAAAACCATATACCCGACCAATAACTGCCCCGATACAAATAACAAGAAGAGAGGCGTGGACAATATAGACCCCGATTCGACTGTAGGCCCCTTTCTGGGCAAAGAGTAAGGTTCCGCCATCACTCTTGCAGCGAACGGTCTTCCAGCCACGTTGATAAAGGTTGGAACTGATCTCGGAGAGACTGTTTTTAAACGAAGTCTCGCTTCGCCACTCACTTTTTAACCTCATATTCTGGAGGCGGCTCAGGGATGTATCAAGACCGTGACCATGAATCTGTCCCCACACTCCGGGAAGCCTCTCCATACTGCAGATAATCAGATTGCTGCAAAGCAATCCGAGAAGTCCGAGAAACCACCAGGAGTTATACATGTCCGGGATAGCCAGCATATGAAATAAATTGGCAAGATTTTCGCCGAACTCCTCGGCATACCACTGCGGAGGCTTGTTTTGGGGGACAACTGTGCCGATGATGGAGGAGAAGGCAATTGCACTGAGGGTAAAAAGTGCAAGTTTAACCGAGGAGAAGAAATTCCAGCAGAAGTTCATTGTATTAGTGAATAATCGAGTAGCAATGTAGTAGAATACCAGTTTTGCTTGCGTAGTATTTTAGGTCGTTCTTCCGAATGGCCAGCTTGGCACGATCAGAATACTCAGGAAGCTGAATGGAAAATTTTTGGATAAGGTAGGTCATTTTCTTAAACCGTGGTACCTCTATCTCTCCATTCACTCCAATAACAAGTACAAAATCACTGATAGAAAATCAAGATGATTCTCTCTCTAACAAAAATGCCAGGAGAGGGATGACTCTGAAGTGTGGGGAATAAATCCACTTTTCCCTTGAAGAGAAAGAGTAAAAAAGTGATAAGTATTCAGTATGAAACTTTTGAGAACGGAAGAAGAAAAAGAGAAGAAAGCTGCTCAAAGGAGCACTTGAATAGAGCAATATTCCTGTAGGGAGAAAATCAAAATGGAACCGACCACAGAAGTTCAGACACAGTCAGTCGTTTCGGCCCTTGAAGAGGCCTCTCAGATTGTAGATCAGGTAGGCAATTACAGTGCCTTTATAACCGATAGTTTATACGTGATTATTGGCGGTATGGTTGCTGTCTTTCTGCTCTACAAGCTTACCTCTAAGTATCTTTTTCCATATGTGAAAAACAGGCGCCTGATCAGAGTCGTTTTTGGTACAATCTACGTGCTGATTCTGGTAGTAACCATGTTGGTTGTGGTGAACAAAATGGGTATTGATACTAAAGCCATCGAAAAAATAGTAATTATTACTGTATTGATTAGCGCCGTTGTTGTATTTTTTCTGGTTCCGTTTTTACCACGGTTGCCATTTATGATTGGTCAGATGATTAAGGTAAATGGAGTCGTCGGAATTGTGGACAATATCTCAACTTTGCATACAACTATTCGCACCTTTGATGGTGCGATGGTTTTCCTTCCCAACCCCATGGTGCTTGCATCCAAAATTATAAATTTCAGTGATATTGCTGAGCGTCGTATCGCCTTGATTCTTACCGTCAATCCTGATGCTGACATAGAAGAAGTTCAAACTCGGCTTGTTACAATAATGAGTGCCAATGAGCGGGTTCTTGACAATCCGACAATACCTGTTGCTCGAGTTACAACAGCACATGCAGCGGGCACTGAAATAACTGCTTTTTGCTGGACCAGAAATGAGGATTTCCTGAATACACAGAGCGACCTCTGGATAGAGGTGGTGAATGCATTCAAGAATGATGATCGCGTGGCTATGGCTTTGCCGCAACAGGAAATTCACATTGTTAATGAGTAAATTGTGTGACACTGAATACATTTCTTTGTCTTCCTTGTCCCTGCATCAATAGCGTTGGCTGCACAGAATGGAGTGCAGGCCGTTATCTTTAGGCGTCCCCGTTTTGGTGGTTACGTTATTCCAGTACTAATATAACACTTGAACAATTTGAAGAGCAGCTTGAGTTCTTCGAAAAAAATGATTTTTCAGTCGTAATACTGACTGGAATTGTTGTGGCTTTACAAGGTGATTAGTACCGATTTACGCTGTTGTTTAAAAAAGTGCGCCCAGAAAAATAGGAAATGCATCCACCGGATGCGTCATGTACCTATTACCACCCATATGATTACTTCTCTAACTATTCAACTGAGCAACCGCGGCGGTTACGAACAGGGTAAGAGCTGTGAGCCTGCTAAGTACTATTGCTCGATTGCCTTAGCTTGTCCTGAATCAGGCAGGTATTGTGCCACTCTTCACAATAACGCCGGAATTGTCTCCCGCTTATGATATCGTAACGACACGTGTTTATATGGGAGATGAAAAAACAATTTTCTTTGGATATGGGTAAAAACAAGGACTGGTATAAAGTGCGTTTCGCACACTTCAAAGCCTGGGCAGATAAAGCGGATATTCCCTGGAAAGCTATCAAGCCACAACTTATTGACACTTTAGATAAGGCACGAACACTCTGGCCCAAAGCACTTACGGATCTGTGCATGGATGATACCCAAAAAAATCAGCTAAAAGAGCATTGGCGAAGCCTGCAATCTGATTTTAGGATCGATCCCTCCTGAACCTGCTTTTTTCAATCACTAATTTCTACGGATCGCACCGTTTTTCTTGTTCCAAGACCCTTGGAACTAAAAGGAAAATCGCTACTAGAAAGAAAAGTTAACAAAAAGATCGGATGTATTATACTAGTGATCCAGGATGGGGAGCATTGTCAGCTAGATTCATCTCCGGCACTTACCCTTTTTCAAATAGAAGAATTGGTTGTTTACGGTTTTCTTGAGATGGGGAATATAGGAAAAGCACTGTGAGCTGATAGCAAAGGAAATTCTTTTTACTTCAAAAAATCAGGTAATCATCCATGAAGAAACTTTTACGATGGGGAGGAATTATCCTCCTGACCCCGATTGTTCTGTTGCTGGGTACTCTTAGCATTGTGTCTCTACTAGAAATCACCATCAATCTAGACCGTATACGTCCCATGGTGGAAAAAACTGTCTCTGCAGCTCTTAAGCGGAAGGTTGTTATCGAGGGAACAGTTGAATTGCTCCCAACCTTACGCCCCAGGCTTGAGGTGCAGGGCGTGCGCATAGATAATCCGAAAAGTTGGGGGAACTCTGATTTTGTTGCTGTGGAATTACTGCGAATGCAACTGGGGCTGGTTGATCTGTTCCGGAAAAAAATAAGTATTGATGAGATCACAGCAGAAGGGCTGAACGTTTATCTCGAAAGCCGTAAGGATGATATCAACAACTGGTCCTTTAGTTCTTCTGCTGATGAGAAAAACCTTTTTCTAAAAGAGTCTGACACAGAAGAACAGAGTCAGGGGACACTGGCTTTTGAAGCAGTGGATCAAGTCTCCCTGAAAAATATTGAAGTGGTTTATAGGGACCTTGTTCTGGATAAAACCATACGTTTTCATCTTGATGAATTGACAGGAACAGCGCCAGCAGGAAAACCCCTTGTTTTTCACGGTAAAGGAAACCTGCAGGAGCGGAGTTATAGTTTTGAGCTTGATACAGGAGCGCTGAACAGCTTCCAGCCAAAGAAACAGGCGTGGCCTCTGACCATCTCCGGAGCCATTGCCGGAACATTATATTCAGCACAGGGTGATGTGGGATATAAAGATAAGGAGCAGCAGTTATCTCTTAAGGTGTCCGTGGGAGCTGTTGATGTTGGCGGACTTCTTGGCTGGTTGAATATTGCAGGGAATATCAAAGCATCCACCGAAGAACTTTCTCTGAACCTGCAACTGAGAGGAGAGAGTCTCCATGAATTGCTCAACCAGTCTGCAATTGATTTTAACCTGAAAGGCGGCGTTCTGGATCTCAGTAATCCGAAGAGGGGCTCTGATTTTATAATCAGTAAGCTCGATGGCCAGATTGAGGTTAAACCCGGATCTGCCATCACACTTGGTGCCACGGGTGTTATTGATACAACTCCTGTGCAAATAAGCCTGCAGGGGATGCCTCTTACCAAATATGTTACAAATCCTGGGGAATGGCCTGTTCATGTAGTATTTGCGGCGGCCGGTGCTGAACTTGATTTTAGTGGTGCTGTGGATCTTCCCATAGATAGCAAAACTTTTAATCTGGCAATGACTCTGAAAGGGGAACAGCTGGACAGCTTAAATGACTTTCTAAATATTGATCTCCCTCCCTTTGGTCCTTATGCCCTAGAAGCACAGTTTGCTGCTACGGAGACTGGGTACGATCTGCCTAATCTTGCAATAACGATCGGAGGCAGTGATTTGACGGGAAATATGAGACTTGATGAGAGTGGAGAGAAGCCAGAAGTCAGGATCCAGCTTATCAGCAAGGTTTTACAACTGGATGATTTTGAACTTGGAGACTGGGATCCCGATGGAAAAAACGGGACCGGAGAAAAGGAGAAAAAATCGGTAGAACAACCAGTTGTAGAAGAAACGAAAAAAGCTATTCTCCCCCCATTCTTATCTCCTGAATCCTTATCCCGATTTAACGGGACAGTATCCATAGAAATGGCGGAGGTCCTTTCCGGAAAAGATAGAGTGGGGAATGGTACTCTGAAAACCATTTTGGAGGATGGTCGTTTTTCCATCGCCCCCCTGCAACTTACCCTTGCAGATGGAACAGTATTGTTTGAATTTTCTTTTTACCCTACTGCTGAAGAGACGGAGATACATCTGGGTGCCGCGATCAGGAATCTTGATGTTGGAATATTAGCCCGTCGTAGCAAACCTGAGAGCAGCATGGAAGGCATTCTGTATCTGGATATTGAGCTGGATTCCACCGCTACGGAACTCGGTGGGTTTCTGGCCAGGGGAAATGGTCATTTTGATCTCGGTTTTGTGCCTGTAAATCTTGATGCCGGGCTTGTGGATCTCTGGGCGGTGAATCTGCTCTCTGCTATTGCTTCAGAGGTGGATGGAGAAGATAAATCTATTATTAATTGCCTGGTTGCAAGTTTTGGAATGGATGATGGCCTGATGTCAGAACGGACTCTTTTTCTGGATACGAGTCATATGAGCGTCGATGCAGAAGCCAATATTGACTTTAAAAGAGAGGAGTTTAAACTGAAGGCCGTTCCAAAGGCTAAAAGGCCTGAATTCTTTAGCCTGGCGACACCTATCAAGGTGGAAGGGGGCTTTAAAGATTTTGCCATAGGGATCAATAAACTTCGTTTGGTGACGTCACTGGCCTCTTTTGTTACCAGCCCTCTTCATGTCCCGGTGCGACGATTATTTGTTGGTACGCAGCCTGAGAATGACGTGGAAGTATGCCGGGTAGCTTGGGCAAATCGAAATGTGGTTAAAGCAGCTGTAACTGGTAAAGGCGATTAGCCTGTTTTTATTTGTCGCGCTGTGAGTGTATACGTTTTGCAAAATGCTTATGTTGTCGGATGGAAGGGAAGACGTGAGATAATAATGGGCCAATGGATATGTTAACTGGATTGTATAAAGTATAAGTTGAGTCTATTCCTGGGAAGAAGGATCCACTTATTCTTCACTAATTCATTTCGGCCAAGGTGTTTTCTGTATTAATAACTTTTGTTTGGGTTGAAAATTTAAGCAAAAAAAAACCCCACTAAAAGTGAGGTCTTTTTACTCTTATCAAACAAGGTCTTACTGTTTGACAACATTCTCTGCGGCTGGTCCCTTGGGGCCATCAACGATATCAAAGGTCACTCGTGCGCCCTCATCAAGAGATTTGAAGCCATCACCTTGAATTGCTGAATGATGAACAAAGACATCCTTGCCACCCTCTTCTTCGATAAAACCAAAACCTTTTGCATCGTTAAACCACTTTACTGTTCCTTCTGCCATTTTGTAGTACTCCTTTATGCTGTTTCACTTTAGAACTATTTTATTATAGAACTGGATCATTGAAATACTACCCGGTAACAACTTTGTTGTCAAAACAGAATTGAAGTTATGATGTTGCGGCTGGGAAGAAATCGCCAAGATCGCACATTATATGTAACACGGAACTGTCGAGCATGGTGTGGCCGCTGCTAGTATGAACATCCACTGTTTACTCACGCCATTTTTAGTTTTATGTCCTTTGGCTGTTTCTATTGAGAGAATAGTTCCCATTAAACCGAGGGGTTCAGCTGTTGCAGAATAAGTTGCAATGTTAAAGGATGGATAGAAGGCGTGACATGCAAGGGCTTGGCCCTGTTTATATTTTATAGCTAATTGCATTTCTACCCGTCACTCAGGTGTAAGGAATATGTAAAATGATACCCGAATAATATTTTAACTCATTTTCATTCGTTGCTTTAAAAAGAAAGTTTGTATTTAAAATAGTAGGTATTGGCAAAACTACCAAATTCACTGCCCTGTGGTCCGTATTGAAGCATGGCTCCTAGGGTAAAGGTGTTATAGTCATTGAGCGTGTAACTCATAGTAGGCAGGATAAAACGGGAGTTCTCATCGTTAAAACTCTCTATATAGGTGAGTGAACCATCAAAGAGAAGGTTAAAGGTGTAACTGATCGTAGCACCAAGGTAAAACTGTGAAAGGACCAGATTTGGGGCAATCTCAGAGCTGATATTTAGCAGCACTTCATTGAAATCAAAACTCTTTGAGCTGTAAAGTGCCTCACCCACAACGGTTATGCCATTTTCAAAACCATAATCAGCACCGAGGATTCCCTGAAAAAATTCTTCCTCTGTTTCTTTGCCGGGCTCATTGATTATGGCACTGTTTTTAATATACGCGCCCTCACTTCTCACTTCTATGCCAGTTTCACCCAGATTTCCTTCGAGTTCGTAGCCGACCATCAGAGTTTCATCCGAATTGACAATATTTATCGCCATATCTCCAAACCCCAAAAAGCTTTTCAGGCTGGCACCGTACTTGAAACTATGATCTGCCTTCTGACTGAAGACAACGGTAAGATCCGTTGTCGGGTTCAGGTGACGGGTGTATGAGAGTGCGGCAACTCCGAAGACTTCGTCAGGTTCGAGTGCGTAGGTGTTGCGAGGGTTAAAGAGATTGGTTGGTGTCCAGAGGCGTCCGACTCCCATGGTGATGTTCTGGAGGCCGAGGAGAGCACGGTTGTGCTCATCTTCATAACCTGCATAGACTCTGTATAGACGGGCATAAACCGTTCCGTCGCCATAGTCGTGGAAGGTCGTTTGCGTATTGAAGGGCGTGTCGGATTCCAGTTGTTTTGTATACTCAAATGAAAGTGAGTTGATGTACTCATTGCTGAGATAGTTAACAGCATCGCCGATAATAGTGACGAAAAATGTATCTTTTGTGTAGTCGGTTCGCAGTCGTAATCGATCGTAATTATATAGATAGGTCGTATTGTTATTGGGGACGATGGATCCCTGGGAAAGTGTGTAGTTTGTGTTACTTATACGATAGTCTATTTCAGCCAGCAGCAGGCTTGTATCAGCGACCAGTGTTGCTATAACCGCTGCAACAAGAGTAGAGAGAAGTTTACCCCTCAATGATAGCCCCATCGTTTAGTTTAACAACACGGTTGACGTTCTCGAAAATATAATCGTCATGGGAGGCAAAAAGAATGGTTATCCCCTCTTTGTCATTGAGCGAGCGCATCATATCCATTAAAGCGGCAGAATTCTTAGAATCCAGATTGGCCGTAGGTTCATCCGCCAGGATAATTTTAGGCTTGGCCGCCACAGCACGGGCAACCGCAACACGCTGCTGTTGTCCTCCACTGAGGGTATTAGGTAGTGCCTGGAGTTTATTGTCTATTTCCAGCATCAAAGCCACTTCCTGTACCCGTTCTTTTATCACAGTGTCACCAAGACCACGAAGCTTCATAATAAAGCCGATATTTTCAGCAACGTTTAACACCGGTACAAGGTTGTAGGCCTGAAAGACAAAACCCATCTCGTTCAGTCTCAGTTTGGTTCGCTCGTTTTCGCTCATTGCGGCGATATCTTTATCATCAAGGCTAATCTTCCCACTATCAACGGAATCAAGGGCGCCAATGACATTTAGCAGTGTTGTCTTTCCACATCCTGAAGGCCCGTTAAGCAGAGAAAACTCACCTTTTTCTATCTGGAGAGTAATAGCTTTAAGCGCATGAATTTCACGTTCCTCGCCCTTGTAAAAAAATTTCTGAACATTCTCAAGTTGTATCATGTCTCTGCCTTTATCACGTCAATGGGGTTAAGATTTTTTATCTTTTTCAGCGGCAGTACAACACTTATAAGGGAAGCAGCGATGATGGCCAAAAAGGTGTTGATGAAGTAAATAGGCTCTATATGGGCATAGAGGATGGTGTCCATCCCAAAACTGGCCAGTCCATCTGCAAACCGGCTGAGATTAAGTCCATACTTTTGCAGATAAAGAAGTGCCCCAAGACCTAGAACAGCCCCTGCGGCATAGCCTGTGAGACCGACAAAAAGAGCTTCAAGATAGATTTGTAACCGACTGGTTGAGTACTCCATGCCCAGAGCACGCATGATGCCAAATTCTCTGATCCTATCAAGAATTGAGACATACATGACGCCTAAAATTCCGATAAAGACAACAAGCATTACAATGCAAAAAGTGATGGAATTAAAAATGGCCATCATATCCTTCATCTGCTGAAGCATGGGATATAGTTCCATAAGTGATTTGACATCGAGCTTTGGATAACGCTCCTGTAAATCCTGCTCTAAAGTGGGCGAATCGGTTCGAATTGCTATTTGGGTGGCTTCACTTTCCTGCACACCTAGAAAGGTGTGCAGTCGTTTACCGTCTATATAGAGTGCTGTGGTGTCCAGTCCAATGTTACCTGTTTGTACGATACCTTTTATTTTGACACGTATTGCGTTAATTTCCCCACTGCTGTCCTGGGTGGAGAAAATAACCTTGGAACCAATACGAATTTTGAGTGTTTTGGCAAGTTCACTGCCGATAAGGCCGCCGCGTTTGCCGAGTATCATTTCACCTTTTTGGAGAA
>Ga0307987_1000746_pt1 | contig 18963 bp, 9 predicted proteins | sample EllFjometagen181_FD_203157 | JGI IMG/M metagenome (GOLD analysis project Ga0307987, IMG submission 203157) | Marine microbial communities from Ellis Fjord, Antarctic Ocean - #181 | ecosystem: Environmental > Aquatic > Marine > Unclassified | place: Southern Ocean | collected 2014-10-08
GGCGAAAAGTACGCTTACGACATCCTCACGACACATGGAGATGACTGTATTGAGGTTTTTATTGATCCAACATTTGGACGAAAAACCTATTATCATCTCACTACAAATGCGAGAGGTTCAAAGACCGACATGGGGCCCGGCAGGATTCTGGCTTGGAATGGTAATTGGGAATCGGTTGCAAAGATAAATGAAAAGGAAAAATCAATCGACTATGAGATGAAGTTTCCACTTCAGCTCTTCACCTCTCTCGATATCACTAGGAAGTTTGGATTAAACATCGGTAGAAACGATAGAGACAGTAAAAAGGTAAGCTCTCTAACCCATGTCAAAGAGGCTAATTTTCATGTTCCCGCTATTTATCCGGCGATCATATTTCCGGATGGGATTGTGGACAAATACAAAGTGGGAGTCAAAGAGCTTTGCCTTATCTCCGGCAAGGGGGGGAAGGTAAATATAACTGGAACCGTAGGGAACTTGAGCGGAAAGTCTCTGAATTCGGAAATTCAGGTAGTTGACGGAACAACAGGCGAATTGATCGGCAGGACGAATATCAAAATTGAAGATGGAAACAATGAATTGCTTGTTCCACTAAACGCCGTCTCTGATATGAAACCTAGGGATGTCATTGTAAAAATATTCGTCGATGGCAAAGAGCTTCTGTCACAGGCTAAACGAATAAATCCGGCGCGTCAACTTGATTTATATACCCGTTATAATTATTACATGAACGAAGATGCAGCGGTACTCGTAGGTTCACTCAAACTTCCGGAGGCGGATAAGCTTGCAGGGAAAATTACTGTTGCAGGGAAGATATTCGATGTTAAAATGGCATCTGAGTTTGCAATTGATATCCCGTTGAAAGGTATTAAAAATGGGGAACATCAGATAACTCTAGATGTTTATACGGGAGATGAGAAGCTTATAAGCGGAACGGCCAAACTTGTAAAGCGCGAATTTAAGGAGGGTGCCACTCAAATAGATCATCAAAGGCGTTGTTTGGTAGTTGACGGCAAGCCGTATTTGGTGATTGCACCGTTTTTTGCTTCCTGGCCGGTGAAAGAAACCGAATTGAAGGATGCGGCCCTCAGAAACAGGTTGCGACTGCACAAGGAAATGGGTTACCGGTGTCTCCTTGTCGGGACGAAGGATATCTCTCCCTGGTACGAGCAGTGTCAGGAATTTATTGACATTTGTGCAGAAGAAGATGTTAAGATAATTGTATGGTATTTTGAAGCCTGGAAAAAGAGGGAAAATGTAAATCCTCAACAGCGTTTCCAGATAGTGAAAGGAAAAAATATTATCTCCTGGCTGGTAGTGGACGAACCGGAGCTCTATGCAGAATCTGAAGAAGTTGAGACATACATGAATGCACACCGCAAGGCAAGCCCATACACTCCGGTGTTTATGAACAACACGATCATCGGTATCCCCGGGCGCTTTGCCGGTCTCAATACCGACATTCTGATGCTGGATGATTACCTCTGCAACCGGGAAAACCGCAAGGTCAATGAAGTTATCCATGCGACAGACATGATGGTGGAAGCTGGTCGGGAAGACAGAAAACCCGCATTTTACTTCCTGGAAGGGCAAAACCTCCCAAATCACTACCGAGAATGCACCTACGCGGAACAGGTTGCCGAAACCTATGGAGTCATCATTGCCGGCGGCACAGGCGCTTCATATTTCCTTTCGATGCCAGTATACCCGGCAGATTACCGAGCATGCGTAGACGTCAACAGGGAACTTCTCTCTCTTGAAAATGTTATCTTCTCACTGGAGAAGACTTCAAGTGCAAATATTTCGGATTCTTCTGTACGATTCATGACCCGAAAATTGGGTGATAAAATCTACATCATTGCTCTTAATTCAGAGAATGATCGTGCTGCGGATGTTGAAATTGTTCTTCCGCCTGAATTCAAATACTCGAGAAGTGCGGAAGTGAGCTTTGAAGACCGCCAAGTTAAAGTTAAAAACGGTAAAATATCTGACAAGTTCAAGGCGCTTGAGCGCCATGTGTATGTGATCGATATTGAGAACTGATATTTATAGAATAATATATAGGATGCCCTAAATAATTAATCAAGAGGAAATCATGAACAAAGAATTTCATTATTATATTCTGCGGCTAGTTGCGGGGAGAATCATTTCTGCTGAAAAGAATATAAAACTTTTGGCAAAATCATTTTTTAAGAAAGAAAAGAGTTTTATCCTCAGATTAAGCAGAGTTGAATTTGATTAAAAAAGAGCTTGATGGGTTAAAGAGTTAATTATTTTATATAACCATAAATTTTAATGTAAAGTAGTCAAATAATGTACTTAAAAATAAAATATCCCAAAAAGGGAAAATATTTAGTTGACATATTCGTTAAAGGGATATAAGCTTGCGTATGAGAATTATTAAGAGGAAAACATTAAAAACATATTGGGTGCAACACTCTGGTACCGAACAGGCACTTGAGGCATGGTATAACGAAGTAAAACATGCCGAATGGAATAATACATCAGATATAAAGAAGAGATACCCAAGTGCAAGTTTTCTAAAGGACAATCGTGTAGTTTTTAATATCAAAGGTAACGACCTGAGGCTTATTGTAGTAGTAAAATACACAATCAAAACAGTCTACATCAGGTTTATAGATACACATGCCGAATACGACAAGATTGATGCAAAGGAGATATAATTATGATAGCAAAAATATTAAAAAATGAAACAGACTATAATAGTGCTTTGACACAGATAGATTTGTTACTTGATGCAGAACCAGATACTCCAGAAATGGATGAATTGGAATTGCTTTCATTTCTTGTGGAAAAATATGAAGATGAACATTATTCAATTGACCTTCCGAACCCAATTGATGCAATAAAGTTTAGAATGGATCAGCAGGATCTTACTCGAAAAGACTTGGTTCCATATCTGGGAAGTCAGAGCAAGGTTTCAGAAGTTTTAAATGGAAAACGTTCATTGAGTCTTAGTATGATAAGAAAACTTCATGAAGGTTTAGGAATATCGGCAGAAGTTCTTTTGCAGCAGCCTGGAGCCAACATTGAGCCTCAAAAGTATAATCTTTCCGACTATCCATTTAATGAAATGTTTAAAAACAATTATTTTGACTCAAACATCACTGACCTACCTACTGCAAAAGAAAAATCAGAAGAATTACTTATAAATCTTTTTGAAGAATATTCTCAGGCAACATTCAAAATAGCATGTCGTCAGGGAAATGGTGGTGATAAAGCTAAGAATGCACTTTTTGCATGGTATGCAAATGTTATGAAAAATAGAATTTCAAAAGAACTATGTAGTTTTTCAGTAGAATCAATTAATGATACATTTATAAACAAACTCGTTAAATTAAGTGCTTATGAAAAAGGTATAACATTAGTTAAAGATGAACTAAATAAGATAGGAATTCATTTTGTAATATCAGAGCGTTTACAAACAACAAAACTTGATGGGGCATGTTTTTTTGCAAAAGATAACCACCCAGTAGTAGCAATGACTTTAAGGTATGATAGGTTAGATAATTTTTGGTTCACATTGATGCATGAACTTGGACATCTTGCGAAACAACATGTCACAAACGATGGTTTTCAGGTAATTATGGATAACACTGTTGACAGTAGAACCGAAGAAGTTCCTGAAGAAGATGAAGCAGATCAATTTGCAAGAGATAGTCTTATCCCGGACAGTATGTGGAACAAAAATCAAGAGCACTTGCTTGCTGGAACAGCAGAGGATATTAAAGAATTTGCAGAGACTCTGAAAATCTCACCATCTATAGTTGCTGGTCGTATTCGTAAAGAAAAAGAGAATTATCATATATTTTCTAAACTTGTGGGTTATCGAACTGTAAGAGAGTTGTTGGTGTTGTAGCTTGGTAAGAGCAATTCAGGCAACTTGACGAATATAGTATAATTGAAGTAACCCCCACCACTAGTTCATTAGGAACTTGAAGCAACTCTCCTCGTGAATTTAACCCAATAAGATAAAAGGAATTTAATGTCATGGATGAAGAAAAACTCAAAATAGCTCGGGCTATGAATAAAAAGCAGATGGATTCTTGTTTAGACAAAGCCGAAGAACTATATGTGATGGGGAACAACGAGGAAGCTCTAGAGAAAGCCAATAAGGGCTTTGCAACATTAGAACCTTATTTGAAATCTCATGCTTTGGATGAGTCAACATATAACAATGCTATAAAAAACTATTTGCTCAGGGCAAAGATTCAGTTAAATCTAAAAAAATTAGAACATGCCTTAGATGATGCCAATGAAGCAGTTCGTCTTTTTGAAAAGCATCAAGAATTTACTTGGGATAATCTTGGTATAGACGAACATGAACTATATTTAGATCGTGGATATATACATAAAGCCCTTGGGGATTTTCCCAAAGCCATAGCTGATTTCACCAAAACAATAGACCAAAATCCTGAACATTTCAATGCTTATACCGCAAGAGGCATTTGTTACAAAGAACAGGGAAACATGCAAGAGGCTATTAAAGACTTTACTTTTTCGATAAGTTTGTATGATAAAAATAATATCGCAGCATACTTTAACAGAGGTAATTGCTATTATCTAATAGAAGATTACGACAAAATGTATGAAGATTTTAACGTAATAGTAGAATCTATAAGGTTTAATGAAAAAGTGAATTTATCAAGAGATAACAAAAAATATAAGTATTATAAATATATTCCAATTGTAGATTATCAAATGTTATCACTAATTAATCATGATGCTTATTTTAGTGACTATAAAACGTTAAATGACCCCCTAGAGTGTTGTCTAATATCAACCTCGGCTTGGTTTAATTATTGTATTGAGCAATATAAAATAACTCCAAGAATTCTTGCGTTAACATTAAATCCAGAGTCAAAATTAATGTACTCTCACTATGCCAAGAATCATACAGGTATATGCGTAGAATATGAACTTGATCTTGATAATTTATCAAATAAATTTTCATATGGACAAGTGAAATATGAAAACGGAAAGAATTCTATTGAAAACATTAGAGATTTGTATATGCTTAAAAACAAAGAGTGGAAATACGAAAAAGAATTTAGACTGGTAAGGTTTGATAATGAAGAATTTTTGGATGTCAAGATTGCAAGTATAACCTTTGGGTATAAATGTTCGGAAGATCACAAGAAAATAATAGTTAATTTATTATGTTCTATATTTAAGCCAGACGATTATAACGAACCAGAATATTATGAAATGAAGCAAGAGGGCAATAGTAATGACTTGAAAAGAACCCTTTTTAAACCACCAGACGAGTACTATCTAACCGAACGAAAATTATTTAAGTTAATGCAGAAATATAATTTTGAGAGTCTGTTCAATTATCAAGCTGCTGCCTTTAGTGATCAAGAACATAATCCTATTATAAAAAAATATTTAGATGCCAAGAAAACGAAGAAAAACAATGACAACTGACTGGCAACAAAAATATAAAGAACACCTTAAAAAGAAGAAAATTAAGGCTCTGTCACCAGAGAACTGGGATTACCACAACTAATCCCTTATATTTATAATAAGGAAAAATGATTTTGCCATCAATGATTTTGCCAAAAAAAAGAAAAAAGAGAAAAAACATAGGGATAAGACAATAAACAATGAATACAGTAAAGATAGCAGAAATATTTGCAGATCATATGGTAATGCAGCAAGGAATTCCTATACCAGTTTGGGGATGGGCTGAAAAGGGAGAAGCATTAATTGTTGCATTCTCTGGTCAGATAAAAAAGACAGTAGCTGATGAAAATGGATTTTGGATGGTGAAGCTCGACCCCATGAACACCAATTTTGATCCACAATCTATGATTATAAAGGGAGATGAGACGCTTTGTGTTAAAGATATTCTTGTGGGAGAAGTATGGATTTGTTCCGGGCAGTCTAATATGGGTTATCCCATGGAAAGACTGGAACGCGACATTGATATAGTTCCAGGTTTAAGGCTTTTCCATTGCCAGGGACTTGATGGAAATCAGGAACAAGTTAATTTTGCTGAAGGAGAGTGGCTTCCTGCTGATAAAAATCATTTCGAGAAAATTAAGAATTTCTCTATTATTGGGTTTCTTTACGGCAAAGAATTAAAGGAAAAACTTGATGTTCCAATTGGAGTAATAAATATATCTCAAGCTGCATCTATTGCTGAAAGCTGGACTCCACTTGCCTGCTTGAAAAAAATGGTTGACTATTCCCAAGTAAAACAAGCCATGGAAAAGATTGACACATCTGGCTTTAATGCACCTGCATATTTGTACAATAACCTAGTGCACCCACTAATACCTTTTGGTATTGCTGGAGTTCTCTGGTATCAGGGCGAATCAAGTTCTATTCGATCTAATCGGTATGCAGAACTTATGGCGACTATGATTAATTCCTGGAGAAATCGATGGAACCAGGGAGCCTTTGCTTTTATCTCGGTGCAACTACCTAATTATGATAACACTTTAGACACTCCTCCCTGCTGTAGTGGTTCTTGGCAACATATGCGTGAAGCCCAGCTTCAAATACTTGATTTGCAAAATACAGCACTGGCTGTGACAATTGACATTGGTGAATCAAATGACCTGCATCCTGCAAATAAACCTGAGGTAGCGCACCGTCTTGCACTGGCAGCTCTCGGAAGTGTTTACGCTCAAGACATAGTCTATTCAGGTCCGATTTATAAATCTATGGAAATAAAAGATAATGCAATACATTTGAATTTTGATCATATAGGCAGTGGTCTAATGGCGAAAGAAGGTAAACTGCAACAGTTTGAGATTGCCGGCAATGACAAGAAATTCCAGCTGGCAGACGCAGAAATCAATGATAGTCAAATTATTGTTTCCAGCAAATATATCAAATCCCCTACCGCAGTTCGGTATGGTTGGAAAAATGACCCTGTCGGATGCAACCTCTACAATAAAGAAGGACTTCCGGCATCACCCTTCAGAACGTAAAAGCGAATTGGTATAAGTTTTTTTACAGCCCGGCAAAAACAGTAAAAAGGATCTAGAAATATGAGAAAAGAAAACATAGAAAATGCAGTGAAATCAAATTTGGAATGGTTCAGGAAATCCGGAGTGATGGATCCATCGGATGGTTCCTGGGGTGTTGCTGAACGAATTGTACAAACAAATAACAATGCAGCTTTAACAAAAACTTTAAAAAACTTTCCTAATTACATAGAGTTTAAGGATTATGCGATCCTTGAGCATCGCCGGCCGGACTGCAACTTTCAAACAGCATTGCTATTTCTGATGGCAGGAGACTATTTCAAGAACTCAGAATTTAGTAAAACAGGTGAAAACATTTTAAGTTTTCTATTTAACCGTAGTGGCTTATTAAATAAAACCAACCAGCGCTATGCCGCCGATACCTGGCCGATTGGCTGCTGGGGTTGGACTCATGGTTCCTTTTTTAACACCCTTTTCTTTTTTGATGACAATGCTTGGAATCTCACAATTCAGCTAATTCTGGCTGAAATGTATCCTCAGCTTGAAGAGAAATATCAGTTGGTAAGTTGGTCAGAAAAGCTTGCGGAACAGATGGCGGATGCTTTTGAAGATCAATTTTTTAAAGAACCTTCTTCAGAGCACCCCTGGTCAGGAGAACTTGACAGCCCACATTGGGGTTCTCTTGTATGTATGGGGCTGTCACTGGCATACAAAAACTTTAAAAAACCGAGTTACTTGAAAATTATAAAAACCTACCATGATTATATTCTTGAAAATGCAGATATTTTTTCAACCAGTGAGTTTGCATATATTATTATCGGAGCATCTTTTTCTGCAAAATTCGCAGATAAAAATTATGCGAAGATCGCAGAAAAATTTGCGGATAAATTACTTGAGGAGAGTGATGCAAATGGCATCATTCCTTCTCAATGGAACGAAGCTCCGGAAGGAGAACTCCTTGTGGACCTGATCTATACTATGAATTGGTCCCTCATGGCCTTTCAGCTGATGGCAAGCCTAAGCGGGGAGAAAAAATACCAAGATCTATATCAAAAGCAGCTGGCCATAATTGTAGAGATTCAAGATGCCACGTCGGAATCACACCTTAAAGGTTGCTGGCGGGGAATGTATGATTTTGAAGAAAAACAATGGGGAGGCGGAGATTGCTTTGAAGGTGGTAGTGGAAGCATTTATACTGGATGGACAAACGCACCGATTTCTCTGGCTTTGCTGGGAGAATTGATAGATAAGAGCTTGATGACTTTGTAAGTAATGAAAAATTATCATTGTCATTCCGATATTCCATGGGATGCCTTTGACATGCAAGTCGAATATACGGGAACCTGCAAAGGGACGATACGTTGCGAGGACAGTTGAAACTCAAGGACAACTAATATCAAAAGGAATACTAAACAGACTTAAAACCTAAATATAAACTCGTGCGAAATACGCAACACCCGGTGGAATTCATAATTTTAGTTATGTCTTCTATGCACAAAGATAGTAAAATTGATCCCGTATGCTCGGGAGCAACAAAAATGTGTCAAGTAGTATTTCTCACCTAGACTTAACAAATAAAGGAGAATAAAATGGATAAAAAAACTGACAGGATGAAAGCATTAAGAGGCTTTCTGGCGATGGGATTATTAATTGCTGTAAATCTACAAGCGGCTGATGCAAACCTGCTTTTCTATTCATCATTTGATGATGGAGTTGCTGCAGATGTCAGTGTAAATGGAAAGACAAAGCCACTCGCCACTCCGGTAGGGACAGAGTTTGTTCAGGGAGTCAAGGGCAATGCTATTCTGATCAACGGCACAAACAAGAAAGTAAAGAAACTGGAATACAGTGCAGAAAAGCTGTTTAATGCTGAAGAGGGAACTGTTTCTTTCTGGGTGCAGCCCAATTGGGATTCTGCTGCTGTGGACGGGAAGCTTGAAAACCATTTTTTCTTCACTTCACCCAATAATCTTAGAATCTGGTTATGGAACTGGTTGCGAGCTGATCTGTTCGGGGAAAAAGATGGAAAACCTGTATGTAATATGCTTAGTAGTAAATCCAGGTCAATTTTTACGAAAGGTGGATGGCATCACCTTGCGGTCACATGGGGTAAAGATGGTTGGGATCGTTTATATGTAGATGGCCGACCTAACCTGGAGTCTCTCTCATCAAGTAAAAGCCCCATGAAATATGATTTCCGTCCTAAGGGTTCCGAAACTATTGAGATAAACCAAAACACCTCTATGGATGAGTTGAAAATTTACTCAAAAGCCCTGAATGATGATGAAATCATGGCTGAATACAGAGAAGTTGCTCCTTTGGAATTCCTGATCAGTCGCTCATTTCTTAAAGCCGGGGTTCCGGAAACCCTGATTATCGACCTTATCCCGGAAAAAGGAAATAAGCAAAGAATTGGTGGATTGTTTACTGTAAACATCTCCAATACAGAAACTGGCGAGATCATTTCACAGAACAAAAAAGCGGTAGCAGTAACAACATTACAGCAAGTTAAGTTTTCTATACCCCCTTTGGCTGTGGGAAAATATTTTGCTGAGTGTTCTTTTAGGCACGGTAAAATTAATTATAAGAGAACTTTTCGACTGACAGTATACAAGCCGGAACCGAAAGTTACACCATCGCTGGACGATATAAAACTTGGCGAAAAAATCTTAACCATTGACTGTCTAAAAACAGGAGATGGATGTATTCCAGGTGACAGTGTGGTAAAAAACACTCCCCTTGGTTCATATAGAGAAGCCAGCCCTGAGAAATTCAATGGTTTTGCATACGAGGTGAAAATACCTAATCCGACAGATGATCCTTATATTCTTGAAATTACCTATCCGGATGATAAAGCTAGGGCAATGGGACTCTACATGTTTATCAAATCAGAACGGGCTCAGCTGCGGGATTACCTGGGAGGTGGTGAACATTGCGGAGCCGAGTATCCAAACTCCAATAAAATGCGTAAGGTACGTTATGTTTTTTGGCCAGGGTCAGATGAGTATCTATTTGAAGTAAGAACATTAGTAGCTGGTTGGCCGGCCGCTGTGCAGAAAATGGAAGTATTCCGAGTTGCCGGTGGTTTTCCTTCTCTGAAAATAAACACCCCAAAAGAGGGTGTTCCGCGCTCAGTAGGCCTGCTTGATGAAGACCAGATCTTCCAGCTGTTCATGGATTGGAAAAAGGATTCTGTCCGCCTCTGGACACGTCTGCTTAATTACATGAATTATACCGGTCAGGACGTTATCTCATACTCGCTCACTCGTTATGTTGCTGCGCAGTACCATGGTCCGAATAAGGTTGGTTATTTTCAACCTGGGTGGGTTGAACTCCTCCTCGATATGATGGAAGATAGAGGTATACAACTGGTTGCCAATGTCAACTTAATGGCTCTTCCGTCCCAGAAATTAAAAACAGGAATAGATGACTCACTTATGCCTGAAGGACTTTACCTGATTAATAAATCCGGGGAAAAACTAGGAAACTGGGGAGGGGTAAAACGTCTTAACCCAGTCAGTCCCGATGCAAAGGCTGAATATCTGGATGTTCTTGGTGATATTTTAAGGCGTTTTGGTAAACATACGGCATTTCGCGGTCTCCAGATATGGCACTATCCGATTGCCTACAAAGACCTTGACAATGGTTATGGGGATTATACAATCGCGCTGTTTGAGAAAGAAACCGGCATAAAAGTCCCAGGTACTTCCGAAGCAGATGACCGCTTTGGCAAACGTTATGATTTTCTGACAGGTGAAAAACGCACAGAATGGTTAAAATGGCGTGCAACAAAAACAACGGCCTTGTTCAAAGAAATATCACAAATGGTAAGAAAGACCAAACCCAGCTTGAAGCTCTACTCCACCTTCAGTCAGGCGTCCGAAGAAGACCTTTATGAAAAACACGCAATAGACCTACAGGCACTGAAAAAGATCCCCAACATGATGCTTTGTTTGGTTCGTCGCACTGAATATAGATGGGATCTATTCAGTGGTAAGGAAACTGAAGCTTATGAAAAGAATCTGAATATTGCAGAGCAGAAGCTTTTCCGTAATGGAACTGGGACTGGAACGTTCATTTACATGAAGTATTATGAGTCGTTTAAAAACAGTATGATGCCAAAAAAATACAATTCGTATTTTCAATCACCGGATCTTAATCCGAACGGTAGATTTTTTCTGCAGAATTATGCCACCGCTATCAGAGGACAGGATCCAATGGTTATTATGGCCGGTGGTCAGACTATAGGTGTCAGCGGACGTGCACCGGAGGTCCGTGAATTCGCCAGGGCTTTCAGAGCTTTACCTGTAAGTGTTTATGGGGACATAAAGGGCTTGAACGATCCTGTTTGCGGAAGATATACTAATATGAAAACCTCAACGTATTTCTATCTCAACAATCAGTTATGGACCGATACAAGCGCCGAGATTTCTATTCACGATGGAATAAATGAGGTGGTTGATCTTTCTACCTTGGAAAAACTTCCAGTTATAAATGGCAAAATCACCTTGCAACTGAAGCCCTATCAGCTGCGCTCGTTTTCAATAAGTTCACCAAATATCAAGCTAACAACTGGTAAGGCAATTGTATTTGAGACTACAGTAGAATGGTACAAAGAACAGTTAGCATCAATAAAAAAAGACCTTGCGACAATGGTAAAATTTGGCGCAGATATCTCTGCTTATCAGCAGCAGTTGGATAAAATTAATAAGGAACTTGCGAACGGGAAATATGCAGAAGCGCACCGTCAACTGAATGTAAAACTTCTGTGTGATTTACCCGCTCAGCTGGAGATTGCTAAAAAAGGTTATCTAAAGGAGATGGCCACATATATAGCGCGCTCAGAGTATCATGTAAACAGTGGAGCGAAAAAGTTTCATCGGGTAAAAGATGGTACACTGTTCTTTCCTGACCAGCCTTATAAAGACGGAACCTGGGGATATCTTGGCGAAAACAGGACACGCATAGATCGCGGTGGTGGTGAAATTCTTGGGACTGAAGATGATGAACTTTTCCGGGAAGAATCATATTGGATTGAAGGCTACAAATTCAAAGTTAAACCTGGAAAATATACGGTAAAACTGTATTTGGCTGTTCGTTATGAACGAGGGTGCAAGCCGGGGAATTTTGTCATGGATGTTGATGTTGAAGGAAAAAATTACCTCAAAAATTTTGATATTGTCAATGAAGCCGGTGGCAAGCCCCATACAGCTGTAATTCGTGAAATCAAGAATATTGAAGTAACAGACGGCTGTCTTGATGTCGAATACGGACACCCGGCAAGTGTGCACCCCTCTGTTCAACTAAGTTACGCTATTGAAGTAATCCCGGAAGAATAGGTGGTGCAAGCATCGATTTAAATGCCTCCTCAAACTCCGGTCACAAGCTCACTACGGAGGAGGTAATAATTTTTGCAGAATCATTCAGGGCAAAATTATTTTTATGTGCAATGGTCTCAGACACATTTATTGGGACACTCCCGTAAAATCTGCTTAGAATTCAAACTTAATAATTTCGCAGTTTACAGTTTAAAACTGAAACAGTAAAAAAAACAAGAAAATTAAATTATGAAAACTCAAACAAAACCTGTTGTTCACTTGATATGTAATGCCCATCTTGACCCTGTCTGGCAATGGGAATGGGAGGAAGGGGTCAGCGAGGCCATTTCAACATTCCGTACCGCTGCTGATCTTTGTGAAGAATTCAATGGTTTTGTTTTTAACCATAACGAGGTGATACTTTATCAGTGGATTGATGAATATGAACCCGAACTTTTTAAACGTATTCAACGGCTGGTAAAAGCTGGAAAATGGCATATTATGGGAGGATGGTATCTGCAACCAGATTGCAATATCCCGTCCGGTGAAGGTTTGGTTCGGCAGATATTAGCCGGCCGAGAATATTTTAAAAAGAATTTTGGTTCTCGCCCGACTACAGCCATAAATTTTGATCCCTTCGGTCACTCCAGGGGGCTGGTTCAGATTCTCGCTAAAAGTGGATATGATTCGTATATCCATTGTCGTCCTACAAAGGAGGAGTGCGGGATGGAAGATGACAATTATGTCTGGGTAGGTTACGATGGTTCAGAGATTCTCTGTACACGTCAACCAGACTACAACTCGTCACTGGGAAAAGCAGGAGAGAAATTAACTGCACATTTGGAAACTAATCCAACTAATGTTTCGATGATATTATGGGGCGTTGGAAACCATGGAGGAGGCCCTAGCCGCAAAGATATTCGCGATATAAACAAAATCATATCACAGGAGAAGAGTTATGAAATATTGCATTCTACTCCTGAAAAATATTTTAAAGACCTTAAACAGCATAAGGATAAACTGGTTCATTGGTCGCATGACCTGAATCCCTGGGCCGTAGGTTGTTATTCTTCAATGGCTCTCATAAAACAGGGATATCGAGCTCTAGAAAATGAACTGTTTATGACAGAAAAAATGGTGTCAACTGCTTCAGCTCAAAATTTAATGTCATATCCTGATGACAAACTTAAAGATGCAGAGAAGGATCTGCTTTGGATCGCTTTTCACGATGTCCTTCCAGGTTCTTCAACTGCACCTGTTGAAAAACACAGCCTGCAGAAAATCGGGCATGGTTTGGAAATACTCTCTAAAATCAGAGCTCAAGCTTTTTTCTGTTTAGCCGGTGGTGAAAGTAAAGCAAAACCGGAAACGTTCCCTGTTTTTGTATATAACCCACATCCATGGAAAGTGCAAAAAATTGTAATAGCTGAATTTAATCTTCCAGATGTTATTCTTTGTCCAAATACCTTTTGGGTGCCTTCTCTTACTCACAAAGGAAAGGCAATACCGATCCAGGCTGAGCGCCCTGACAGCAATATGCCCATGGACTGGCGCAAGCGTGTCTGTTTTCAAGCCCAGCTGGAACCTGGAAAGATGAATCGTTTTGAAGTAAAACTGACTCGGAAACCAAAACGTCCGGAATTGACAGAAAATATAAAGAATGGTGTCCTTCGAGTGACAGGAAAGAGCATTGATTGGGCCATTAATATCCGTTCCGGATTGGTAGAGTATTTGCGTTTTAATGGCAAAGATATTCTCCGTAAGGGTGCTTTTAAAGCTTTGGTTATTGCTGATAGTTCTGATCCTTGGGGAATGGAAGTGGACCGATTTGACCAAGTCATTGGGCGGTTTAAGCTTCTATCACAAATGAAAAGTGGAGAAATTTCGGGTTTTCCATGCAAAAAAATGAAGCCGGTAAGGGTAATTGAAGATGGACCTGTCAGAACAGTTGTAGAAGCAGTGTATGGATATAATGATTCTTTTCTGGTATTGACATGGAAAATACCCAGAAACAGCAGTAAAATGGAAGTTGCAGCACGAGTTTTTTGGAATGAAAAAGACAAGATGTTGAAACTGTCATTACCCACATCTATGCAGAATCCTGTTTACATGGGAGAAGTTGTCTACGGACGTGAGGAATTGCCCAATTCCGGACGTGAGGTTGTTGCACAGAAATGGAATGCTATGGTTTCAAAAGATGATGACCTTGCATTGACCATAGTCAATGATGGAACCTACGCGTCATCATGCTTGAAGGGTGAGATGCGAGTTACTTTGCTGCGGTCTCCTGGCTATACCGCTCACCCATGGAAAGGCTGGCAGGTAATGCCGGATAATATGTTCCGTCCACGTATGGATCAGGGTGAAAGAATCTTTAACTTTCAAATTAATGGTGGGCCTGTAAAAGAGCGAATGGATGAAATTGCTCCAGAGGCCCAGGTGTATAATGAAAACCCCATGACTCAATGGTTCAGCCCATCCGGAACAGGAGTTCTTGCTAAACCCTTTGCAACTCTTTCCAATCAGAGGGTGCAAATCACCACAATTAAGCAGGCAGAGAATGGAAAAGGGTGGATTATTCGTCTTTTTGAACCAACTGGCAGAAAACAGAAAACACAATTATCTATTGAAGTTGGGCAGGCCATAAAAATCAATTTAACCTTGCATCCATTTGAAATAAAATCCCTTCTGGTAAATATTAAGCTTGGAATTATTACTGAGACAAATTTAATCGAAGAATAAAAAAAGATTTCATTGCTAAAAGATTAGGCTCTTCATAAGTTATTGTGGATAACATTTAAAATATGCTATTCTTATGTTTTATCTTTTTTTCCCAGGGTTCACACCCTGGGCTAGCAAGATGTCGTCCCGATGGGGCTATTATTACCCACAATAATCTACGAAAAACCTTATTTCATTGGAATAACTTCAATCGCATTGCAAAATTTAGCGGATAAATCTTTTCCTTTATCGGCACTGAAATTTATATTTAAAATGCCATCGTTTACTTCAATATCAGGAAATTCTTGGATGGTGATATTCTCAAATTTCTGATAACATTTTTCGAACACATCAAATTTATTGAGTTTTTCCTTTCCTTCAACAACAACATTAAAAACAAAATTCCCCAGCTTTGCTCCAGGTTCATATCCTACTTTGAAATATAAACGCACTTTGTATTTACCAGGTTTTACTTTGAAACGGTAGGAATCAATACAATAGGCTTCAGATTGAAACAAAAACGCGTCAGCATTTTTTTTCAGATTTCCGACATTACGAGTTACTACTTCATATCTTCCTAGGTAGCCGTAGCTTTTTCCTTCAGTAAATTTTTGATCTGAGAAAAACAGAGTTCCGCTTTTTGATCGGGCAAACTCTTTTGCACCGCAATTCAGCGCGTATTGACTGTTTGCCAACATAGATAATTTTTCTTTGAGAAAACCCGATGCATTTAATTTAAAGATTTCAGCAGATTTTTCTGAAAAAATAAGACGATGTGCTTCAGGATAATTTTTATTTTTTAAAGCCTGTTCTATATCCATGGCACACTTTGAATACACTTTGGAGGAACTTTTTTGTTCTTTCATCACAGCAATCGCTTTTTTCAGTAATTCTAATTTTTGGCTGTAATATTTATTGAGTTCAGGTGAAAACACTTCATCTCCCTTAGTAAGTTTGACATTTTCACCTTTAATCAAAAAAGATCTAAGTTGATAAGGTTTAAGTGTGATATGAAAATCTTCCTTGTCCCTATTCTCTGTTATAATACCGGAGGACAAATCCTTAATTCCCATAGACTTATCTATATTAACTGATATTTCACAAGGTTTCCATAATAAGCTGACTGCATAAAAATAGCAGCCTTCCGAGGTGTTAAGGTATCGTACAGCAAATGAATCAGAGAATCCACTTACGCTTGCAAATTTGCCTTCCGGTAAAGCACCGTAGGCTTTAGCAAATTCTCTGGTAACATCGTCTCGCCCCGAAGTTCCTATGGGCTGAGCTCCAATCAGAATACGTTGAGCATCCATAGTGGCTAGAGAAAATGAAAATGCCTTGAGAAAGTAGCGACCAAATGGTTTAATATCAGCATTTTGAAAATAGTTTTTATAAATATCTGACTTTAAAGGATCTTTAAAAGTCTCAAAATAAGTATTATAGATATTTGCATATCCGATGCCATCTTTCAAAAATGGCTTGAAAGTTGATGGATTATACAGAGTTTCATCAATAAGCCCCTTGTTTTTTCCCCAATGCTGATACCATCTACTCATGTTTCCTCTGCTTAACGGAACAAGATAAACATCGTTAATCTTATTTATAGTAGCCATATTGATGGCCCACTGTTCATAATAAAAATCAGAAAGAGCGCAACTATCTTCCACGCCCTTGTCCAAAGGAGAGCCACCTAAAACAATATTCAGCTTCAAGTTTTTATTATATCGATGCATTAGATCAATACAACTTTGAATCAATAGCGTGTACTTGTTAGATCTCCAGGAAAGCCACTCTTTTCTGACTTTCTTTGTTAAAAACTCACAGCGTGAAGCCGCTGTCTGCCGGAATGCATCGGGTATTTGGATTCCTGTTTCCTTAGAAAATAATTGAGTAGTATATTCTCCATATCCTTGATCCAGACTAGAAATGGTACCTTGCCCCAACCACCAATCAAGCCCAACAAATCCGGGAGTATTTCCATGACGTTTTATAACTGTTTCGATGTTATTAAGAAATAGCTTTTTCACATGCGGATTAAATAAATTAACCTTCGGGCCACACCAAAATTTCATAGCTTCTCCATTAGAGTCATAAATAACATAACCTTTTTTTGCCTGCTCAGCGAATTGATCAGATGCAAGACTCAAATCAGGAAGAGTATACCAATTTATAGTGCCGATAAAATTAATCCCTCTTTGATTAAGTCTCCTGATGAAATAATCAATTCCCCCGTAAACATAAGGAAATAGCCCCTTTGTGTGAGTGGAACCCGAGTATTCATAAAATCTCATATCGTACCGCATGATGGGATAAGAAAAGACGTTCTGTCCGGTATAGTCCAGATAATCACAAAGTATTTCTGTCCTTTCAATTGTTGTTGTGAGAGGTTTTCTGCTTCTGTCTTTTTCATTATAATTCATCAGCAGATCAAATGTCTGATCTTCATCCAGATACCCTAACCGACGATATGGCAGACTTTTGGGACGAATAATTTGTAATTTAGGCAATCGCTTTTTTATAGAAAATATTTTTACGCTACAAAGTGCAGCGGGATAATTTTCAATCATCGTCCTGGCTTCTAAAAGATAGCGTTTTATTCCCGGATAAAAAATATACTGTGTTTTTTGTATTTGTTTTGTAAGAGGATACTCATTCCCGCTTTGTATACCACCTTCCAGGCGATCTCTAAGCTCTCGTCTGTCAGATTCCGGATACATATAAAGCCCCATGGATCTTGGTTTATTGTCTGGCCATGTTAATTCTATTAATACAGGTGTTTTATTGAGAAACTTATCAGGAAATGTTATTTCCACCGCAAACCTGTCTTCTTTGTTTTTTCCGGCCTCAAGATAAGCCTGATCTGCATCTGTTTTAAAATCTATGTCACCATCATGTGAAATTGAGCTGAGATCACCATTTGTAAATACTTTTTCATAGATAAGTTCCCCTTTTGTTAATCCTTCTGAGTTTGTGACGGGGGTAGCAACAAACTTATGGGATGTTATTGGAAAACTACGCTGGATAATAGTACCGTCAGAAGTTATGATATTACACCTTAAAACATAATTGCCTTCTGGAAGCTTTCCCACTGGGAAGTTTAATGTTTGAGGTTTGTCTATATTCAGTTTTTTCTTAATTTCCTTAATCACCACATCATCTTTATATAACCCGACTGTAATATCAATTTCTGCCTTCACATCAGAATCCAAGCTAAGTTTCGGTCGTTCATAGAAGCCGCCAGGAGCAAGTAGTAGAGGTAAAGTTTCGTCTTGGTTAGAGAAAACAATCGATTTGTCTAAGATAATATCTATTGGCATAAAGTCTCTATACGCCCGGCTTACTTCTGTGTCAGAAAGGGGACGTTTGTATATTTTCAACTCATCAAAAGTGCTATCCGCTGTTTGAGAACGATTTAATCCTTGTTTCCCTAAGCAAATTTCAGTTATAGACGATAAATCTATATCTTTGATTTTTGCATAAGATGGGGAATAGGAAATACCGTTAACAAACAGCTTTGTAGTTTTCTGCTTATTCCAAACAAGGCATATATGGGTCCAATCTCCTTCGTAAATAGCTGAGCGAATGTGGTTGTTAACAGACATAGACTCTTTTCCCTCATCCCTTGCCAGGTCGGCTCTGAGCCAATTCCACATAAAGATATAAACCTTGTTCTTTCCATTAGCATCTAAACCGGAAAAAAGAGGGTATGAAATGAAATTTTTATAATTCTGAAGTTTTCCATTCCAGTTTGGTTTGAACCAAAACATCAAAGTTCCACTCCCTCCGGAAAATAATTCTTTAGCAGGGAATACAACATTTTCCTTTGATTTAGTTGTGATGCTGACCAGCAATTGTAATTATGGGGTTTTCTACCCCGTTTAAGAAGAAAAGTATCAAATACCCATCGTTAAGTCAAACGAAAATGAAAAAAGTTACCGTTTTTTTTTATGAATGTATATATTTCACTACCT
>Ga0307987_1000748_pt1 | contig 18935 bp, 18 predicted proteins | sample EllFjometagen181_FD_203157 | JGI IMG/M metagenome (GOLD analysis project Ga0307987, IMG submission 203157) | Marine microbial communities from Ellis Fjord, Antarctic Ocean - #181 | ecosystem: Environmental > Aquatic > Marine > Unclassified | place: Southern Ocean | collected 2014-10-08
CCCCCACTCCCATTCAATCTCTCACCATCCCCCATCTGATCCAGGGGAAGGATGTTTTGGGGCAGGCAAGAACCGGTACCGGAAAAACAGCGGCCTTTGCATTGCCGCTTCTTTCCCGCATTGATCTCGCCAATAGAAAACCCCAGATTCTGGTGTTAACCCCCACCCGGGAACTGGCCATTCAGGTGGCAGAATCCTTCAAGACCTATGGTGCCAGGATGAAGGGGCTTAACGTGTTGTCCGTTTACGGGGGACAAAGTTATGGTATTCAGTTGACGGCACTTAAACGGGGGGTTCATGTGGTGGTGGGGACTCCCGGACGACTCATGGACCATCTCCAGAGAAAAACCCTGAATTTTTCTGATCTTTTTTGTGTGGTACTGGATGAGGCAGATGAAATGCTTCACATGGGGTTTATTGAAGATGTACAGTGGATATTGGACAGAACCCCCAAGGATGCCCAGACCGCCCTTTTTTCTGCCACCATGCCGGGGCCCATTCGAAAGATTGCCCAGAAATACCTCACAGATCCAGAAGAGATCCTGGTTCGTTCGGATGTGGATGCCATCAGCACCATTAATCAACAATTTTGGATGGTCAAGGGAGAAAGAAAATCCAATGCCCTGAGCCGGATATTAGAAGCCACCTCCTTTGATGGGGTCATTGTTTTTGCCAAAACCAGAATTGCCACAGTAGAGGTGGCAAAAAGTCTGGAAGAAAAAGGGTTTAAGGCCGAGGCCCTGAATGGGGACATGGCCCAGAATGTCAGGGAACGGACCATTGCCCGGCTTAAAAAAGGACTCATTGACATTCTGGTGGCCACGGATGTGGCGGCCCGGGGGTTGGATGTGGAGCGCATCTCCCATGTGATCAATTACGACATGCCATCCAAGGTGGATCCCTATGTCCATCGCATTGGCAGAACCGGGCGAGCCGGACGCACCGGGGAGGCTATTCTATTTTTAAACCGCAATGAGCGCTGGATGGTGAAAAATATTGAAAGGGCCACCAAACAGAAAATTCGGGAGATCCTACTGCCTTCCAACCGGGATATCAATGAGAAACGGGTGAAAAATTTTAAAGAGGGCATTACCCAGGCCCTGGCCTCGGAAGATATGAGTGTTTTTCAAGAGCTGGTTGAAGCCTATGCCCTGGAGCATGATATTCCTGTGGCCCAGGTTGCAGCGGCCCTTGGTAAACTGGCCCATGGCAGCAGCCCTTTTCTGTTACCGGCCCAGGACCATGGCAAAAAGGGATCAGCCCCTGCCATGAAAAAAAATACCCCTCCCCGGAGTAGACAAGCCGGCGAACGGACTGCTAAAGGGCATGGCTCTCCTCATCAAGGTAGTGAACATTCCCGTAAAGGGGCTGACAAATCCCGTAACGGGGAGGACCAGTTTCGGCAAGAAAGGGAGAAACCCCGGCAGGAAAGAGATAAACCCCGGCAAGAAAGAGAGAAACCCCGACAGGAAAGAGAGCTACCCCCGGGTAAGGTGTCCTCCCGTCAAAAAATATCCGATTTTGATAAAAAAAACCAGACTGGGAAAGAGTCTTCCAGGACTGTTATGGATCAACCTCTGTCCACAAAGGAGAGGGGCAACGCGCATGAAAAGGAAAGAAAATCTCCAGAAAAGAGAAAAATGGCTCCACTGGAGAGGGGAATGGAACGATTTCGTATTGAGGTGGGGCGAGAACATGGGGTCCAGCCCAAAGATATTGTGGGAGCCATTGCCAATGAGGCAGGCCTTGAAGGCAAACACATTGGCTCCATAGATATTCACCCGGAATTTTCCCTTGTGGATTTGCCCACAGGTATGCCAAAGGTGGTTTTTCGGGAATTGAAAAAAACCTGGGTGAAATCCCGGCAAATGGCGATTTCTAAATATATGTAAGCCTTTTTTTGATCCATTCCCCCCATAACGATCGTCTGTTCAGGTTTGAATCCTGAGCAGGCTGTTCTATGGGGGCCTGTTATCTTTTTCCTCTTTCTAATCATCGTTTCTGACAATTTATTCTCTACACATTCCATTTGACATGTATTATAGTGAACCCGCAGTCATCAGAGAGTCAGCCTATCTTAATATGCCAGTTACAAATGTGCTCATGCCATCAATATTGAGATGATTGAGGCATAAGCGGTATTTTAGAATTGGTCAACTCCCTAACACTATAGCGACACTTTGACTTAAAACCCTATGCAAATTGATTTTCCTTAGCGTAATCAGCATTAAGCATAGGCAAAACAATACGCGTTTTTATATGAACACTCTAAGTGTCGCTGTAATGCTAAGTTATCAGCTTAAATTGACATACTCCCAAACCTAAAGGATTGGGATTCTAAAAGATCGCTCTTAAAAATTTCTGATTCATCGAGATCGCCCGAACTTAAAACTTAGGTCTTACGGTTTTCTCCACAGACTTACTTTTAAAGTGCTCCCGGATGCCCCTCGGTACACTATGGTTTTTTGAATATCCACATTTCATGCTTACACGGCTACTTGTAAGTTGTCAAGAAAAACAGCTAAAGCAAAAACTTATATCCCAAAGCTAAAGCATTGGGTTTTACGGCCTCAAGGCCGGATTATAAAAAGGAAGATTATATCCATTGCAGCAATTCTAATTATGACACTTGATGGCTTTCCAAACTGCAAGTTTACGGTTTCGCTCAACGTAAATTCAGCACGTTACGCACCATTAATGCCGCTTGGAAATCCATAATTAGAATTGCTGTATCCATTGGGTTCGATGATCGTATTCCGCTGCGGGAGGGGTATATAATATATGAAAGGCTTGGTATTTACAGAGTTCATTGAAATGGTGGAAAACGATTTCGGGTTTGAGGTGGCAGATCGCATTATTGAAAATTCTGACACCACCAGCAAGGGTATTTTTACCGGTGTGGGAACCTATCCCTCCCAGGACATGATGTCCCTTTTGGGCCAGCTGGAAATGGAAGTAAATCAGCCGGTCTCGGATCTGCTGGTTCATTTTGGAGAGCATCTGTTCCATCGTTTTTCCAGTCTCTATGTCTATCTGGTGGCAGATATAAAAGATACTTTTAAGCTGTTGCAGCAGATTGAAGATTTTATTCATGTGGAGGTGAAAAAACTTTACCCCGATGCCCAACTGCCCGCCATTGACACCCGTATGCTCTCCCATGACACCATGGAACTGATTTATCGTTCCCGCAGAAAACTGGGATATCTGGCCCAGGGTTTGATGATGGGATGTGCAGCCTATTTTGGTGAAACCATAGAAATTCAGATGGAAAATCTGGCGGAGGATGCAAGTGAGGTCAGATTTACCATCAGGAAGGTGTGATATGGATCCTGACATTATAAAAAGAGCCCTGGATCGGGAGCGAAAAGCCAGAAAAGAGGCGGAACGCATCATTGAGCAGAAATCTTTGGAGATTTACCAGGCCAACCAGGAGTTGTTGGAGTTAAACCAAAGCCTTGAACAGCGTATCCAGGATAGAACCCGGGAGATCGAATCCTCCAGGAAAGATTTGATGCAGGCCAAGGAAGATGCCGAGGCCGCCACCAAAGCCAAATCCCTTTTTCTTTCCAGCATGAGCCATGAGATTCGGACCCCCTTGAACGGCATCATCGGCATCACCGAGTTGATGATGAAAATCAATGGAGATAGTCGCCTGGGAGAAATGTTAGTTAACATGAAATACTCAGCGGATAATCTGTTGGTCATTATCAATGATATTCTGGATTTCTCCAAAATTGAAGCAGGGAAGATCACCTTTGAGCGCATAGACTTTTCCCTTGACGCACTGCTTGACGGTCTTCGGGAAACCTTTAGATTTCGTAAGGAAGAGAAAAACTTACGTTTTATTGTGGAAAAGACACTGGACGTGCCCCAATGGATTGTAGGGGATCGGGTGAAGTTAATTCAGATGTTAATTAATCTGGTGGGGAATGCCTTTAAATTCACCTCCCAGGGTGAGATTCGGGTGTTGGTTACACTGTCAGGGCAGGGGGATGATGATCTTTGCCTGCAATTTTCTGTGAAAGATACCGGGGTGGGCATTTCTCCATCCCATCATGATCGTATTTTTCAAAGCTTTACCCAGTCTGAAAAAGACACTGTGCGAAAGTATGGCGGTACCGGGCTTGGCCTTTCCATCACCCGCCAGCTCATTGAGCTGCAAGGGGGATGTATCTTTCTTGAAAGTGACCTCAATCAAGGGGCAAATTTTTATTTTCAACTCTCCTTTGGTCGGGGGCGTGCCCCGGTTGACCTGGATGATAATAAATCAATTATGGTAAATTCCCTTCTTCAGGGACGGCGGGTATTACTGGCGGAAGACAATAAAATTAATCAGTTTGTTGCCACAAAGTTTTTAACCGGCTGGGGTCTTGATGTGGACATTGCCAACACCGGGCAGGAGGCTGTGGACATGGTGGCCGATGGTGCCTATGATTTGGTGCTCATGGATCTTCAGATGCCGGTAATGGGCGGGGTTGCAGCCACTGAAATTATCCGGCAACGGGAAGAGGAAAGAGGAGGCCACGGGTATTTGCCCATCATCGCCCTGACGGCCAGCGCCTTTGAGGAGATTCAACAGGAGGCCATCCAGGCAGGTATGGATGACTTTACCACCAAACCCATTCAACAAAAGGCATTGTATGCCAGGATTGAGAAATGGATATTGAAAAAATAAAACATACAGATGATTCTTTGCTGGTTCGAGAGATTGTGGACAGGCTGCCATGGGGGATAATTGTTGTTGACCATGCCTTTAATGTCCAATTTATGAATCAGCAGTTCCAGGAAATTTTTGACCCGCCAGCACCCCAGTTGCTGCCAATGGATGGGGAAAAATCGCACACCTGCATGGGCCATATCCTCGGGTGCAATTACAATGGATCTGTGGATCATCTTGAAGGTAAGGGGGCCTGCCGACATTGTGATTTTCGTACCCCCATTGAAATTTCAGACCTTGCTCCAAATGCCCCTGCCCCGGAGGACAAATATACGGTGGTGAAGGAATTTGCAATCAACGGTGAAAAGGTATTAAAGTACCTTGAGGTCCAGCGTATTGCCCTTAGTGGCCATCGTATGATGTTTTTGGTGGAAGACCGCACAAAGGCTGCCTTGGAAGAGTTGGATTCTTTGGAAAACCCCTCTGTATAAGGGTGATAAGTGTATGGACTAAAGTTTCTTCCCGTTATAAATTTAAATAGCACCCATCATCAAGGCAATTGTTTGATGTGTCAAGGGGAAAAAATTTATGTCCTGCTACGTATTCAGGGAATGATCAATGCCGTTTTAATATTCACACCTGATTTAATCAGCCCTTGCTCCAGCATGATCTGTTCTGTCTGCTGCCACGCCTTTACATCAATGTGCCCGATCTCTTTGCTGCGGTCTGGCCACACCAGTTCCCGGGTGGATGCCAGCTGTTTCTCCTGGAGAGCTTTGGGGGTATTTTTGTTATATCTTTGAAGGATGGTCAGGGCCAGGTCTTGGTTGGCGGGGTTCATGGCCATGTGCCACCCCTTTAACAGGGCCTTCTTGAATCGGGCCACTATTTCTGGATGCTCCTTCATCATCTTTTCCGAGGTTACCACAGAGTTTGCCACAAATTGAACCCCGTGATTTACAGGGTTGAAAAATTGAATATCCTCCCCTTCCTTTCTGAGTTTTTCTCCGATGATGATCCCCTGGGCATTCTTGTACACCGGCCACACTTCAATTTTATCCATGTAAAAGGGGGTATAATCGTATCTGACACTGGCAAGGGTGAGTTCATTTTCCTTGACGCCCGCCCGGGAAAGCAAGGTCTTCATGATGGTCTCATCATTGCCACCATAGGTAATCCCCACGGTACGGCCCCGGAGATCTTCAACGGTGTTGATGGCAGGTTTGCTGTTTTTACTGATCCATTGCAGGGGGTTGATCTGGAACAATTGAGCAATGACCACCACCGGAGCCCCTTTGGCCCGGGCCCGAATCACCTGATCCGCCGATGCCACCCCAAAGGCGGCATATCCCATTTCAAGTTCCCGGATGGCATCGCGCTCCGGCCCTCCTGCCTTGACGGTGATATTTAAGCCTTCCTCGGCGAACAGATTCTGGTCTTCGGCCAGGATATCGCCTGTGACACTGGCATTGAAAAGCCATTTAAGGCGATAGTTGAGGTTTTCTTCGGCCCGGCAGGGTGAAACCATGGAGACCGCAAAAAGAGTGCATGAAATAAAAAAAATGAAAAAGAGATGTATGATGTTTTTTTTCATGGAAGTTCCTCCTGGTCAACAATGACCCATTTATTGATGATTTTTTCCCCCACCCATTCCAACGTGCCCTGGTAAAGGGACAGAAAAATACCAATGAGAAATAGGGCAGCCAGAATTTTTGCAAGATCACTCTGGTAAAGGGCAATGCGGATGGCATGGCCAATACCGGCGTTGGCTGCAATGAATTCCGCCACAATGGTTCCTGCCATCGCCAGGGTGGCACTGCCGGAAATAACGGTGGTGAGTTTTTGGATATTTTCAAAGGCCCGGATTTTGATCTCCAGCTGCCAGCGCATTCTGCCCGTGGCCAGATAAAAATGTTCAATGTCGGTGATGGGCTCGGACATGATGCTCACCACGGATAACAGCAGGGGAAAATAGCAGATCATGGCGGCGATGATTAACCGGGCTGCAAACCCATCCCCTAATAAAATAAAGATTATGGGAGCCACAGCCACAATGGGGTAGGCCTGGATGTTATAGGCCGCAGCCTTGATAAAGGAGCCGATCCAGCTACTTTTCCGGGCTGCTGTGCCAATGGAAAAAGCCATGATAATGGAGAGGACCTGGCCCACCATGGCCACCCCCAGGGTATTTAAGACATCATATAGATACCCATGGGCCACGGCCAGGCCGGTGTCCCAGATCTCCAGGGGGCCGGGGATTACATAGTCAGACAGGCCCAAAATTGATTTCAGGGCCAGGAGAAAGCCAATCCCTGCACCATATACAATAAAAAATTGTGAAATTCGTCTAACAAGCATTCATGATCCCCAATAAAACAGCATCCAGTTCAGGGCTGTTTATGACATCATTTCGGTGGATATTCAATCCTTTTATCAGACTGGTCTGGGGCTGTTTTCCTGCCTTTAAAAGTACCAGAATGGCATCGCTGAATTTGGACACTTCCATGAGATTGTGTGAGATGTAAAGAAAAAATTTCTGGGGAAACAGTTCCTTTATTCTAAAAATAATATTTTCCTTGGATCGTTCGTCCACATTGGCAAGGCTTTCATCCATGACCAGCAGGTCAAAATCCTGGAGCAGGTAGCGGATCAGGTTAATGCGATTTTGCTGCCCCAGGGAGAGTTGGGAGAACTTTTGGGTCATGAAGGGTTCCATGCCAAAGGCTTCCACCAATTCCCGGCAAAGGTCTGTCATGCCGGGGGGGGTGACTTTTTCCAGGTGTCGGCCAATGGAAGACCAGCCTGGGAGACGCTCCTGGTTGTAGGTGTACAGGAAAGTGGCATCCTTTTTTTTAAGGATTTTGCCGATATATCCGTTGATATCACCGGTTAAAAGTTTGGCAAAGGAGGTTTTCCCCACACCGGAAGGCCCAAACAGGGCATGAAATCCCGGGGTATCAAGTTCAAAGAAAATATTTTGGAACACAAATTCAGAAGACTGGGGGTAGCGGTATCCCAGATCCCGACATTCAAGAAACATGGTTCAGCTCTCCTTGGGAATTTCCCTGTCATGCATTCCAATGAGATAAAGAAGCCCATCCAGTCCCACACTGGAGATGGCTGTTTCTGCCCGGGCCCGGACAATGGGTTTGGCATTAAAGGCCACCCCCAGACCCGCAATGGTGATCATGGGCAGATCATTGGCCCCGTCTCCCACGGCAATGGTTTGTGCAATGGAAATATTTTCCTGTTTAACCAGCTCTTTGAGCAGGGATGCCTTTTTTTCACCGTCAATTATTTCACCAGTGACCTCTCCTGTGACGATACCGTCTCGGATGACCAGTTCATTGGCATGGAGATAATCAAATCCCAGTTTTTCTTTGAGATATTTTCCCACAAACGTGAACCCACCGGAAAGGATCCCAAGCTTGTACCCCAGCCCCTTCAGGGTCCGGGTGACCAGTTCCACCCCTTCGGAAAGGGGTAGGGTGGCTGCCATGTCTTTTAGTTCCTCTTCTTTAAGCCCTTTGAGTAGGGCCACCCGTCTTCTAAAACTCTCCTTAAAGTCCATTTCCCCCCGCATGGCTGATTCCGTGATTTTTGCCACGTCATCCCCCACACCTGCAAGTTTTGCCAGCTCATCAATGACCTCGGCCTGGATCAGGGTGGAGTCCATGTCAAATACCACCAGCTTTCTATTTTTACTGTAGATGCTGTCTATATGAAAGGAGATATCAATACCGGTCTCCTGGGAGATCTCCATGAAATCCCCCCGCATGGATTTTATGTTGGCCGGGGTGCCGCTCACCGTGAGTTGGATACTGGCCCGGTTGGGAAGATTCAGTCCATTCTTCAGGGAGATCCTGCCGGTGAGGCGGGTGATGCCGTCAATATTGAGATTGTTTTCTGCAATGACGGCGGTAACCCGGGAAATCTGAAGGGCTGTGATCTTTTTGCCCAGCAGGGTGATCACCCGACGTTCCTTGCCCTGGGCCTGGACCCAGCGTTCATACTCATCAATCTCAACGGGTTTCATTTCCACGGCCAAATGTCTTTTATGCCCTTCATAAAGCATGTCTTTAAAGATGGATGAGAAATCTGCATTAACGGGGATTTCCACAAGTATACCCAATGAGATATGCTCATGGATCACGGATTGACCAATATCCAGTACATTGACATTGTAGTGGGCCAGAATGGCGGTGAAGCAGGTGTCCAGACCTTTGTTGTCCTGGCCTGAAATGTTGATCAGAATGAGTTTGCTCATGTCTTTTTATCTTTTATGCCCTTTTAATTTGTATTTACCCTGGAAGTGGCGCAGGTGGTGCTGCCGGAAAATCAACACTGCTGGGGCGTTTGACTCATTAAAAAAAATCTGCCGTAACCTACCATGCCATGGCATTGGATTCAATATTTTTCAAATGGAATTAAAAAAGGTTGACAGATGGAGGAAAAACCTTTAAAACCTCTTTCATCTTGTTGTGCCCAGGTAGCTCAGTCGGTAGAGCAGGGGACTGAAAATCCCCGTGTCAGCAGTTCGATTCTGTTCCTGGGCACCACACACAAGATAAAGGTTGCGGGGGCGTAGTTCAGTTTGGTTAGAACGCCTGCCTGTCACGCAGGAGGTCGCCGGTTCGAGTCCGGTCGCTCCCGCCACCATCTAAAATACAAAAAGAATATTGTCCCCATCGTCTAGCCCGGTCCAGGACACCGGCCTTTCACGCCGGCGACAGGGGTTCGAATCCCCTTGGGGACGCCATTTGTTTTTTAAGTTGTCTATGTTAAAAGAAATAAAGCCATTCAGGGAAGTATGACTCCTTGGACGGTTTTTTTTGTTTGGGCCCGAAGATAACAGTATGAGTCTTCACAGGTCAGAATTGATCGTCTGGTCAACAACATCATAATATACGGATAAAATTCGCTGAAAAATACGCCCCCAAGTATATTGGCGTGCAATGTCTTCGGCCTGGGGATCATTATAATCCGGAGATTTCTTTACGGCAGCCATCATGTCAAGAAGGGTCTCGGATAAAATCTTCTCCAACTGAGCCTCATCTGATTTATAGGGACGGTCAATGGTTTCAAGGGGCGGCAAGTCAATCAGGCGGACCGTCTCTGTGTTTGTTTTGCCAAAGATCTCCTGAAATCCGGATAATTTTGTGGTGATAATGCGGCACCCCGATGCCAGGCCCTCGAAAAGCACCAGGGGCAGACCTTCAAAAAATGAAGGTAGTACCTGGATATGGGCCTGTTTCATGAGTTGGGCCAATCGCTTGTGGGAGACATAGCCATGGTTTGTCACTTTTTGGCCCAGTTTTTCTGCAAGGTCGATGCAGTCGTTGAATTCTGGTCCATTGCCGCTGCCCGCCATGTGGAGATGCCAGTCCTGATCTTGGATACTCATTAGGGATTTTAATAGCCATGGAACGCCTTTGCTGCGATTGTATTTGCCGGCATAGAGGATGTGGACGGTTCCAGCAGGTTTTTTGGGGACGCGGGTAAACTGGGTTTCATCATAGCCGCCGCCTGCAACGACAATCTTATCAGGTGGGATATCCAGGGTGCGAGAGATATCTGTTTTTTGATCCGAAGACAGAGCGATTATTCTGTCCAGTTTCTGACAATGGCGTTTTACAAAGTGCCTCAGATGGGGGCAGTTGTTATACTGCCTTAGTTCGGTCCCATGGCAGGTGGTTACTATGGGAATATGGGGAAACAGTTGCCTTACCAGAGCTGACAGTAAAAAAAGGTGGTTCGTGTGGATAAGATCCGGATGAAATCGCTTCACAGCATCTTGGAGCACCTGGCTGAATGCCGATTTGTAGGCCGTCAGCCGTTTTCCTTTCAATTCTTTGAACAGAGAGCTGTTGTAAGGCATCACATCCGACATACCGGTTACAGGAAAATCAAGCTGTTCGGATTCAAAACAGACGTGGGAGCAGCAGTCTGGATTTAGATCGGTTGATGGACAGGTGTTGTCTGATGGCACTCCAACCACCCTGTAGTTTGAAAAACCGTGTTTCTGGGACTGCTTGATGATGGCCTCAAGATAGATGCCACTGCCAGTCTTTTCAGGTCTCTGTCCGATCACATGGAGTATTTTTAGAGGAGTCATTAGGGATGCGGGGTATCCTTTACCCCAGGGGGGCAACAGCTTTGTCAGCAGGATCCGTGGGATCCTGCTGATAGGGTTAAGTAAAATTTAAAATCATGCTGTTATTGGCAACAAAAGGCTTAAACGCCATTCCTGCCTTTTGGGCGATAGGTGCTGGCACTGCAAATCCGTCTGAATATTCAGCATAATTGACAAATGTTCTGCCATCAATGCGGACTTTCATTCCGGGTTGCGGTTCTTTTAAAGAGACAACGACGTCCCGGTTTGAATAGACGTCATGAAGTTTTTTAAAACCAAGTTTCAAGGCCGTTTTACCGATATCAACATTTAAGTAATGCCGGGCTCCGGTAGTGGCCCTGGTTTTATGTTCATTTTGAATATGTTTAAGAACGGTTTTTAATTGTTCGTTCATGGAATCACCTCCTGGTTCGGGTTAAATGCCATCAATGAATCAAAGATAAGCAGATTAACCTTTTTGCCAAGGGTTGAAAATATTGGAGGTTGAGTTTTGCGATATTAATCAAACCTGAATTCTTCTGGATATCTGTCAATATAAAAAACTTGATCATTGTGTAGTAGCGGTGGTAGTAACAAGCCGTGTGACTTGATCACCCCTCTGATTGTTTAAGGTGGGTGTGTGATCAAATTCCCCGGGTGGTGGACAATTAATTATAATAGAAAGGGTCTTTGTCGTCATGATAACGGATTTTAAAAATCAGAATACCCCCATTGATTTTGAGGTGGTGAGGGACAAAATTAAAGCGTCAGGTGTTTCATTCATTGGTAATGGAACCATTCGTGAAATCGTTAAAGTTGCCAATGAAATTCAGCAGGCATCTGGTAAAAAATTCATTCGAATGGAGATGGGAGTTCCAGGGCTTGCGCCACCTGAGGTTGGCATCAATGGTGAAATTGAGGCACTAAGAAGTGGGGTTGCCGCGAAATATCCCATGCTTGAAGGGATTTTACCCCTTAAAAAGGAAGCTTCCAGATTTATAAAGATGTTCATGGATGTGGATGTGCCTGAAGATTGCTGTATCCCAACAGTGGGTTCCATGCAGGGGGGCTATGCAAGCTTTATGATTCTTGGAAATATGGATGCCCAAAAGGATACCATTCTTTTCCTTGATCCGGGTTTTCCGGTTCAAAAACAGCAGCTTAATGTGTTAGGCCAGAAGTATGAGGCCTTTGATGTCTACACCCACAGGGGGGATAAGCTTGAAGCAAAGCTGGAAGCCTATTGTGCAAAGGGCAATATTTCCGGCATCATATATTCCAACCCAAACAACCCTTCATGGATATGCTTTAACGACGATGAGCTGAAAACCATTGCAAAGGTGGCAGATAAATATGATGTCATTGTCATTGAGGATCTGGCCTATTTTGCCATGGATTTTAGAAAAGATATTTCCATGCCGGGGAAGGCACCTTTTCAATCCACCATTGCAAAATATACCAACAATTATATTCTTCTTATCTCAAGCTCCAAAACCTTCAGTTACGCAGGACAGCGGGTGGGACTTCTTGCCATATCCCCGAACGTTTATGCCCGGCAATCTCCCTATTTAAAGGAGCGGTTCGGCTCTGATAAATTTGGATATACCTTAATTTATAAAATTCTTTATTCCCTTTCTTCAGGCACCTCCCATTCTGCCCAGTATGGCCTTGCCGCCATGTTAAAGGCCGCCAATGACGGTGACTTTAATTTTGTGAAAAATGTCAGGGTGTATGGCGAAAGGGCTGTTGTCATCAAAGAGCTGTTTAAAAAGGCAGGCTTTGAAATCGTGTACAGCATGGATATGGAAAAGGTTCTTGGCGATGGCTTTTATTTCACCGTATCTTTTCCCGGCATGACAGGAGCAGAACTTGTGGAAAGACTTTTATACTATGGCATCAGTGCCATTGCCCTTTCCGGAACAGGAAGTGATTATGAGGGCATGCGGGTGTGCATGTCTCAGATTGGTAAAGATGAATTTAAGATTTTAGAGACAAGACTTGAGCAGTTTGGCAGGGATTCTATCTGTTAAAGTTATTTGTCCAATGAAGTATCTGTTCAACAGCACCCCATCTTCACCCATTCAGGCCTTCTCGAATAGCAATAGTATGCTTCGAAGTCCTGACTAGGCAAATATGGGGTACTGCTAAACAGATACTGAGCGGTGGTTCTCCCAATTCTGGGGTGCTATCTGAATCGTTACCCAATGTATAGTTATCAAAAAAAGTTGTTATTATAAATTTGCAGATAGATTCTTTTAAAATTAAAAACGTTTATTGCCCTGGCTGAAACAACAGGTTTCACCAAAACGGGGATACAGGTTAACAAATCCCAATCAGCAGTGAGCATGCAGATCAAGCGACTTGAGGATAAATGAATAAAAAAAAAGTTTTTACCCGTATTAACCAGATCATCATGGAGAATGAATGGCTTGACAGGGTGGAGGACGTCTCATTTCTGGCGGCAGGAGAGTACAATGAAAATTATCTTGTCATTGCAGGTCAGAAAAAATATGTCTTTCGCATCAATCATGGCACCCAACTGAACCAGACGGATCAGATTCGGTATGAATATAACGTGTTAAAGGCAGTTGAAGCCTCTGGAGTTACCCCGAAACCCCGGCATGTAGCATCCAACTCGGCTTTGGGAGGGGTGTTGCTCATGGAGTTTATCCCCGGCCTCCCCTTTGCGTTTGACCAGGATCTTGACAAAGTCCCCGGGGTTTTTGCCGCCATCCACCAGTTACCCGCATCTGAAAAACTGGTACAGCAGATAGATCCTATGGATGATATTGCCCGGGAGAGTTACGAGCTTTTACATAAATTCCCCCACCATCCCTTGGTGAAAGAAAAGGCCACACTTCTTGATTATCATGAAAAAATTTTAGAACTCAAGCAACAGCACCAAACCTTGTTTGCCCATGAGCCCCTCTGTATTGTCAACACCGAGGTGAACTCGGGTAATTTCATCATCCGGGAAAATAAGGGGTTTTTGGTGGATTGGGAAAAGGCGGTAATTTCATGTCGTTACCAGGATTTGGCCCACTTCATTATTCCCACCACCACGCTGTGGAAGTCGGATTTTAAATTCACCCCGGAAGGACGGCTTGATTTTCTACAACAATACTACCATTTAATAACACCCGGGTTCTCATTTGATGAACTTGAATTTAAAACTGCCATGCTGGAAAAAACGATTCTCTTGAGGGCACTGAGCTGGTGCTTCATGGCCTATGTTGAGTACACCAGCCAGGAAAGGGTCTTAAAAGATCAAACTACTTTTAACAAAATAAAAGCGTACCTCGGGAATATTGAATGTTTTTTGAAGTAAAACAATTGAATAAATCCTTTGGAGATAAGGTATTACTTAAAAATATCAGTTTTGGTGCAGAAAAGGGTGATATTATCTCCTTTGTAGGTCCATCGGGGGTGGGGAAAACCACCCTTCTTAAAATGATAGCAGGGCTGGAACAACCCGATTCCGGAGAAATTTTGTTTACAACCCGCCACAACGGTAAAAATCCTGCCGTCATGGTTTTTCAGAATTTTATGCTTTTTCCCAATATGACGGTTTACGATAACATTGCCTTTGGCTTGAGAGCCGCAAAAATAGACAAAAAACACATTGAAGAAAAAGTACAGGAGATGCTGGAATGTTTCCAGATCCAGGAGAAGCGGGAAGAATACCCCAAATCCTTGAGTGCAGGTCAGCAACAGCGGGTGGCCATTGCCAGGGCCATGATCATCAGCCCCTCCATTTTGCTCTTGGATGAACCCTTTGCCAATCTTGATAAAAATCTCAAAGCGGAGACCGCTTCATTTATTCACCATACCCAGAAGAAATTTAATACCACCACCATTGCCGTCATGCATGATCAGGAGGAAGCCTTCCGCATGTCAGACAAAATCGGGGTGATGCTGGATGGAGAATTAGTGCAGTTTGATACTGTGAGCCAGGTGTACCACGAGCCCATATCCATTAAGGTAGCGTCCTTTCTGGGCCAGGTGAATATTCTTTCCCCCGAGGCCGTGGGAAAAATATTCATAACAGAAGATTTGGATTTTACCATCCACCGATATTATTTTCGGGCGGAAGCCGCCACCATGTCTTGCAATCCCCAAGGAAAGTGGGAAATTACGGAAATCGTTTTCTTTGGTGCGAATATCAGCTATCATATAAAAAATGACAATTTGATCTTTTATGTTAACAGTATTAATACTCATTTTAAAGCAGGAGATACCGTGGATCTTACCATTCATAAGATCCTGAATGAACCCTTGAATAGTCGGACTTGAATTTATTTTAAGGAGAGCTATATGAAAAAATGTGGTTTGGTTCTGGTTTTGGTTTTTTTATGTTTGTCCTGTCAACAGCAAGCCCCTGAGCAGCGCTCTTTGTCCTATGACCAGGCCCTGGAAAAATCCCAGGGAACCAAGGTGAACTTTTACATGTGGGGTGGTTCTGTCACCATAAATAAGTGGGTGAACGGCTATGTTGCAAAGACCTTGAAAGAAAAATACAATATTGCATTGAATATGATTCCCATGGATGCCGCTGTGTTTGTAAATAAACTTCTTACAGAAAAACAGGCAGGAAAAAAAACCGGCACCATTGATGTGATGTGGATCAATGGGGAAAATTTTAAAAATTCCCGGGAAGCGGGACTGCTGTATGGCCCGGTGGCCGATAAACTCCCAAATTTCATCAAATATATTGATCCAGCCACGGTGGCATCTGACTTTGGCTTTCCCGTTGATAATTATGAAGTTCCCTATGGCAAGGCCCAATTTGTTTTTATTCATGATACTGCCAAGATACAGCCTGCCCCTGAAAGCTTTGCTACACTCAAACAATGGATCATCACCCATCCAGGAAAATTTACCTATCCCCAGCCACCGGATTTCACCGGATCTGCTTTTCTCCGTCAGGTTTTTTACGCCACCACGGGGGGGCATGGGAAATATATGAAGGGATTTGATGAAGATCTCTATTTGAAAAAATCTCCGGCATTGTGGGAGTATCTGAAGGAAATAAAACCGTATCTGTGGCAGAAAGGTGAGGTCTATCCCAAAGATATCGCGGCATTGGGGCTTTTATTTGAAAGAGGGGAGGTGGACATGAACATGTCCTACCACCAGGCCTATGCGTCAAGCAAGGTGTTGGAGGGAAAATACCCGTCCACTGTGCGAACCTTTGTGATGAAAGAAGGGGCCATTTATAACAACCACTTCACGGCCATTGCCTATAATGCCCCCAACATTGCCGGAGCCATGGTGGTCACCAATTTTCTGCTGTCTCCGGAGGCACAACTTTCAAAAAATAATCCTGAAAATTGGGGGGATTTTACGGTGCTGGACATGACAAAACTGGAAGCATCAGATCGCCAGGCCTTTGATGAGCTTGATCTGGGGGAAGCCACCCTTTCCCTTGATGTGCTGAACCAGCACGGTGTGCCCGAAATCCCAGCGGCTTATATCACACGGCTGGAAAATGACTGGAGTCGGTTTGTGCTGGGAAAAAAATAGATTGTCTCAGAACCGTTTGAGAAGTCCGGCTTGCTTTATGGGCACTCTTTCCGAGAGTTCCCAAGGGCGCATTCCCCACTTGCATGGCCCGGGATCAATAATGCTCATAAGTACCCACACATATATTTTTTAGTATTCAATGAATATATATCCTTGATATCGCTGAATTTTAGCTTGAAGAATATATGCTCGGGTACTTAAGCCAAGGCTGACAGCGTTTTTCACGGCTAAAAAATACACCCAGATCAATCTACGAGAGGTGAGGTTAATATACAAAAATCAAACAACCATAAGTCAGTAACACCAATTCATCTCCCACTGAATCAGAGATTCGGAAGGGGACTCCTTGGCGAAAAGCTGAAATTGCTCCCGGCATTTATTCCTTTTGCGTTGTTTTTTGTCGGTGGTATTATTCTGACAATGATCCAGTCCCTGGGGATGATGAACCCCCTGGTTCATTACGATTCCATGTGGACGGCCTATAAAATTGTGCTCACCCATGGTCATTTTATGAAATCCATTTTATTTTCATTTTATGTGGCCTTTGTTTCAGCTGGGCTGTCCATTATTTTCGGCACCCTGCTCTCCTATGGTATCTGGCATCTGCCCGGGATTTTACAAAATAAAATCGTGGTGTACAAGATCCCCATTGTACTTCCCCACATTGCCGTGGCCTTTATCACCATGATTTTTCTCAGTCGATCCGGCATCATTGCGTCGGTGTGCTACCACCTTGGCATTATTTCACAGATGGAACAATTTCCAAATCTGATTTTTAGCCGGTATGGTATGGGGGAGATCATTGCATATATTGTCAAAGAGACCTCCTTTGTCACTTTGATGGCCATGTCTGTGCTGATGAAATTTGATAAACGCTATATTCAAACGGCCCGGCAGCTGGGAGCTGGGGAAGTGCGAATTTTTTTAAGTGTGGTGCTGCCCCATTTAAAAGAAATTCTCACCACCACCTTTTTGATTCTGTTTATCTACAGTTTCGGGGCATTTGAAATTCCCTATATCCTGGGAAGTAGCACCCCGGGAATGCTCAGCCTTCAGGTGTATGATTATTATTTCCGACATGATCTTTCCCTGCGGCCTATTGCCATGGCCCTGCTGGTTATTCTATTTTTGATTTCCTCTTTGTTTACCTACTTTTATTTTATTATTTACAATAAACTGGGGAGCAAGTGGGATTTTGTTGATAAGGGAAAGGTGTGAGACGCGATAAACTTAAAGTGATTTTGCTGTGGATGGTGTTTTTATTCCCCCTGCTGGTGCTGGTGCTGTATAGCTTTTCAGGACAGTGGACATTTCCCTCCTTACTTCCGAACACAATGAATTTCCGGACCTTTATCTATTTAAAAAAAAATATAGGGCAGATTTTTATTCACATCAGCTCTTCTTTTTTTTATTCCATTGTTGCGGTGATCCTTTCTGTTGTCTATTCCCTGTTGCCAGCAGAATTTTTGAGCCGTCGGGATTTTGCAGGAAAAAAAATTATTGAAAGCCTGTTGCTGGCTCCGGCGGTGCTTCCGGTGATGACCTTTTCTGTTGGGATTCATCTGATGTTTATTCGATTAGGGCTTGCCGATACCCATTTGGGTGTGGCGTTGATTCTTTCTGTTTACAGTTATCCTTACATGTTAAGGGCCTTGATTTCCGGTTATAAAACCATTCATCCTGATTCCATTGTGTGCGCCAGGAATCTGGGGGCAGGCTTCTGGCAGATCCTCTGGGAAATTGAGATTCCCATGCTGCTGCCTGCCTTGACTGCGGGTGCCTCCATTGTATTTCTGGTGGCATTTTCAGATTATTTTTTGGTGTTTCTCATTGGCGGTGGTTCAGTGCCTTCCTATTCTGGGTATCTATTTCCTTTTTTAAACTCAACGGACTGGTCCCTTGCATCGGGATTGACCCTGTTATTTATTATTGTGCCTATTTTACTTTTTTTGTTTCTGGATCTGACGGTGATCCGACTGTATCGCAAATGGCTTTAACTCAATGGGGAAAATGGGGTCAGAACCAAGCTTACTCACCAATAGCTATTAACATAAAAAGGGAAGCTCCATGTTCATATCCGTTATTATTCCGGTGTTACATGAAACAAAGATCAATCATTTTTTGTCCGATCTTTTGGAAAAAAAAGGGAAAGAAAACTTAGAAATTATTGTAGTGGATGGTGATCCCATGGGGTCCACCCTTAATTTGATATCAGATAAAACAGTCAAAAAAATAACTTCAGCCAAGGGGCGTGCCATCCAGCAGAACAAGGGAGCAGCGAAAGCAAGTGGTGATATCCTGCTCTTTCTCCATGCTGACACCCTGCTTCCCCATGATTTTCCCCATCTGCTTCGGCAGGTAATTTATTTCGGGAATTCCGGCGGTGCCTTTGATCTGTGCATTGAGTCTTCACATCCTTTCTTAAAATTGGTTTCCTGGGTGGCTTCTATCCGTTCCCGTGTGACCCGGATTCCCTATGGGGATCAGGCCATTTTTCTCACCCGGGATCTGTTTTTACAGATCAATGGATTTCCGGAGATTCCTCTTATGGAAGACATTGCACTGATGCAGAAAATAAAAAAGGCCAGAGTGGGGTTTCAGATTTTGCCCCAGAAGGTGCTGACCTCTGCCAGAAAGTGGCAA
>Ga0307987_1000749_pt1 | contig 18930 bp, 28 predicted proteins | sample EllFjometagen181_FD_203157 | JGI IMG/M metagenome (GOLD analysis project Ga0307987, IMG submission 203157) | Marine microbial communities from Ellis Fjord, Antarctic Ocean - #181 | ecosystem: Environmental > Aquatic > Marine > Unclassified | place: Southern Ocean | collected 2014-10-08
TTTAAATTATTAAGATCAACTATCAAATTAATCAATTCCTGTGCTTCCTTTTCAAACTCTGCTTTGCTCTTTAAAATTACTTCTGTTTCATGTTTTTCGTATCCTAGCAATATCATTAATTCTTCTTCTGTATCTCTATCCCCAATCGGGTGAGTTTCTGCAATTACTAATTCATAATGCCCTTTAGATTCACCATCTATATAACCACCACAAACTTCTGTATCTTGGTCATATTTACTTAATTTTAAAATCAATTCTTTAATTTTCATAATCCTGTTTTTATTTTTTTAAATTATTAAGATCAACTTTCAAATCAATCAATTCCTGTTTTTTCTTTTCAAACTCCGCACCGTATAAACTAAAGGCTTTCATTTCATTCTTAAATTTACAAAACTTATCATTAACATCTGGCTTTGTTTTTAATTCAATACTGAATTTATTACAATGGTAAATACTATTTGCATGAGTTTCATTTTTAATATATTTCTTGATTTGGTTGTGTGGAATATCGGCAAAAACAACAAGGTAATAAATAAGCATCCTTTTCGCTTTTGGAATATTGCCCTTCCTGGAATCATTTTTTAAAACCCTTTCAGCATCCACACCCCATAAATTTGAAGAAATCCTTGCGGCTTCTTTTACTATTTTTTTCATTTCTTCTTTTGTTTAAATTTTGTAATAATGAATCCAAGTCCAAGAAGTATTGAATCCCTACACTCAATCTGGCTTGCATTATCGTATTTTTCTGCATCATTTAACATTTCATGCATTGCGCCAAACTCCCTTTTTTGTGGCGGTTTAATTGCCCTTACCTTTTCGGAAAGTTTAATTTCTGGTTTTTTATTCCAAAACATATCTCTATTTTAAATGATTCATAAATTTATGCATAGCATTTTGCCACACATCTTCATCCACTCTTTTGTGATCTACATTTAAACATTGATTTAATGATGACGCTTGAAAACTCATATCATCAGTTCGTAATAAATCACATCTAAGTCTACCATCAACATTCCTTACCCTCCAATACCAATCTTTCCATTTTGTGTAAATAGGTAAATCCTCCGCTCTAAGCGTTTTTAATATCGTTTCGGTGTGTTCGTATCTAAATTCCATTATATTGTCTTAAAAATTAGTTCTAATAGCGTAATCAACGAAATTAGTATCCAAAACAATCCGAAAATACCAACCAACGAAACAATCATTTTTAAAATGTTCTTCATAATTCGTTTTTTTAATTGCTTTAATAAGTATTTATTATCTATTACCTTTGATTGATAATGATTAAAATCATTTCTATCTGTTGATTTATTCCTATTTTTAATATCTAATGCAATGCAGGATTTTAAGATTCTGATTTTTCTGAATAGTGTTTTTGTTCTTTTCATTTTGTTTTATTTTGTGGGGGAATTAGGATTCGAACCTAAATGTCAAGAATGTTTGTAGTTACACTTTGCTGCTTTCACCGATTCAGCCACACCCCCAGTATTTTTAGTTCAATTTTAATTTAGCCCATTTTTCAGCTCTTTTTATTGTAGAATAATCTTTAGAATCCAATACTTGTTCCTGTCCTTTGTAAATCTGAACATAAAAAGCTCTTACTATTCCAGAACCATCTGTTATGATGTTTACTGCTTTTGTTCCCATTTCGTTTCTTAAAGTTGTCATAATAGTTTGTATTAATTATGGTGCAAACATAATACTTTTAAACAACTGACAACAACTATTTTAAGAAAGTTTTAAAAAAAGTTTACTCCAAACCATGTAAAAAAGAAAATGCACCCTATAAAATAGAGTGCATTAACTTAAAAAACTTGTACTATTACTAATTAAACAACTACAATGATACGCTATTTTTTCCCAGAATCAGCATTTTCCGTTCCACTTTCACCAATAGTAAATAAAACGGGTAGTATTCCAAGCACAACTAAGATTAAATTTAATACTGTAATTCCGTTTGTACTCATATCAGTTGTTGCCGCTAAGATAATAACACCGCTAATGGTTCGCTTACTGCTTAATTTTCCTTTTGTATCTTTTAGAAGTCCTAAACCAGTAGTTAGCACTTTCGTAATTGGATCTAATAATTTTAGATTTAACATATTTTTATTTTTAAATTAATAACCCCAAATAGTTGGGCTTACTTTATCTTTATCAGAATCCACATGGATAAATTTCTTTTCAAAGTTTATTCCAAACCTTTCAAATCCAGCACCACCAAGTCCCCCTAATATAAGTGCCAATTCTTTTCCATTCCTAAACCGAATATCACTACCAACACCCTTTATATGTGCTGATGTTGGATTCTTTATTGATAATGGATGCTTTTCACATCTGTAACCGCTATTAATAGAATAAGGAATTCCAGAAATACCCCTAGCCTTATCCATCATTTCAGTATGTTCCTTTTTTATTTTGTTTGTTCCGCATCCGCATTTACACGCAAACTCTGATTTCTTAAAATATTTCATTTTCTTTTTTTATACTTTTTATATTTCTGATATTGATTATAAACCGTTATAATTATGGCCATTGATAATGATATTGTTGTTAGATAAGTATTAATATCCGTTATTTTTAATCCAACCGCCCCCAGTATTGGTGTCCAAAGTATAATTCCCTCTTTCATTCCGTTTTCAATTGTTGTTTTCATTAGTTATATTGATATTTTTAGTATTCCCTCATCTTGCCAAACCCTTCCTGTTATTCCTGGATCAGTTGTTGGTACATTAGTAAAATCAATTTCCGTACCATTAACTTCTAAATTTGTAGTTATTTTTGCATCACCAACAACTTCAAGTTTTGTGGTAGGTGTTGCCGTTCCTATTCCAATATTTCCATTTGAAACTATATTGTTTAAACTAATATTTCCACTCTTATCCCAAATGTATTCCGTTAAAGCCGCTACATGAATAAGTGTAGCTATTGGAGTTGTTGTTAATGAGTTTTTAGTCCTGGTGATTCTAATTAAATACTCCGAACCCGTTCCAACCGCCCACGCAAAAACATCTACATCTTCCCATAATATACCGCCACTATTCTTAAATGAATTTGTTCCATCTACTGGAATAAAAACCTCCCAAGACCCAACCCCTGTTGAAAACTCAAATACTGGCTTCACACCAGCACCACTTGCTACGGTGCTTAATATTATTTCTAACTCTTCAAATTTTGCAGAACTACCTATTGTTATTGTGTCATTATCAGCCGAGAATATAGAAATATTTCCAGCACCTCCAGTAGATAAGGCAGCACGAACATCCTCAACATTAGTTAAAATACTATCAGCATTTACCAGCACCCCCGAAAGTTGCTGTACTGGATTTACGGTTGCAGCAGTTTTTAAGGCATAAACATTAGATGAACCCTCATCAGTAGTAATTACTTCAAGTGCAGCTATATCACCACCAGTAGAATCCACCTCATCTACACTAACTACAATAACACCATCATCCGAACCCGTTCCAATATCACCAGTAGTATAAGCTATACTTAAAGCCTTTACATCACCAAATCCATCAGCAAAAACATCCAATTCTATTGCATGATCATCATCTTGTGCAGACCTATGTATTACTATATTTCCTTTATCAACTACATCTTGCAATGTTTTGTTTTGATATTTAACCGCTAAATCTAAATCATCAATTTGAATTATTGAACCCACATTAATATCAACATCAAAAGCCAAAGATGAAAAGGTGATTGCAGTATCGCCAGTATTAAAATCAGCAGTTAAAGTTAATTTATAACGCTTATTCTTAGCAGCATTAAATAACTCCAAAACATCACCAGATTTAAAAGTTGAAGTAATCATTCCAGAAACGTCCAAAGTTGTAATAGGTGAACTTGAAACGGGGACATAAGTTGTTACAGTTGCAAAAACAACATTTGAAGGCGTTACTGTTGGTGCTGGAATAACCATTGCTTGTGCAGTTGTTGTTGGAGCAGAGCCACCCAAAACAATACCACTATTTAAACCATTATTATAATAGTTTGTTGCTACTCCAGATGCAATTATATAATCAAATTCAAACCACTCACCAGAAACCTCATCCGTTAAGAAATTAAAATCACCCCTTAAAAATACATAAGGAGTTCCATCTTTATCTAATAAACGCCCTATCGGATTTATTTGTTTTATCGCACTTGAGCCACCACTTGTAATTGTTTTGTTAGTTATTGATAAAACTGTTGTTGTGTTTAGCTTATAACTTTCAGTATTTTGGTTGTTTAGTATTTCTTTGCAGAGTAATAATGTAATTGTATCATCCCCTAATAAAGTACCAACACCCCATTTTCCTGTAAAATCTGTTAGCACAAAATCCAGTCCAGGAGTTGTTGATCCTGTTGCCACAATCATTGCTCCAGCAGTTGCAATATCATTATCACCAAAAGGAAGTTCTTTTAAATCAATCTTATATGAATTATCAACCGTTGTATATAGTACGCTTTGTGAATTAACACCAACAACACCATTAAAAACAGGAGAAAACATTGAGTTGCTTCCGTTAATATTTGAATATGATATTCCAAAAGCAGCCCACAATCCAGTCATGGGCGGCAAAACAATTAACCCTTGAGCTAATACCGCTTCTATTCCTGCATGACCATTGTAATGACCATTATTTGCTCCAGTTTGTGTATGTGTGTAATATTCAAATTCCCAATCACCAGTAAAAGCCGAATCAGTTGGTATATTTCCTGCGCCTATTTCATTAGAACAAATATTAATATTATGAACTCCATTTGTAATTGTTATTTGAGTTTGAAAAACTAATGTAGGTGTTGGAAATGGATTTGAAGTTGGTTGAACGAATGAACCCCAATACAACCCACCACTACCATTAACTTTAATCATTTTAGTCCAAGTAGAAGTTCCTGACTCCCTAGCTCTAATTGTCCAGTTCATTTGCATTTGCCTTGGATTACCGCTTGGATTATTAAACATCAAAGATATTCTTTGAAAAAAACCATCAAAATCTTTTGCGTCTGTAAAAATACCTAAACTTGCAGTTTCGTACCAATCTGTTGTATTTACTGTTGATTCACCATTATTAGGAAACAAAGGAAACACTGTAAAATTATTTTGATTTGAAACTAACAGATGTTTAGTTGTAACCTCTTTTACTGGCGGATAAAAGCTGTAATTCGTTCCTGTTAATTTCTGTAATCCTAAATCTGCGGTTGCTTCAAATCGCAAATCATATAAAACATTTTCAGTCCCTAAATTTACCGCAGAGCTTTCAAAAGTTCCCAGCCTATTATAAGTCCGAGTTGTTATATTTACAGTACTTGCAACCGTTCCAGTTTCCGAATTTGTATATTCACTAATTTGAATAAAATGAACTGATCCACTCCAATAAATACAACGCATTCCCCACGTTTTACAAATATCTTCTAAAACCTCATAACAGTTTTTTACCTTATATTTAATCTCTAAAGAATTTTCATCTTCCTCTTCTTTATACCAGTTCTTTGAATTAATATACGATAATTCAAGCGGATCATCACCAACACCAGTTCCTGGCATTTCTTCATTATACCAGTTTACACTTGTTTTTATTTTATAACTATTATATGATGCCGAATCCCAATATGTTTGTAATCCAGCCTTTGCCAAAATTTCCTTTAAAAAATAATTCACCTTTTGAAATACCAAAGGAATATAAGTTTCATTTTCAGAATAAGGAGCGCTATCTGTAATATCTGGGACAAAATCCATGTCCTTTAATAATGCCAGCCCATCAATAGCCTTTAATTTCACCTCATAAGGATAGTATAAATCCTCTTCATCAGCCAAATCCATAATAATAAACCCAGCCCAAACTGGAGTTTGTGAGGTGGATGACGAATTAAAAACATAAACATAAACATCCCTTTCATTATATGTTGTTCTTAATTGATTAATGAAATTTGCATCAGATGAATCCTGTACTAAAAAAGGAAATTGAAATTTTGAAGTAATAATTTTACTAAACTTTTTATCACCATTTGCATCATAACTTAAAACAGGGCCGCCTGCACCCTGTACGAAAGTAGTTGCAGAACCTCCAGTAAAGTTCTTGTCCCATATTTCAACCCTAAAGGTTTCTCCATTATAGGATTGTGATGTTGAGGTGTATCTTAAAACTCCAGCCATTTATACAAATCTTTTACGGTTAAAATCAGCCTTTTGGCTAAGTAATAATAAATCATTTCCTTTTATAGTTCCATAAACTTCTACTCTTTGCGAACCACCTCCGCCCATCATTCCTTTTAATTTATTAAGCGGGGCAATTACTTCAGGATTTCCAGATCCAGCACCAGCATATTCACCCATTAAACCAACAGTTGGCCCTGAAACTATACCACCATCCGCAAAGGCAGGAATTGGTGTTGACATCATAGTTGCAATATTAGCAGCATTTAAAGCCCCAACGGCAATTGCTAAAGGAATATTTGCAGAAACTTTTACAACTGCAGCTATTCCGTTAATTGTAGCGTTTGCAATTGCAAGGGTTTTATCTCTTTTGGCTTGTTTTATATTTAATTCTTTTTGCTTTTTATCAATCTTTTCATCCAATATTTGTTGCTTATCTGCAAAAACATTGTTTAAATCTTCAATTGCAACTTGCTTAGCCTCTTCATTTAAAATTGTATTTTCAATTCTACTCAATTGCCTTTCATAATCCGCATCTTGGATTTCTTGCTGCTTAGCCTTTTCATTATTTAAAGTAATAGTTTCTTTTTGTGAAACCGAACTTGCTAATTGTCCGATTGCTTGCATTGATTCCATTGCTATTGCAACTCCTTCTTTAATTCCTTCACCCCATTCATTCCAGAAGTTCTCCCAAATTTCCCCCATACTCATGGTTGTGCTATGTGTAGCGGATAATATTTCATCTGAAACGCTTTTTATTGCTGAAATAGGGCCACCAGTATCAACCTTTAATTTAACCAATCCAGAACCGCCATCTTCTTTTTCACTTTCACCACCAGCAGAACCACCACCGCCTAAACCTAAAGGATTGCCACCAAAAGAAGGAATCATATTTAAAAGCGCATCTTTAACCTCTCCAGCTTGGTTTTTCATTGCATCCGCAAACGAACCAAATTCATTTTCATATTCCTTTGTTTCAACCTTTAAACCCTCTAAAGAGTCGGAAATATCTTGAAATGGGTTCGGCATTTTTTCTCTTCCGAAAAATTCTAATATATCGTTAAATCCATCCAACATCATTGATAAGGGATTAAATTCAATAAACCATTGCATCACTTGAATCAATGCATTTCTTATCCAATTCCAATCACCCAACCTTTCCTTAAATGCTTCCCAATTTTCACGAACATAAGCAAATGCAACAACTATTGCTACAATTGAAGCTATTACTGCTGCTATTGGCCATGTAATACCCATAATTGCAACACCAATAGATGAAAGTATTGGAATTAAACCAGAAAAAACTATTGTCAAAGAACCAATCAAACTAATTGCAGGCCCTAATGCGGCTAAAAACAACCCAACCGTTACAATTACAATCTTTGTTGATTTATCAAAATTAGTCCAAGCCGCCATTCCTTTACTTAACCACCCCATTAATTTCTCCAAAACAGGGATTAATATTTCACCTAATGAAATAGCCAATCCTTCAGCTTGTGAAGCCAAACGCCTCATTGATCCAGATGCACCGCTATCCATTATATCGGATAATCTTTTTGAAGTTCCTGTTGCCTTACTTAATTCATCATTATACCTTGCAGTTTTTTCAGTATTCTTTGCTAATATTATACCAGCACCAAATGCCCTTTTACCAAATAATCCCGTTGCAGTTGTAACTTTATCGGTTGAAGTGTTAATTTGACTCATTGCATCTTCAAAGCTGATTCCTTTTGTCGCTAACTCTACAAATATCTTTCTTAAATGAGTTCCCATTGTTGATGCCTCCATTCCACTATCTGCCAAAGTCATCATATAAGCAGTTAAATCTTGCAATCCAACACCAACCGCATCAGCAGTTGCTCCAACAGTAGGCATTGCAACCGAAAATTTAGCCATATCCATTGCCGCATTAGAACTCGCCAAAGCAAATAAATCAACAACAACCGCAGAATCTTTAGCCTCTATTCCGAAACTATTCATTGTTGCAGCAACAATAGTTGCACTTTCTCCAAGATCATGCCCTGTTGCTTGCGCTAACTGTAATATTGATTTAGTAGAATTATTTATTTGTTTTGGATTTAAACCTAATTTTGAAAGGTTTAACTGTAATTCTGCAACTTGTGTTGCCGTAAACATTGTTGAACTTCCTAAACGCTTAGCATCAGCTTCAAGCATTTGAAATTCTTTTCCAGTAGCTCCAGAAACAGCTTTAACCTTAAGCATTGCCTGTTCAAAGTCTGCAAAAGTTTTAACGGCAATAACACCCAAACCGATAATTGGCATAGTAAGTCCTGTAGTTAAATTACTACCAACGTTCTTCATTGACTTTCCAAACTTCTTAACCTTCCTTTGTGCTTTCTTCATAGCCCTATCAAAGCCTTTGAAGTTTGCCCCAAACATTACCGTTAAATTACCAATTGCACCTAATCCCATTATTTTTCTTTTTTATATTCTTCTAAACTTTTAATGTATTCAGCTCGTTCTTTTAACTTTTTAAAATCTACATCAACTTCTTTTTTATCCCATTCAAAACTAATCAAATCAGTTGGCTTTATAGTTTTACCTTTACTGGCATGAACATTTAAAAGGTATGCCGTTTGCCATCTACACCGTTCCCATTCTACTCTCTGCCTCATGTTTTCCAGCTCATTAAATCCATCCATTTTAATCCAAAAATGTTTAGGAAGCATATCATAAAACTCATCAACTTTCATTCCCATTTGTCCGAAAGCTATGCGTTCCAAATCCTCCCAGGTTAACGCTTCTTTTTGCTGGGATTCTTCTTTCCCACCTTTTTAGTATTCCCGCCCATTTGCTCGGTTAAAATACTCATGCATCTTTGAATTGCATCATTATCTTCATCAATTAAATCAGCCAAGTCATCAATTGATAAAATAAATTCTTGTTTTGCTTTTCTAAACCCATCTTCCAATCCGCAAAGAATTAAAGTTAGCGCTGAATTTAACATCATGTTTTCTCCTAATTTATCCAAATCCGATAAACTGGTGTTTGTTCTGATTCCGTATTTTCTAAGAGCATTCATTCCAAATTTAATTGGATATTCTTTTCCTGCAATTTTTACAAATGTGTAATTTTTCATTTCCGTTTTGTTGTTTTAAAAAAGGTAGTGAAGGGAAAACACGCAAAACAGGTTTCCCCCCACTCCTTAAATTATTATTAAACTGCTACCGTTTGGGTTAATGCTCCCGTCCCTTCCATACTCATAGAATAGGTTGCAGAATCTTCCGTCCCAGCAGAAATTGATCCAGATGTTACAAATGCAGATCCAGTGTAAACAGTATCACCAGTTGCAGTTGCAGTTGTTCCGAATTTAACAGATAAAACTGCTCTTGTTATAATGTATGTTTTTAAAACATCATCAAATCCATTTGTTAAAAGCGTTCCAGATGCATCACTCCAAGCATAAACACCATCCGTATCAATACTCCAATCTCTTAATCCTTCAAGGCTTTCTTTCCATCCAGCGCTTGATTTATTTGTAATCTCTCTTGTTGAGTGATTAATATTTATTGATCCATTCTGTGCGAAAGCTATTAATTCCCCAGAAGCATCATAGACTTTTATGTCCGTTCCATTTATTACTGCCATTTTTTCTAATTTTTATTTATTATTAATTTAGTTTTTTTTCTTCTTTTTAACTTCTTTAGGTTTATCAATACAACCTAATTCAATCAATTCTGTTTTATCACTTTCTTTTGTGATTATCAAAAATAAGCCCTTTTTAAAGGTTTTTCCATGTCTTTTTGATTTCCAATCTTGTTTTAATTCGTATCTCATTTTTTTTAATTTCTAATTATATTATTGTTATTTTTTCTACTGTTACATCAAATACTGTTGGTTGTCCTAATATAACCTCTATGCTATTATCAAAAACTATATACCAAAATATAGGACTGTCTAAAGTTGCTTCTGTATAATCCACCCAATACTTAGTAATATCTTCAGGAGTTTTAGGTAAACCATAATAATCAGCACATTGTTTTCTTGCAATAATAGCTTCTTGTTCTGTTAAGTATTTATATCCGTTTATTTCTTTTATCATTAGTATATTGAATAAAAATCGTTAACATTTGTGTTGATTCCATGCACATTGCTTGAATTATCATTAGACCATGTGATAATTTCTTGAATTTTACCCGAAAACATAAAAGTTGCTCTTAAATATCCTATTGCATCCAATGATGAATTCATACCTCTACTTATATCATAGTTAAAATATAATTGATATTGATTATTTATAGAATATGAACCGGTTTGATTTTCTGCATAAGAAGTTAAATTCGCACCATTTAAGCTCATCCTTGCCTCATCATTAGTACTAATATCACCATCAAAACTTATTTGTGTTAAAGAGTTAAATATGTAATTAACTTGTGAAATACCTATTTTGCCAACAATTATATTATTTGCAATTGCATCAAAATTATATACGAACAACCCAGATTCAAAATCGGTTAAACTTGCTTTTGATAAATAATCATTAACCCCGTCAAATTCAACTGCTGGCTTTCCATTGTCTAAAATAATAGAACCACCTATTACCAATTTAGGCTGATTAGTTGCACTAGCTTGTGAAATGTTTTCATTGTTCCCACTTTGATCATACCAAATAGCAACAAATCCATCATTTGCACCAGTCCAAGTTGTTAATGTACCATCTGTAATTTCTGATGCAGTAAAATCTAGCTCTACATTATCAGAACTTCTTCTAACTCTCACTACATTAGTTGTTGTAGATTTTAGTTTTCGCAAAGAATAAGCTACTGCTGCTCCTGTATATACATCTAATAATAATGTTGATGGTGGTACAATGGAAACATTAACAATTCTTATATTAAAATCCAGAGTATTAACAAAAACACCTTCTGAACCACTATTATCAGTAAATTCATCATTATACCCTTTATATTGTATTGATTGAACAACAACCTCTTCATAAGTTCCACTCACCCTATCTAAAGCCGTTCTGGTTTTCTTTGAAAGCTCTGCGCCTTGTGTGTAAGAGCTTGTATAAACTCCAATCATAACGCCATCAACATCTAAAGTTGAAACACCATCTTTTGTATCTTCTGGGTTTTCATCTTTAACCTCATAAATAATAAAAGGAAATTGAGTTGTATTTTTAGCAACATTTGGGAATATCCGAGTTCCAACCAATGCAGAAACATCTGAATCATTACTTAATATACTATATATTGCTTTTCCTACTTCCATTTTAATAACCTAATGTTCCAAATTTCGCTAATCTTTTAGCTTCCTTAAATAATACTTTTTTACCATCAACTAAAATATTTTTTACCATCAAATCCTTTGTTGATATATATGCTGGTTTCATAAATGGAGTTGCTTTACCTTTTCCAAATCTATAATCCCCAGTTTCAACAAATGCACCATAATACCCACTTAAATAATAATTCCCAGCTGAATCTCTTTTTGCAAATTTACCTTTTACTCTTGGCCCTACATAACCACCACCTTCTGCCCTACTTGCTCTTGTGGTAAAATAACCTATACTTCCAACTAATTGATTTGTTTTATTTGGTGCTTTTCCTTGTGCTGCAGCAACTAAAGGTTTTGAATTTTGTCTAAAAATTTTACCCCATACTTTTGGATTATCTAATTGTTTCGGTAATTTTCGCATGAAAACCGCCAACTCATTAACCCCTACCATTTTAAAATTTGCGCTTGCCATTAGTCTTTTAATTCCGTTTCCAATTCTAAAAACATTTCCCTTCCATCAATTTGCCTTATAACTTTTATGTAATAATATTTTGAATCATATAAAACCCTATATTCAACATCCACTACATTATCAATATTCCTAACTGTAAATACTACTTTTGTTGTTGCCGTTAATTTATCCGATTCCTCCTTTTCCATTCCTCCATCCCATACTGCCTTTGCCCAAACTGTTTTATATGTTGCCCATGTTAAAACCTGCTCACCATAAGTGTTTGCAGTCTTTACTGGTGATTCTAAAGCAATTCTTCTATCTAATTCGCCTGTTTGCATTATCTTATAACTTGAACTCTATACTGATTTAATAAATATTGTGCTGAAAGCGGCATTTCATTAACCTGACTACCAACTACTACTTCTGATCTGTTTGCGTAATAATTCCCTATCATTAAAAGAATTGCTTGTTTTATTGCTTGCGGTACTTCTGCGGCAGTAGTAACGCCAACCGTATAATCAACAATTACTGCGTTTACTCTATCCTGAATATCTGGTAATGTTCCATCTGGCACTAATGTAACTCTTGCTGGCATGGATGACATGTCAATTAAATAATTTGTATCAACCCATTCCGTTAAAACACCATCTGAATCATAATAACTAATAGTTGTTACTGATGAAACCTGACTTTTAAATAATTCAGAGATTCCATTCCATGTATCGGCAACTTGCTTTAATTTGGTTGCCATGAAAAAACGATTCGTATATTCCTGCGCTGAATCGGTAGCCGCAGCAATTAAATCATCAATATAAGAATCTTCAACAGTAGTATCCACTTTTAAATGAACTTTAGCCTCCGCAGTTGATATGATTTGTATGGTGCTTGCAGTTGTTACTGAATATGATCTCATTTTATTTATTTTATAAAAAAAGGGGTGGCAGTTAAACCACCCCTTTTAAAATTATAATTACAAACTATACTAATGAAGTATATTTTACAAATGATGCTCCAGAAGCAACACCGAATCCGTAAAAGTTATTCATTACTAATTGCACCTCATTATTAACGGCTCTTGTGTACTGATCAACCAAGATGTTAGAAGGCCCAAATTTAGCCATTGTAACTCTTGAAAAATCTCCAAAAATACCATCACCAGTTGCTGGTGAAGTTCCAACCGCAGGAGCAGCACTAAAGTGCCCATCAAATCCTAAAAGTTTTCCATCAACATAAGCAGGAGCAACAGAAGCTACTTTTGCAGCACTCATTAAAAGAGAATACATATTCCAGTTGTTCACAAATGCTAAGTTTCCACTCAATCCATGATTGTTTGCAATAGTCTGAATAGCTTTTAACATATCAGAAACAATATTTGCACCAGCAGCAGTTGTTGTTTCAGTAAAAGTTAAAGTTCCAGAAGTTGCAGCTATACAACCAGGAGCATTTGTAACATTCGCACTTCCAAACATTGCAGCATCAATTTTTGTAGCCATATTACGGCCCATATCACGCATTACTGAATTTTCAACTCCTTGACCATTTTGTGCTAAAAGAACATTTGAAATATTTGCATATCCAGTAAGTCTTTTTGGCGTTAAAGTCAATTTACCGAAATCAGCACCACCATTAGCAGCAGCAGCAACTTCAGAAGCCCATGCAACAGTAGAACCTCCAGCAATAGGAAGAACTTGATCAGCAGCAACAGTACCCAAATCATTAATTCCAACTTTATCAAATAACCCTTCAGCTTGCAAAGCATCAACAAATGAAGCAACTGCTACAGGAGCAATTGCAGAAGTACCTTGTGAAATAGCTCTTTTTTCAGTCATGAATGATGGTAAACCAATCCCAGCTAAACTTGATCTTGCTTCCGTTTCAGCTTCTTGGTGCATTTCAGCCTCCAATCCTGATAAAACAGAACCATTTTTGATTTCATTTACCGCCTTAAACAAACTCCAGTTTCTTGTTTCTTTATCAACATCTGGCTTTACAACAACCGCTCCAGCAGTTGCAGCAGCAGCTCTTAATTGAGCTTCTAATTTTTCAGCTCTTAAAATTTTCACGTCTAATTCATCACATTCTAACAAATGCGAATCCATATCCGTATTTTCTTCAGTTGTCAAACTACGTTTTTCAGTTACCGCCAAATCTCTTAATGTTTCAAGTTTGGTAATGACTGCTGAACGTTCAGCTTTCAACTCTATTGAATTTTTTTCCATTTTTCTTTTTTTTATTATTATTAATTTATTTTCTTTTTACAATCTCAATCTTTAAGGCAACCAAAGAACGCTGCTTTAAGTCTTTTTCGTTTTTTTCATTTTCTAAACCCTCCTTATATTTAGACAAGTCCCTTTGAGCAACAACTAAATCACTTTCAGCATCCTTATAAGCTGGATAAGTAACACTTGAAGTATCAAATATTTCAGAAAATTTAGTAATAGTTCTCACATCATGCCCATCTTCATCTGTACTCCACTCCGTACCATCAACAGGAGTAGCGAATGAAAAAGAACTTTGTGTAATATTTCCACTTTCTAAGTTAATCCCCAAATCCCTAGCATAAGAAGTATCTGGTAATTCATATTCAAAAGCCAAACCAGTATCATCAGCAGATAATTTTAACGTCCCTTCACCAAATTGAGAACGTGCCATAATTAAATTCGGATCATGGTTTATTAATGCCCTAACATCTGATTTATTTATTAATTCATCAGTAAAAGCGCCTGGAGCAATAACTTCATAAAAGCCCATGAACTGACTTTTTGAACTATAAACCGCAGCATGCCCACGAACAATATGTTTGCCACCATCCACATGTTCAACTCTTGTTTCTATATTAAACGTTCTTTTTTCCATAGTTGTATCATCAAATTTTTTATTCCAGATATTACTCATCTTTTTTTGGTTCTTCACCAATTTTTTCTATTGTTGTCATATTTAACTGCATGAAATGCTTATCACCACCAACAATTTTATTATAATTTTCTTTATTCCTTACTTCGTTTAAACTCATTGCTCCAATATTTACCATAGTACGGTAATATTCAGCTCTATCTTTTGTATTCCCTCTTAACAGTCCGTTTACATTAAACTCCACAAATACTTTTCCCCTATCTTGTTTTGAAACTAACTTTGTATTTAACTCCTCTTCAATTCGTACCAAATAAGGCATCAAAGTGTAAGTAACAAATTCTTGCGATTGCATTTCAATATTTGAAAAAGAAGATTTTGAAAGTTCGCCAATCATGTGTGGAGGTAAATTGAACATACGTGCCACTTCAACCACGCTAAAGGTACGACTGGCTAAAAACTGCGCTTGATCTGGTGCAATAGAAACGGGTTTAAATGTTAATCCCTCTTCTAAAATTGCCGTTGAATTTGCACTTGTTAATCTTGAATATATATTATTAAATGAATCTTTTAATCTACCATAAGCCGTTTCGCTTAAAGTCTTATCAGTAGATAATACTCCGCTTAGTTTTGCGCCATTCTTGAAAAATGTGTTTCCGTATTCTTCAACTGACATTCCCCAGCCAATAGACTTTGCACATTGTTCAATCGGGGACATTCCACGAATCCCATCCTTTGTTATTGTTTTGAAATGAAGTATATTGTGTGCATCTTTAATTCCATAAATTGTTTCATAATACAAAGCGCCATCTTTTTGTATAATTTTAACCTTATCTTTATCTAATGGAATTAATTGTGTAGCTGCGCCAGAATGACCATTGCGCTCTATGTAGTCAATACTTTCACCCTCTGTACAAATACACAACATCATGTATTCAAAGAATGTTATTTTGTTTTGATAAACGTTTGGTTGGTATTTTAAAAGATTATAAAGCGGGCTTTCCTTATCAACCACTTTGTTTCCTTCTGAATCTATTCTATAAACTGTAATTGGTAAACTTGAAACACTTTCGGCTAATAAACGAATTGCCGCCCAAACTGCCGTAAAAGTAAGGGCCTTGTCTGCATCAACTGAAACTGCCGCCCCAAAAGTTGATAAAGAATTGAAACTCCTTTTTTCATTTCCAGTATTCACTGGAGTTGGTACAAATACATTCTTTACTCTTGCTAATAGTCCCAAAATATAAATATAATTTGTGCAATTATACCTATTGTTTCACTACTTTTTATGCAACTTAGTTGCATTTTTAGTTCTTTTATCTCTGCAATTCCTGAAACTATTATAATCCGAGTACTTTCTTTTATTGAAATTATCAAAATACTCCCTTTCAGTTGCCTCATAAGCCGCTTTATAAGTCTTTTTTTCCTTTGCAAATTCCCAAAATCTATTGGTAAATCCGTTAATTGTAAGAAGTAAGAGTATTTTTTTATCCATTTTTATTAACTTTTTCTAATTTCTCACGTTTTACATATTCCACTTTTATAAATTCAATAAACTTTTCTTCAGTCATTTTATCATAATCAAATACATGTATCCTCAACATCACATCAACAAATCCTACATGTAAATAGCCCATCCTACCATCAGAACCAATTTCTTTAGTTATTTTAATATCTGTTACTTTAATATCACTCATAATTTATTTTTATAAAGTTCTAATTCCCATTGATTCATAAATACTTTCTTCATCATCCGAATCCATAAATTCACCTAAAGCCATAACCATTGAAACAATACCATCCACCTTGTCTTTTGATTTGTTTTTTGCAACTTTAATATTCCCCGCTGGATCTTCTAAAACTGCAACATTTCCGAGCATCCAATTCATAGCAGGGTTTCCATCATGGATAATTTCTTTAGATAAAATTAATTTTTCCAATTCCTTAGTTGGGGCGCTCATAGAAACAAAACCCTGTCCGAATGGCTTCATATTTGCGCCATCATTCATCAGATCAGTAACCAGCATGGACGCATTCCATCTGTCATATGCAATTGCTTGTATTTTATACTTCAAACTTAGCTCGTTTATCTTTGCTTTTATAAAATTATAGTCCGCAACATCACCTGGAGTAGCAATAACATGACCACTTTTTATCCAAGTCATATAATCTACTCCATCCCGATCACTCCTTTTCTTTGCATTTACTTCTGGAATGAACAAAAAAGGAAGAAAAACAAACTTTTTATCTACTTCAAACACTAGAACAAAAGCCGAAATATCCCGAGTACTGGCTAAATCTAAACCGCCATGACAAATTTTTCCCTCTAAAGTTGAATAATCAAAATCAGTATGGCATTCCATCCATTCATTATGACCTATCCATTGCGTTTGTGAATCAGTCCAAATATTTAATTGCAATCTTTTAAAAGTATTTAAATAACTTGGAATTGTAATTGCTTTTTTTGCCTCTTGTGCCATGTAGTCTTTCTGCAAAGAAACGCCATAATTCGGGTTCGCTTTTATCCATGTACTTTCCAAAGTAACATCATCCTCTTCATCAGCTTCATAAATTACAGAATAAAACGTTTCATCAATTATTGATCCCGCTAAAACTTGCTTTGCGTATTTATAAACCTCATAGCAAATACTTTGCTTATCATATCCAGCCGTTGTAATTACAACCGTTAAAGGTTCACGCCTTGAGCCAGTAGATGTTGTTAGTGTATCGTATAAATCTCTATTGGGTTGTGTGTGTAATTCATCAAATATAATACCATTTGCATTAAATCCATGCTTGGTTTTACTATCACTAGAAATTGCTTTAAAGAAATTTCCCTTACCTTCATTTGTAACGCTATCACGAAACACTTTTGATCGGCTGGATAAATCATTTGAATTTAAAATCATTCCCTTTGCAATCTCAAAAACAATACCAGCCTGACTACGATCACCAGCAGCTGCATAAATTTCCGCACCCCTTTCACTATCCGCAAACAACATATATAAACTTATTGCAGCAGCCAAAGTTGTTTTTCCGTTCTTTCTTGGTATCTCAATAAATACTGTTCTATATTTTCTTAATCCAGAACCTTCAATTTTCCAACCGAAAATATTTCTTACTATTTCCTTTTGCCACTCTTCTAATAAAAAAGGCTTTCCAGCCAATTCACCCTTTGTATGTGTGCAAAATTTCTCTATAAAATCAATCGCCCTTTTACCAGCATCTTTATCAAAGTAGTATTTAGTCAAGGAAATTTTGTATTAAGGTATTATTATTTATTATTGGAGTAGATATTGAGGCCCTTGCAACTGGTGTTAATCCAAATTGAGTTGCTAATTTTAAAGCCATTGCCAAAGCGTCTTTTGCTATTTTTTGGTGTGGGCTTGTTTGGGATTTCTTTAAATACCTTGCGCCACTTTCATCAACTGCATAAACTTTTTCAATTCTACCTTTATCCCTTAGTTGTGTTTCTGATTCAATATATAAACTTATTTCATTACAATATGCTTCAACCAATCGTAAATCAACACCATGTAACATTTGCAAATTAAATAATTGAGTTGTTACTTTTACCCATTCACCTTTTCCAATTTTAGATAATAAACCAGGAGCATCTGGAATTTCTGGGCAAAGGGCAACAACCATTTCATTTTCTGGTTCTCGGCTTTTTTCAGTTGTCCCCTGCATTTCCTTTAATCTTGTTGGTATTTTCTTTCTTCCTTTTGCCATTATTTTTTAAGTTCTACTGATTGCCTTTTTATAACATCTGGTTTAAACTCTCCATCCATCTGTAAGAATACTTCTTTTTTTATTAATGAACATAATCCTATTAATTCAATACCACCAAATCCATCATTTACGCGCAACAAATTAGAACTACCATCTGAAAACTCTTCAACTGTTGTAGTGTAGGTTTTTGTTTTTATTAATGTTTTTTCCATAATCTATTTTTTTAAACTCGGTTCGGTTCTTATTAATGCTGGTATTCCTTTATAACTATCATCAAATATTTGCTCCATATACTGATCTTCTTTACAATTGCATTTTGCCTCCTTAGGTTTCCATTCACCATCTACATAAATTGACGTTATTTTATAAATAGTTTTTTCAGATCCACACCCTTCACATTTAAAATCAGCCATTTTTTTTTAATTTTTAACCCTGTTAAATACTCTTTTTTATATACTACAAACCCGCCAGTTCTACCAAACCCCCAATTTTGCGTATGTATAAACAAAGG
>Ga0307987_1000750_pt1 | contig 18920 bp, 12 predicted proteins | sample EllFjometagen181_FD_203157 | JGI IMG/M metagenome (GOLD analysis project Ga0307987, IMG submission 203157) | Marine microbial communities from Ellis Fjord, Antarctic Ocean - #181 | ecosystem: Environmental > Aquatic > Marine > Unclassified | place: Southern Ocean | collected 2014-10-08
AGGAACAGGGTGTCGGGGATGAAGATGCTGGGGGACATGCGCAGCTCGTCCATGGACAGGATCTGCTTGCGGTACTGCTTGGGGATCTTCTTCTTCAGCTTTTTGAGGGTCTTCTTGTCCAGGATGGCCTGGACTGACAGCACCAGTCCCCAGTGCAGGGTCTGGTCGTCCTGGATCGGGCCACTGAGCATGTGGCCGGCGGGGCCGATCCCGATGTCGATGGGGATGGTGACGCTCTTCTTGCGCTTCTTGCCCGCATGGGCGGGGAGGGGCAGCGCCAGGAGCACGACGAGTAGCAGGAGGCGGGCCATGGGCTAATCACACCCCGACGCATACCAGATCCACTGGGTGGTGCCGAGACCTGCGATACCGGTGCTGTCCCACCGGCTGAGCACGATGTCCACGGCGCTCGAGCCGTTGAGGTCCATCAGCGACCAGTAGGGTTGGGTGGTGCTGGTCTCATCGTAGTATTTGGCGAACTCGCCGTTGCCCCAGCCTTTCGGCAGGGCCCAGGCCGAGGCGCTGGACTCGAAGCCGACGCCGTCGTTGTCGTGGACCCACCAGGTGTCGGTGCCCAGGCTGGATGAGCCCGACGAGGGGTACTCGGTGACGATGAGCTCCACCATGCCGTCGGCGTCGATGTCCAGCAGGCCCCAGGCCGGGTCGTCACCGTTACCATCGTAGATGGCCTCGTATTCGGCGGTGCCGTAGGCCGAGGGCAGGGACCAGGACGAGGCCGAAGTGGAGAAGCCCGAGCCGGAGTTGCTGTGCCACAGCCACTGGGAGGTCCCCAGGGTGGAGATGCCGCTCGAGGCCCACTCGGTGCACACCAAGTCCATGGCGCCGTCGCCGTCGAGGTCCATCAGCGCCCAGCTGGGGTCGTCGCCGGTGATGTCGGCGATGCTCTCGAACTCCCCTGTGCCGTAGCTGGTGGGCAGGGACCAGGATGAGGCCGAAGCCGAGAAGCCCGAGCCTGTGTTTGGATACCAGAACCACTGGGAGGTCCCCAAGGTGGAGATGCCGCTCGAGGCCCACTCGGTGACCACCAGGTCCACGGCGCCGTCGGCGTCCATGTCCAGCAGGGACCAGGTGGGGTCGTCGCCGTTGCTGTCGAAGAGGGCGTCGAACTCGAGGGTGCCGTAGCCCGAGGGCAGGGACCAGCTGGACGCCGAGGCCGAGAAGCCCGAGCCGGTGTTCGAGTACCAGAGCCACTGGGTGGTGCCCAGCCCGCTGATGCCGCTCGAGGCCCACTCGGTGAGCACCAGGTCCAGGGCGCCGTCGCCGTCGATGTCCAGCAGGCCCCAGGTGGGGTCGTCGCCGGTGATGTCGGCGATGCTCTCGAACTCTCCGCTGCCGTAGCCCGCGGGCAGGGACCAGCTGGACGCCGAGGCGGAGAAGCCCGAGCCGGTGTTCGAGTACCAGAGCCACTGGGTGGTGCCCAGGGTGGAGATACCGCTCGAGGCCCACTCGGTGAGCACCAGGTCCAGGGCGCCGTCGCCGTCGAGGTCCAGCAAGGACCAGGTGGGGTCGGTGCCGGTGCTGTCGTAGATGTACTCGAACTCCATGCTCGAGAAGCTCGAGGGCAGGGTCCAGCTCGAGGCCGAGCCGCTGTGGTCGGTGCAGTCAGCGTCAGCGTCGGCGTCGGCGTCGGCGTCGGCGTCAGTGTCAGCGTCAGCGTCAGCGTCAGCGTCAGCGTCTGCATCCGCGTCAGCGTCTGCATCCGCGTCAGCGTCTGCATCCGCGTCAGCGTCTGCATCCGCGTCAGCGTCTGCATCCGCGTCTGCGTCGGTGTCGCTGTCTGCATCCGTGTCGGTGTCGGTGTCGCCCTCGGGAGGCTCACTGTCCGCGCTGCCCGTGTCGTCCATGGGCACGCAGGAGCCGTTCTTCAGGACCGTGCCTTCTCCGCAGGTGAGATCCTCGCCGCAGGACAGGATGGGCAGGACCAGCAGCAGGGGGAGCCAGGTGCGTCGCATGGGGTCTCCGGTCGTCTGCTGTACATCCTATCCGGATGGTCCGCCGAGCCGTGCTTGTTTTACTTTCTGGGTCCTGCGACCAGGCGTCTCGAGGGATACGATACCCATCTTCGAGCACTCCGAGGAGGCCGTCGTGCGCGCTGTTCCGATCACCCTGGTCGCGCTGTCCATTTTTCTGCTTTGTTCCTGCGGTGAGGAGATGCTGAACTGCGGCCCGGGCACCGTCGAGAAGGACGGCACCTGTGTCCCCGCCGACACCGGCGAGGGCGACACGGACACTGATTCTGACGCCGACACGGACACGGATTCTGACACCGACACGGACTCGGACACCGACACGGACATCCCCAACGACGCCGACAATGACGGCTACCCGGCGGATCAGGACTGCGACGACGGCAACGCTGCGGTCAACCCCGGCGCCCAGGAGACCTGCAACGGCATCGACGACGACTGTGATGGTCTGATCGACGACGACGATACCGGCACTACCGGTGTGAACACCTGGTACCAAGACGACGACGGCGATGGCTTCGGTGAGACCCCCGACACCGTGGCCCTGTGCGACGCGCCGTCGGGCTTCGCGGACCAGGGGGGCGACTGCGACGACAGCGATGCCGCCATCCACCCCGACGCGGAAGAGCTCTGTGACGGCTGGGACAACGACTGCGACGGCGATGTCGATGCCTACGACTCCGATGTCGAGGGCGACACCTGGTACACCGATGCCGACGGCGACAGCTACGGCGATGCCTCGGCCCCCGTCACCGACTGCACCCAGCCTTCGGGCACCGTCGAGGCTGCCTACGCGCTGGACTGCGACGATCGCGACGCCCGCGTCAACCCCGACGCCACCGAGGTCTGCGACGCGGCCGACACGGACGAGGACTGCGACGGCCTGGCCGACGACGACGACGGCGGCGTCACGGGCACCAGCACCTGGTACCGCGATGCCGATGGAGACGGCTACGGGGTCAGCACCACCACCTCCGACGCCTGTGATGCGCCCACCGGCTACGTCTCGGCTGTTGGCGACTGCGACGACGCCGACCCCACCCTGTGGGGTGGCGGCACCTACTTCCAGGATCTCGACGGCGACGGCTACGGTGATCCTGCGGTGAGCTCCACCGGCTGCACCGCACCCTCGGGCTCGTGGGTGTTCGACAGCACCGACTGTAACGATCTGAACGCCTACCTCAACCCTGGCGCCAGCGAGACCTGCGACAGCATCGACAACGACTGCGATGGCTTGGTGGACGATGACGACGGCAGCCTGGATGCCAGCACAGGCACCGAGTGGTGCGGCGACGGCGACGGCGACGGCCACTATGGCTCCACCACCACCACCTGGACCTGCAATCTGCCCACCGGCTACGTCAGCTGCTCGTCCATCGACGACTGCGACGACAGCGATGCCCTGATCAGCCCCAGCGCGTCGGAGGTGTGTGGTAACGGCATCGACGACGACTGCGACGGCACCGGCTACCCCTGCGAACTAAGCGGCACCTGGGCTCAGGCTGACGCCGACGTGTCATTCTGGGGCTCCTACGCCGGGGGCAACGCGGGCCGAGACGTGGCCATGGCCGACGTGGACGGCGACGGCAGCATGGACGCGCTCATCGGCGCCCCCGTCTACGACAGCGGGCATGCCCACCTGGTGCTCGGTGGGTTCTCCGCCAGTGAAGATCTCGGCTCGTCGGATCGTGACTACGCCGCCAGCGCCGCCTCCAGCTACGGCTACTACTTCGGCATGAAGGTCGCCGGTGGGGGCGACATGAACGGCGATGGCTACGAGGACTTCGCCGTGGCCGACACCTCCTACGGCTCGAGCAGCGGTGGGGTGTGGCTGTACCGGGGGGGCCGGACGGCGGCCACGACCCACTACAGCTCCCACAGTGGCAGCAGCTCCTACAACTGTGGCTACGCCATGGACATGAGCGAGGATCTCACCGGCGACGGTCGCGACGATCTGGTCATCGGCTGCACCGGCGGCCACCGCATCTATGGTGTCTCCTACAGCTCCGGCAGCGGCAGCTTGTCCAGCAACAACGCCTTCGAGGTCTACACCGGATCCGGCGACTTCGGCTACGGTGTGGCCACCTTCGACAGCAACGGCGATGGTGTCGGCGATCTCATCGGCACCAACCCCGACCCCGTCTACTACGACGCCTGGTACCAACAGGGCCCCCTGAGCGGCGACTACTACATGTCCTGGCACGGCGACGACAACGCCAGCTTCACCTACCTGGGCAACGGCCGCTGCGACGACGTGGGTGATCTCGACGGCGACGGCTACGAGGACTTCATCGTCTATGCCCACAGCAACTACGCTTGGGTCTTCCAGGGTGGGTCCAGCACCCCGCTGTCCGACGGCTACTCCACGTACATCACCGATGGTTTCCTGGATGCCGACGGCGGCGATGTCAACGCCGACGGCTTCAGCGATCTCGTGGTCACCGACTACGGTGAGACCTGGGTGTTCCTGGGGCCGCTGCCCACGGGCACCATCTCCACCAGCAACGCCGACGGCTACTTCTCCGACGCCGGGTACTCGGTGGACGTAAGGGACGCCGACGGTGACGGCACCATGGACATATTCATCGGTGACGCTGGCGACACCACGTCTGGCACCGGCAACGGCGCTGCCTTCCTGTTCTACGGAGGTGAGATGTGATGCGGGCCCACCTGATCCTTCCGCTGGCGTTGGTTTTGTCCGGCTGCATCGTGAAGTGGCAAGAGGTCGACTGCGGTCCCGGCACCGTCGAGAAGGACGGCGAGTGTGTGCTGGCCGAGGATACCGCTCCACCCGAGGGCGATACGGACACGGACACGGATGCGGACAGCGACACCGACGCTGACGCCGATACGGACACCGACACCGACACCGACGTGCCGGTGGATGCCGACAATGACGGGTACACCAGCGACGCGGACTGCGATGACGGCGACGCCGCGGTCAACCCCGGGGCCACCGAGACCTGCAACGGCATCGACGACGACTGCGACGAACGGGTGGACGACGCCGACAGCGGCGTGACCGGCACCAGCACCTGGTACGGCGATAACGATGGCGACGGCTACGGCGATCCACGATCCACCACCCAGGCCTGCGACCCAGGCTCGGGCTGGACCGACGCGAGCGTGGCGAGCGACTGCGATGACACCGACGCTGGCATCAACCCCGGGGCCACCGAGATCTGCGACGTCGACGACGTCGACGAGGACTGCGACGGCATGGCCGACGACGCGGACGACTCGGTGACGGGCATGTCCGCCTGGTACCCCGACAGCGACAGCGACGGCTATGGCGCCGGCACCGGCAGCATCGCCGCCTGCGCCCCCCCCACTGGGCGGGTGGCCAGTCGCGACGACTGCGACGACGGCGACAGCTCGGTCCATCCCGCCGCCAGCGAGGTCTGCGACGGACAGGACAACGACTGCAACGGGCTGGCCGACGACGACGACGGCGGGGTCACCGGGGCTCCCACCTGGTACCGGGACGTCGATGCGGACGGCTACGGCGACGACGCCTATGCCACAGTCTCCTGCGCCAGCCCCAGCGGCTACGCCACGGTGGGGGGTGACTGTGACGATCTGGCTTCGTGGATTAGCCCCGGCGCCGCCGAGATCTGCGACGCCTCGGACACCGACGAAGACTGCGATGGCCTGGTCGACGACGACGACGGCTCGGTCATCGGCACCAGCACCTGGTACCAGGACAGCGACGGCGACGGCTTCGGCACTGCGTCCTCCACCGCCTTCGCCTGCGATCTGCCCAGTGGCTACGTCTCGAACAGCAGCGACTGCGACGACCGCGACCCCCGCGTCTCGGGCGCCACCACCTACTACCGGGACTTCGACGGCGACGGTTACGGCGACGCGGGCAGCACCTTGGCATCCTGTACCCTGCCCACGGGCTACGTCAGCGACACCACCGACTGCGACGACGGTGACGCGACCATCAACCCCGGCGCCCGCGAAGAATGCACCGGCCTGGACGACGACTGCGACGGCTTGGTGGACGACGCCGACGCCAGCGTCGATACCAGCACCGGCACGGAGTGGTGCGCCGACTTCGACCGTGACGGCTACTACGGCGATCTCGTCACCACCTGGGCCTGTGCCCTGCCCAGCGCCCATGTGGCCTGCTCGGCGGCCACGGACTGCGACGATGCCGACAGCGCGGTCAACCCGGGAATGAGCGAGATCTGTGACAATGGCGTGGACGACGACTGTGACGGGTCCGGCTACCCCTGCTCTCTCACGGGCACGCTGGCCGAGGCTGACTATACGAGCATCTTCCTGGGATCATCGAGTGGCGAAGGCGCCGGTGCCTCCGTGGATCTCGTGGACATCAACGTGGACGGCACCCTGGACCTGATCATCGGTGCCCCCAGCTACGGCTCCACCGGCGCGGTGCACCTGGTCTACGGGCCCTTCGGCACCACCGAAAACCTGGCGTCGGCCGACATCACCTTCACTCCCGGCACGGGGGGCGAAAGTTACGGCGAGGTGGTCGGTGGTGGCAGCGACCTCAACGGTGACGGCTGGCCCGACATCATGGTGGCCGATCGGAACTTCGATTCCACGCACTACAGCGACTGCGGTGCGATGCACATCATCAACGGTGGCCCCACCCCGGCCTCCCTTGGCTACTATGTCAGCGGCAACTCGGGCAGCGACTGTGCCAGCGCCATCCTCACCGGCTTCGACTTCACCGGAGACGGGGGCGACGACGTGGCCGTCAACTGCGGCACGGTGGGATCGTCCATCTACGGGCTGTCGTCCATCCCGGCGTCCTCCGGCGGGCAGTACTCGAGCTGGGATAGCTTCATGTTGCTCGACACGTTGGCGGTCTTCGCCGTGGACATCGCCGGCGCCGACATGGACGCCGACGGCACCGATGACATGATCGTGCTCGACCCCAACGGCTCCAGCTTGATCCTGTGGCTGGTCGAGGGCCCCCTGGGCCCCAGCACCGGCTTCATCAGTTGGCACTACGACGACACCGCCACCATCAGCGGCTACACCGACGCGGCGGGCGAAGGCGTGGGGGATCTCGACGGTGACGGTCGCGATGACGTGGCTATCAGCGAAGCCAGCGCGGCCACCACTTGGGTCTACAACGGCAACAGCGGCGGTACGCCTTTTAGCTCCGGCGCGTCGGTGAGCTTCGCGGTGGGCGCCGAGTCCATGGCGGGCGGCGACCTGGACGGCGACGGCTGGAACGATCTGGTGCTGGCCGACCCCACAGGCACCGGCACGGCCTACCTGTTCTACGGACCCCTGGTCAGCGGCAGCTACGCCGCCAGCGACGCCGACGGCACCATCAGCGGCGACGGCGACGCCTTCGGTGTGTCCCTGGTGGTGGGTGACGTGGACAACGACGGCAACGACGACGTGCTCATCGGCGCCGAGGACGACGACACCGCGGGCACCGGCTACGGTGCCGCTTTCCTGTTCTATGGCGGCTCCTGGTAGGGGCGTCGTGGGAGACAACATGCGCCCAGCCACCTTGCTGTTCCTCCTGCCCTCCCTGGGGCTGGTCGCCGGCTGCTTCGGCTCCGAGTGTGGGCCTGGCACCGTGGACAAGGATGGCACCTGCGTGCCCGTGGACGACAGCGGGGAGTCCGACACGGACACCGATGCCGACACCGACACCGACACCGACGCCGACGCCGACGCCGACACCGACACCGACGCGGACACAGACATCGGCACCGACCTCGACGGTGACGGTTCCCCCGACGGCGAGGACTGCGACGACAACGATGCTGCGATCCACCCCGGCGCGGATGAAATCTGTGACGGTATCGACAACGACTGCAACGAGCTTGTGGACGAGGTCGATCCCGACCTCATCGGCGATGGCCCCTGGTACCAAGATCTCGACGGAGACGGCTATGGCGACCTCGCCACTGCGGTCGACGGTTGCAGTGCTCCCACCGACTGGGTGATCCAAGGTGGCGACTGCAACGACCTGAGTGCCTTCATCCACCCGGACGCTCCAGAGGTCTGTGACGGCATCGACAACGACTGCGACGGGCAGACCGACGACGACGACCCTGGCCTGGATGGCAGCACCGGCAGTGAGTTCTTCGCGGACCTGGACGGCGACGGCTTCGGTGACCCCGCCAGCAGCACCTGGGCCTGCGAGCAGCCCGACGATCATGCCGTGTCCGACACCGACTGCGACGATGGCGACAGCGGTGTCAACCCCGCCGCCACAGAGGTCTGCAACAACTGGGTGGACGATGACTGCGACGGCAGTGCCAACGCCTGCGGCATCGCCGGTGGTGACCTGGCTTCGGTGGCCGACAGCAGCTTGACCTACATCACGGGACAGGAAAACGGCGAGGGCATGGACCTGGCCGGTGACTGGGACGGCGACGGCTTCGACGACCTGATCGTCATCGATCGGGGCATGGTGCTCACCGACGGCGGGGCCATGATCTTCCCCGGGCCCCTGCCCATCGGAGCGGTGACCCAGCGAGACGCCAGCCTCACTCTGAGCGCGGCGTCCAGCAGTGAGGGTGTTCCGTCGTCGGTCGCGTGGATCGGCGACCAGGATGGCGACGGTCGGGACGACTTCGCCCTGGGCTGCCCCGATGACGCTGGGGCGGGAATTAGCGGATCTGGGCGGGTCTACCTGTTCCTGTCGACCTCCACCGGCAGCGCAACCGTGGCCTCGGCAGATGCGGTCCTCGAGGGCTGGCACACCAACCAGAGCTCGGGCAATAGCCTGGCGGCCCGCGGCGACATGGACGGCGACGGCCGCGTCGACCTGGTGGTGGGCGCGCCCTCGTACAGCAGCGGGCCAGGCACCGCCTACGTGCTCACCACGCTGCCCAGCGGCATTCAGGCATTGCGGGATGTGGCCGCCGCCGATGTCAGCGCCACCGGCGATCAGCTGGGGTGGGACGTGGACAATGGCGGCGACGTGAACGGCGACGGCTTGGCTGACTTGCTCATCGGCGCTCCCACGGCGGGCTGGAACGACGCTGGAGCGGCGTACCTGTTCTTCGGGCCGCTGCTGGGCTCCCTGGACGCCACAGATGCCGACTCCACGGCCGGTGGGGGCAGCGACTACGCCTCGGGTAGCTCCGTGGCCATCCCTGGCGACACCGATGGTGACGGCTACGACGACATCCTGGTGGGCGCTCCGGGCTATTTCAGCGCCGGTGGCGGCCTGCTGTGGCTCGGCGGAGTACGCGCTGACATCAGCGGCCCCTGGGACGTGAGCCTCTCTGGGAGCAGTGGCTCCGACGCCGGCTATGCGGTGAGCACGGCGGGGGATGTCGATGGTGACGGTGACACCGACCTGCTCATCGGCGCCCCGGAGTACAACTCGGGCCGCGGCGCTGCCTACCTGGCCCTGGCCCCCCTCAGCGGTGCGATGACCTCCGCCGACATGGAGCAGCTCAGCTCATCCTCCACCCACCACAGCGCAGGGTCCGTCGTGGCCGGCGGTGGCGATCTGAACGGCGACGGCTACGACGACATCGCCGTGGGCGCGCCCTACCACTTCACCTGGGTGATGCTGGGTGGGGGACTGTAGTGGGGACTTCCGCAACAACTGTGACGACCAGGTGTTCATGAACCCACCCACCCGACGTGATCTTCTCCGTGGTTCCGGGGCTCTGCTGGGGGCCTCGGCCTTGGCTGCGTGTGGAGCCAGCCCGGCCCCCGCGGACTGCCCAGATCGCGCCGCTGGCTTCGAGCCTCGCCTGGCGTCCAGCTTCTGGAAGGCCCAGGGCTACTTCCGGCACGACACCGTGGACGCCTCGCGCATCGGCGATGGGATCATCCGCGCCCAGCACAATGGCGTGTGGCAGGAGCTACCCTTGGTGGAGCTGACAGACCGCTTCGTGGCCTGGTCCTTCGAAGAGCGCATCATCAAGCTGGGTGAGATCGCACGCAAGGGCTTCGACACCCGGGACCTCGATGGCCCCCACAACGCCTGCGTGGCCACCGTGGGCGGGGTGGATGCCAGCTCGTTCACCAGCCTGAATACGGCCTACAAGGGCATGGGCTTCATGCCTGTCCCCGAAGGCCTGGCCGATGCCGTGGCCGACCTGCAGAACAAGTCCACCATCATGCAGCGAGCCGGGCTGGACCAGCTCACCCGCATGGCCCGTGCCCTGGACGTGCTCGAGGCCCTGTACCGACAGCCCGGCCTGTTCGACCGCCGGCGCCAGGTGAGCCTCGAGCTGTTCGCCACCGCGGAGTTCACCACCCACACCTTCGCCAACATGCTGGCCAATCCTGTGGCCTCCTGCAGCTTCCTGGCCTTCCCCACCTTCGAGCTGCGCTGCGTGCCCCAGCTACTACACCCCGATGACCCGGGGCTGAGCGATGCAGAGCGGCTGGCCATCGACTGGACCAATGGCGTGCACGACCTTGCCCACGGCGGCGGCGACGGCAGCCAGCGCATCACAGCAATCTACCACCTGGTAGAACTATACGATGACAGCCCCAACGCGGGGGGCCGGGGCACACGGCTGCGCTGATCACTCGAAGGTGGCGGTGATGGTCCTGGCTCCGTCCAGCTCCAGCACGGTGGTGGCTTGGTCACCGAGATCGCTGTCGCTCCAGCCTGCGAAGCTGTAGCCGGCGGCGGGCACGGCGGTGACGGTGACGGGGATGCCGGTCCAGAGCTCGCCTGTGAAGGGCGGGTCCACTTCGATCAGGGTGAGCTGGAAGCTGCCGGCGCCGGCGGGCTGGGCTTCGAGGGTCAACGGCGCGGTGCCGTCGAGCCCGAGGTGGCGCTGGATCTGCCTCTGGAAGATGGCCGGCCGCCGCTGAACGAAGCTGCGGGCAAAGGCCACGTTGCTGTCCCAGTAGCTTGGGGGTTGGCCGCACCAGGCGGCGTATTGTTCTGGGATCACCGGTTCGATGCGGGCGTGCATGTCGTCCAGCTTGGCCAAGGCCGTGCCGACCTCGAAGCTGGTGCTGAGCAGCTCGGCCGCTTGGTTGGCCATCATCACCCGGAAGGCTTCGTTCTCCATGGCGTCGGCGATGGGCAGGCCTTCGCCGCTCCAGCTCACGCTGACGCCGATGTGGTCGTAGTTGACGCTGGGCCAGCCGTGGCCCAGGTCGAAGGTCATCCAGCGCCAGCGGGCGTCGTCTTCCCGCTCTCGCCAGAGCTTCAGGTTGTTGTACCACCAGTCGGTGTTGCCCCAGTAGCCGACCGCCAGCACGGTGGTGGCCAGGTTGGGCAGGTCGATCCTGGCTTCGAGCTGGGCGTACGCGTCGGGGTCCGAGAAGTCTCGGCCTTGCACGAAGGTGCTGAGCTCGTCGAAGGCTTGCCAGTCACCTTGGTTGACCCGCCACCAGTCGACACTGCCATCGGCGGTGCACTCGATGCGATCCAGGTTGTCGGGATCGGCCCCGTGGTAGTGGGCGATGTAGTGTTCGTCGAGCTTCTCGCGGAAGGCGTAGAGCCCCCAGAACTGCCCGTTGAGGTACACCACGCAGGGCTCCCAGGCCTGGGAGTCGATGGTCGGGAAGCGCACCCCGTCGCCGTCCCGCATCAGCATATCCACGAAGCTGTTCTCGGTGTGGCTGGGGCACCAGTCCCCCACGCCCTCGAGCACCATCACGGGGAAGCTGTCCCAGTCCTGGTTGGGGAAGAACGTATAGGCCAGCTCATCGGGGCCGTAGGCGGTGCGGGCCAGCACCCGGAAGCTCTTCTGCTCGAAGGCCCGGGTGTAGCCGCCGTGGATCTTCACGCCAGCGTCCTGATCGATCACCAGCCTGCCGTCGGGTTCCCAGACCGAGATGTGCAGGTCGCGCTCCCAGTCCTCCCAGAAGTTGGCGCCGAAGAAGGGGTAGCTGGTGGTGTAGTCGGGCGGGCCGTAGGCGTAGATGCCTGTGTCGACGTCGTACAGGTCGAAGGGGTCGATCACCAGGGAGACGATCTTCAGGTCGTCGGCGAGGATGGCCGGGTCTTGGCTGTAGGTGGCGGTGGCCACCCGGCTGGGCCACAGGCCATCGACCCAGGCCCGGGCGCGGACCACGTGGGGTCGGGCGGTGGCGGCCACTGTGAAGGGCGTGGTGTAGAGATCGCTGTCCTCGGCGGGGACGGAGCCGTCGTGGCTGATGCGCAGCACTGCGCTGCTCTCGCTGTGGCTGGCGGTGACGGTCAGGACCCCGCTGTGCCAGCCAGAGCCCGGCTCCAGGCTGGGGGTAGCGGCGAAGCCCGGCCGAGACTCGGTGCTGTTGGGCTCGCCGGGGGTGGGTTCCATGAAGTACTCGAGATCCTGAGGCCGGGGGGCGGGGCGGCCGAAGGAGATGTCTCGGTACAGGCGACCTGGATCCACCTGGTCCACCGTGCAGCCATCGCTGGCGGCCAGCCCCACGGGGTCGCCGGTGGCGTCGAGTCCGAAGCTGGTATGCAGGGGATCGCCCCTGCGGTTCTTGCCTGACGCATAGACCAGCAGCACCTCGCCGGGGGACAGGGTGGTGGCGGGGAGCGTCCAGCGCAGGGGGTCCCCGGGATCGTCGCTCAGCCCCCAGCCCGTGAGGTCCACCTCCGTGGTGTCCAGGTTGATGATCTCGATCCAGTCCGAGCTGTCGCCGTCCTCGTCCGCGGCGCCCCGCACGTTGGCGCTGAGCACCTCGTTGATCCGCACCCTGGGGTAGGTGCGCTCGTCGCAGGGGCTGCCCAAGACCTCGGGCCCCGCGGTGTCCACCGGGCTGGGATGGGTGCTGTCATCGGGGGAGGGGGGCGTGGGGACGACCCAGCCACCGGTGCGGCAGGCCGCCAGCAGGGCCAGGGCTGCGAAGGGAAACGAGCGGGTCATCGGCGCCATGGTAACACCCCATCGGCCCGGGCATTGTCCTTCATCAGGGGTTGAGCGTTCGGTGCCGCGATACCTTGTTCAATTGCTGCTCTTCCCAGGAGAATCCCATGCGCACCCCAGACTGGCTGGCCCCATTCGACGACGAGTTCGCCCATGCCATCGCCAAGCGGCTTGGCCCGAAGCCTGGGCGTCGGGTGGCGGTCTTCGACGCCGACGGCACGCTCTGGTACGACGACATCGGCGAGGCCTTCGCCCGCTGGCTGGTGGAAGGCGATCTGCTGAAGGGGACCCGCGCGGACAGCTTCTGGGATGAGTACGAGCGCCGGGTCGGCGAGTCCCGCATCGACGGCTACACCTGGATTATCCAGGTCATGGCGGGCCTGCCCGAGGCCGACGTGAAGCTCTGGTGCCGTCAGCTCGCGGCGGCTTGGCCCAACTATCGGCCTGGCATGACGGCGCTGATCGCGGGGCTGCAGCAGGAAGGCTACGAGACCTGGATCTGCTCGGCCTCCAACCGCTGGATCGTCCGTTCCACGGCGCCGTATGTGGGTATCCCCGACGAGCGGGTGCTGGGCATCGAGACCCAGGTCACCGATGGCCTGCTCACCACCCGGCCCATTTACCCACGGCCTTGCAACCAGGGCAAGGTGGACGCCATCCAGAAGCACATCGGGGTCAAGCCGGTCTTCGCCTTCGGCGACAGCATGGGCGACTTCGAGATGCTGGCCTGGGCCGTGCAGCCCATGGTGGTGGGACGCCGCGACCATCAGGACAACGAATTGGTCCGCCAGGCCGGCCCGCGGGGCTGGCCGGTTCATCGTTTCTGATTAGCTGCCGCGCTCCGCCTTCATGCGCTCGAAGTACTCGACCGTCATGCCTCGGGTGGTGCGCCACAGCAGGATCAGGGCCAGCAGGTTGGGTATCGCCATCAACCCCAGCGCGGCGTCGCCGAAGTTCCACACCACTTCGAGCGCCACCACGGCGCCCAGGAAGTGCATGCCGCAGAACACGAGCTTGTAGAGGGTGACCCAGCGAGTGCCGAAGAGGTACACGATGGCGCGGTCGCCGTAGTAGCTCCACGAGATGGCGGTGGAGATGCCGAACAGCACCACGCCGATGGTGACGATGAGGTGCCCATAGTCCCCCATGACGGGGGACAGGCCCTTGCGGAAGGCCTGAGCGGTCAGCGGTGAGCCGTTCAGGGCCATCTGGCCCTCGAGGCGCAGCTCGGGAACGCCGTCGAGCTCCAGCCCACCTTCGATCACCGGCAACAGGCCGGTCCAGGGATCGCCGTGTTCGTCGAATACGTGGGCCTCGAGCACCGTGGCGTGGTTGCGCACGAAGCCGCCGCCCACGGGCAGGCCAGCTTCGATGTGCAGGTCGCCGGTGAGAAGGTCGGGCTTCGCCACGACGCCGTCGAGCCCCACGACACCTTGGTCGGCGACCACGGTCAGGGCGCTCTGGGTGTTGATGGGGAGCTCGTCGGGCACCCTCTCGGTCCAGGCGCCGGTGGAGAGGATCACCAGTCCGGTGATGGTGCAGATGATCAGGGTATCGATCATGGGGCCCATCATGGCCACCAGGCCCTCTCGCACGGGCTCGTCGGTCTTGGCGGCGGCGTGGGCGATGGGGGCTGAGCCCTGGCCGCTCTCGTTCGAGAAGATGCCGCGCTTCACGCCCCAGGTGAGCATGAAGATGAAGGTGCCTCCGGCGAAGCCGCCGATCTGGGCCGCGGGCTGGAAGGCGGCCTGGAAGATGCTGCCGATGATGCCGGGGAGCTCAGCGGCGTGGAAGCCCAGCACCGTGAGCCCGCCGGCCAGGTAGATGGCCGCCATCCAGGGCACCAGCTTGGAGGTGACCAAGCCGATGCGCTTGATGCCGCCGAGGATGACCGCGCCCACCAGGCCGGCGCTGACGATGCCGGTGATGACGGTGGGGATGTTGAGGTCCGAGCGCAGCTGGTCGGCCACGGTGAAGGCCTGGATGGCGTTGCCCGAGCCGAAGCTCGAGATGACCGCACAGACCGCGAACGCGACAGCCAGGGGCTTCCACTTGGGGCCCAGGCCCTTCTCGATGTAGTACATGGGCCCGCCCGAGGCCGAGCCGTCGGGCAGGATGGTCCGGTACTTCATGGACAGGGTGCACTCGTGGTACTTCAGCGCCATGCCGAAGGCCGCGGTGACCCACATCCAGAACAGGGCGCCGGGACCGCCGTAGTGCAGGGCGGTGGCCACACCCGCGATGTTGCCGATGCCCACGGTGGCGGACAGGGCCGTGGTGAGTGCCTGGAAGTGGGTGAGGTCGCCCTGGTGCCCCGGCTCGTCGTACTTGCCCCGGATCACGTTGAAGCTGTGGACGAGGTACCGGGCCTGCACGAAGCGCAGCGCCACGGTGGTGAACAGGCCGGTGACCAGCAGCAGGCCTACCAGGAAGGGCAGCACGTCGGGCCAGCCCCAGATGAAGCCTGACGCGGCTCCGGCGATGGTCTCGAGGGTTTCCACCTTGCTTCCTCCAGGTTGGAGGGGCCCCTAACGCATCTTCGGCCGATGTCGGGGCGGCTAGGAGCCTCGCGGGCGCAGCCCGTCGGCCAGCACCTCGGTCACCGCCATCATCAGCTCTTCGATGCGGCCCTCGCTGTCGATGCCCATCATGCACAGCTGGCCGTCCACGACCATGCGCAGCAGGCCGTTCGAGATGGCTTGGCCCGCCAGTAGCATGGGCTCCACGGGGCCGGGGGCCAGCTCGCCGGCCTGCTGGGCCTGGCGCAGCAGATCGAGCATCCCCTCTCGCTGGGCCTGGGCCACGTCGGTCCAGGCCTCGGCCGCCACAGCCATGGTCTCGGGGGAGGTCATCAGGCGGTAGAGCTGTGGGTGGCGCGTGGCGATGCGGGCGCCGGCCAGGGCATGGGCCCGAAAGGCGCTGAGCAGTCCCGGCTCGAGCTCGGCCGCGACCTCTTGCACCATGGCGCTGTGGCGCTCGTTCAGCTCGGTGGCCACCGCCACCAGCAGGGCCCGCTTGTTGGGGAAGTGCCGGTAGGGGGCGCCGGGGGACACGCCTACGCGGCGGGCCGCTTCCCGCAGGGACAGGGCGTGGTGGCCGCGCTCTTCCACCAGATCGATGGCCGCGTCGATGAGGGCGCGGCGAAGGTCACCGTGGTGGTAGGGGCGTTCGTTCATGGCGGATGTATACAATGCTCACTTTCTCCTTGACGCGCAAGGGGGCAGGCTGTACTCAGTGGATGTAAGCAGTGTTCACACCCCAGGAGAACCCATGGCTCGCATCACCATCCTCGACGGCGACCACCGCGACGACAGCCCCCTGCAGCGCTCCATCACCGCGCTGGTGGCGCAGCTCGAAGCCCTGGGACACACGGCCCAGGTGCTGCCCTTGCGGTCCATGAAGCTGGCCCGCTGCACGGGCTGCTGGAGCTGCTGGTTCGCCACCCCGGGTGAGTGCTCCATTCACGACGACATCGGGCGGGTGCACGCGGCCTGGCTGCACAGCGATCTGGTGGTGCTGGCGTCGCCCCTGCAGGCCGGGTTTGTCAGCAGCATTCTCAAGACCGTCGTGGACCGCTTCATCCCCATGGCTCACCCCTACATCGAGCTGGTGCACGGCGAGATGATGCACCAGCACCGTTACGATCGCCTGACCCCCATGGGCTCCCTCATCGAGCCGGGGCCTCGCGACGACACCGAGCAGCTCGGCGTGGTGCAGGCCTGGGTGGAGCGCACGGCCCACCACTGCCGTGAACCCGTGGGGCTGCATGCCACCGCCGATGAGGACACCGAGGTCGTGGCCCAGCGCATCCAGGCCTTCCTGGACGGAGGCCCGGACGCCGCCCGCTGGGAGCCCATCGTGTACCCCGAGCCCCTGCCCATGCCCGAGATCCCCGCGCGGAGTGGTCCCCTCGATCTGCTCATCGTCCACGGCTCGCTGCGGGCCCAGAGCAACACCGCCCTGCTCATGGAGCGCCTGACCCAGGCCTTCGAGGCCACACCGGGCAACCGGGTGCGCACGGTCAAGCTCAACAACAGCACCGCGCGCCAGCGAGCCCTCGAGGCCTTCGATCAGGCGGATCTGGTGTTGTTCGCCATGCCCCTGTACGTGCACGCCATGCCCGGCACCGTGCAGGCATTCTTCGAACAGATCGAGGATCTCGAGCCCCGGCCGGGGCGCCGGGTGGGCTTCTTCGTGCAGCAGGGCTTCCACGAGTCCCATCACTCCCGCTGGCTCGAGCGTCACCTGGCTCGGCTGCCCGCGCGTTGGGGTGCGGAGCACCTGGGGGTGGCCATCCGCGGCGCGGTCGAGGGCATCCAAGTGCAGCCCGCATGGATGACCCGCAAGGTCTACGCCCACGTGGAGGCCCTGGGCGCCTGCCTGGGCCAAGGTGGACGCTTCGATCCCGCCGTGGTGCGCGCCATGGCCACCACCGAGCACATGGGCTTCTGGATGCGCGGGATGATGCGGGCGATGGTCGCCACGGGGTTCACCAACCTGCACTGGAACATGAAGCTGAAGGAGAACGACGCCTTCGCCCGGCGCTTCGCACGGCCCCTCGATGAGTCGGAGCTCGGCGCTAGCTGATCCAGTCTTCCAGCTGCTTCTGCATCTCGGGCAGGCCTGTGTTCTTCAGGAAGATCCAGGCCCCCACCATGTTGATGCCGCCCACCAGCACCGCCCCCGCAGTCATGGCGACGGCGAAGAACACCGGGTCGGACTGGCCGCTCTCGATGTAGACGATGGGCAGCATGAGCGCGGGGAGCAGCGGGTACAGGGTGATGGGCGAGGGAGCCCAGCCCACCGTCGGTGTGCCGTCTCGGGCGAAGCGGATGGCGCCGGTGACGTAGGCCTTGCGTCCCATGGTCATGCGGCGGCGGAACAGGATGGCCCTGGCGTCGCGGTCGAAGCGCCAGCTGATTGTGAAGCCGTTGCCCGCGAAGTCCCGGAGCTTGGACATGTCCTGGATCTTGGGCGGCGGCCGCTTGGGGCTGTGGGGCAGCAGCATCAGGTGGAGCATCAACGGGTTGAGCTTGTACCAGAGCACCAGCTCGACCATCAGGATGGAAGCGGCGCCGGCGCAGGCCAGCCAGGCGAAGTTGGGGACGGCGTCCATCGGGTCTCCCGTTCGAGCGCGCTGACAGCCTATCCAACCCCGGCGCCGAAGTGTGGGATAGGGAATCGAAGGTGACCCATGGAGCACGACCGCAGAGCCGACTACACCGCGCGCATCCACAGGGTGATGGACCACGTGGAGCGCTGCCTCGACCAGCCGCTGCAGCTCGACGAGCTGGCGCGGGTGGCGCACTTTTCGCCCTTCCACTTCCACAGGATCTTTTCGGCCATGACCGGCGAGACCCTGCAGCGTTTCGTGGCGCGCCTGCGGGTCGAAAAGGCCGCCAACATGCTGCTGCTCTACCCGGGCATGCCCGTCACCACCGTGGCCTTGGACTGTGGCTTCTCGGGCTCGGCCGCCTTCGCCAGGGCCTTCAAGGGGCATTTTGGCGTGAGCGCATCGGCCTGGCGCAAGCTGCGCAAATCGGAGCGCAAGATCCGTCAAGCACAGCGCAAGCTGGGCGAAGAGGGCGCGGGCGCGGGCGCCTATCCTCCGGATGCTGGTGCGGGGATGGACCCCGCCCGCAGGAGGACCGCCATGAAGCCCGTCGAAGCCACCACCGTTCGCATCGAGAACACCGACCCCATGACCGTCGCCTACGTGCGCCACGTGGGCCCCTACGCCGGAGACGCCGGCTTGTTCGAGCGCCTCATCGGCCAGCTGTGCCGCTGGGCCGGCCCCCGAAACCTGCTGGGACCACAGGCCAGGATGTTGAGCATCTACCACGACAACCCCGAGGTCACCGACGAGGACAAGCTCCGGGTGTCCATGTGCCTCACCGTGCCCCCTGACACGAAGCCCGAGGGAGAGGTGGGGGTGATGGAGGTCGCCGGTGGCACCTGCGCCTTCGCCGCCTTCGAGATCGCCGTGGGCCAATACGGCGCGGCCTGGCAGTGGCTGTACAGTCCCGCGGCATCAGGTTGAATGATAGCCGCTGTGTCGGATCCATGCCGCGCACAGGGCGGCGGTGACTTGGGTCCAGAGGTCATCGACGCGTTCCCGAAGGGCCGCCAGTTTCCTGGGTGG
>Ga0307987_1000751_pt1 | contig 18916 bp, 15 predicted proteins | sample EllFjometagen181_FD_203157 | JGI IMG/M metagenome (GOLD analysis project Ga0307987, IMG submission 203157) | Marine microbial communities from Ellis Fjord, Antarctic Ocean - #181 | ecosystem: Environmental > Aquatic > Marine > Unclassified | place: Southern Ocean | collected 2014-10-08
TAAAAGAACGGGTTGAAAGCCTTGTTCTGGCGGGTTGGAAAACCATCCGGATTGTCACGGACCATGGATGGTTGCTGATGCCCGGGGGGCTTCCCAAAACAGACCTGCCAGCCGCCTTAACCGAAAATAAATGGGGCCGATGTGCCGTGATAAAACCGGGTGCCCAGACTAAAGAATCCTTATACCCCTGGTATTGGAATCCAAACCAGATGTTTGCCCTGGCCAACGGGGTTAGTTGTTATAAAAAAGGACAGGAATATGCCCACGGCGGATTAAGTTTTCAGGAATGCTTGTGCCTGGAACTTATCGTCACAAAGGCAGCTTCTGATCAGGGGCCGGGTCAGGGTCCAGATCAGGCCGTCGAAATAACAGATGTGACCTGGAAAGGGCTTCGGTGCAATGTGGCAGTGGATGGAAATTTCAAGGGGTTGGACTTGGATATCCGTTTGCAGGCAGGAAATGCCTCAACCAGTGTGGTGATGAATACAAAAGTCATAAAAAAAACCGGTATGGGTTCTGTTGTGATTGAAAATGAAGAGCTTGAAGAAAAAGAGGCCTTCATTGTGTTGTTAAAAAACAACAAACAACTACAGGCCCAGGTGAACACGAAAATAGGTGGAAAAATATAATGGTGGAATTGGATCATATTGACAGGCTTGCAGCTCAACATTTGGACGGGTATCTGGTCAGAAAAGACCTGGTCAGAACCTTTAGTCGGCAATTTCCCGTTCCCACCTATGTCGTGGAATTTCTTTTGGGTCGTTATTGTGCCAGTATTGATCCGGATGAGATTGAAGAAGGGCTTGAAATCGTTCAAAGGCAATTACGGTTGCGAACGGTCAAAGCCGGTGAAGAAGAACTTTTTAAGGCCAGGGCCCGGGAAGAAGGAGAGGTTAAAATTATTGATCTCATCAATGCCCGACTGGATGCAAAAACAGATTCATACCTGGTGACCCTTCCGAGCCTTCGCCTCAATGACGTTCGCATCCGGTCTGTTCTTGTAAATGAACATCAAAGAATGCTCACCGGTGGATTTTATGCCGAAATTACCCTGGCCTATGATGCCGCCATTGCCCAGGAAAAAAACGGCCGCCCTTTTGCTGTGGAAAGTTTGAGGGAGATCCAGCTTTCAAAACGGGATGTGCTGGATACCCTGGAGCAGGCCCGGAAAAATTTTTCAACCAAAGAGTGGAAAGAATTTTTATTACGCAGTATCGGCATCAATCCCGCCACCCTTTCCGAGAGGGGACAAAACGCATTCTTTTTAAGGATGGTGCCCTTTGTTGAAAGAAAGTATCCGGGCCGACGGCGGCATTGTCATGGTGGGTAACTTTGATGTCGATGTGGAGCACCAACAGCGCATCGGACATCTTTTCGGCCCCATGCCTTCCGAGATGAAGGATGACACGGCATTTATGGATCGGATACATGCCTATCTCCCGGGATGGGACGTACCCAAGATCAACAAAGAATTGCTCACGGATCATTTTGGCCTTGTCAGTGATTTTCTGTCCGAATGTATGAGCCAGCTTCGGTCCCAAAGTCGGATATCCGTGCTCCAAAACCGGGTTCAGTTTGGCGGAGCCTTGAGCGGGCGCGACACCAATGCCGTCAATAAAACCATCAGCGGTTTGCTCAAACTCTTGTACCCAGGCAGCTTGGAACCTGTTTTGGACCAAGATCTGGAATGGGCCATACGCATAGCGTTGGAAGCCCGTAGAAGAGTTAAAGAACAGCAGAAACGAATTGGTGCGGCAGAATTTCGAAACACCCATTTCAGCTACTCAATGGGCGAAGAAGGGATTGAAAAATTTATTTCAACACCGGAATTATACAGCGAAAACAGTATTGGAAACGACCCCCTGGAGCCCGGTCAGATATGGACAATAAGCCCGGGCGGGATGGATGAACACCCTGGCCTCTATCGTATTGAGGTTAATGAAGGAGTCGGGTCCGGCGTGAAAATTCTTAACAAACCGGTTTCACCGGCGTTTCGGCATAGTGCAGTGACCCTTGTTGAGATAGCCATTGAAAAAGGTGCCACCGCAATGTTGATGCCGGTCACTTCTAGGCGCCAATTGTTTGATCTTTCCGATGATATGGCCACAAAAATCGACATTCAATTTTATTCCGATGCAAAGGATGCGTTGTTAAAAGCCATTGTTGAATAAAACTTAAAAATTCCTTGTGAGGAAATAAAACCATGACAAAAAATACAGACATGCCCAAATACCATGAACTCATGAACCCTTTGCTCCAGGCCATGCATGAGTCAGGTGGATTGAAATCCCCGAAGAAACACAATCCTGGCGAAGCATACTCCACCATGTGCTCATCCATGAAATATCTGCGGATGCCTTTGAACGGTTAAGTAAACGCATTTTACGGGAATCCGGGTTTGTTCAGGTTGAAGTCACTGGCAGGACCGGGGACGGCGGCATAGACGGCAAGGGAATCATGAAAATAAGCGGACTTTTAAGTTTCCATGTGGTGTTTCAATGCAAAAAATATCAAGGGTCGGTCTCTGCATCTGATATACGTGATTTCAGGGGAGCCATGATCGGCCGGGCAGACAAAGGCTTGTTTATAACAACCGGAACTTTCACCCGAAGTGCCATACAAGAAGCCACTCGTGCCGGTGCCCCTCCTATTGACCTTGTGGACGGAGACCAGCTTGCCACAAAGCTAAAGGAACTTGGTCTTGGGATAAAAACAGAAATGGTTGAGCAAATTTCAGTTGATGAGCCGTTAAGTGAGTTACAAAAAGAGTTTGAAATATTATTATCAAAATAATTAAAATCATAAGGTTGAAGAAACAGATGCCTGGTTTGATGAAATAGGAGATTACCTTGAAGACTGCTCCAGGTTAACAGATCAAGGCGATCATGAAATGGCGGTCCAATGTTTCAAAGTGCTTCATGAACTGATTGACGTAATGGAAGAGGGAAACAAAATCGTTTTTGCTGATGAATATGGTACTTGGATGATCTCAGGAGATGAAAAACGGTTTGCAACATCGTTTTTGACATCCTTGTCAAAGGTATCAACGCCTGAAGAATATACCATTGGTGCAATTCCATTGATAAAAAGAGATAGCTATGAATCTTTACACAACAAAGTTTATTCCACCGCAATAAATATTGGGACTGCCGATCAGACAATTCATCTAAAAAAAGAAGTACACAAACAAAAAATTAAAACGAAATAAAGATATCATTGTATAGGGTTTGCTGGAGGCGGATTGTCAGACCATGAGCTTTTATCCGTGCACTCCAAGCTGGTCAGGCATAATGGTAACCAGTTGCTGGCTGATGGGGAAATCTTCCCAACAAGCGGCCTTGATATCCCAGTTCATTCTGGCCGCTGTTTCATAGGCGGACTGGGGGACGTCATCCAGGATGTTGCATATTTCATCCAGCCGTTTTTCATGGTGCCGTGTTAATTCGTCAACACGTGATTTAAGGTCTGTAAAGCCTCGCCGGTGGCCGGGTAATACAGACACCCCCTCTAATTTACTTACCTTTTCAAGGCTATGTAAATAACTTTTCAGGGGATTTTCACGATCATTCCAGCACTGAATATTGGGGGAGATATCGATGAGGACGTGATCCCCTGAAATCAGAATTTTCTTGGCTGCTTCATACAGGCAGATATGACCCAATGTGTGTCCCGGTGTTTCGATACAGGTGAATGTGTAATCGCCATAGGTCAATGTGTGTCCCTGGGCGAGGATCTTTGCTTCGGGTGCCCATTCAACGCCGAATCTGCTTCCCGGGTGTGCTTCCAATGCCGCTTTCAATTTTCTTTTTGGGAACCCCTGATAGTCAGCGTTTTTGAGCATTGGGCCAAATCCCTGCCAGTTTCAAGAAGTTCTGTTTCCAGGCGATTAAATAAAAATCAGGGCATCTTCAAGTGCCTGCAAAAACGGTGTCCTGATCAACAGGTCATCAATAATCGTATCCTCCACCTTAAACCGCCCGATATGAATGGAATATCCGTGGTTCCCGAACAACAGCATGGCAGCCAGGGTAGGCTTGCCTGCCTTAGATCAACGATCTCCTCCAGGCTTAACATGTGGTTGCTGTTTTTTACCCGCTTGTAATACCGGTTTTATAGGCCACCGGCTTTACTGGGTATTCATTGATTTCAAACACCAATATGATTTTACCCTCAATCTCGTGGATATAGGAATGGGGTATCAGTTGGGGATAAGTGGCCATCTTGATTTCATTGATATATTTCTGCTCTGTCTCCGGCCCCAGCTCAATGCCGGTCACCCCGACCCTTGTCATCCAGTCCCAGGACAACTTTTCCGCCTCTGGTATTGGCAAAAGCCACAAGTGAAATAATCACCTCTTTGCCAAAGGATGATTTGAACTCAACCGTCCGGGATTCCTTTAATTTTTTAATAGCCATAGAATTTTCCTGAATCACACATGTGAGCAATTTTTTTACAGGCAATCTTATCACCTGCTGTGAATGTCAAGCAAGACGTATTTGGAAATTGTTTATAGTAGTAAACCTATATCTACCTGTACAAATCCATCAATGAATCAATTTCTGACTTAATCTCGATTCTCAGCTTTTCTGGTTCAACTACTTTTGCCTTTGAACCCCATCCCAGAATCCAAATTTTTATTTCATCGGTGCCTGCAACGTCGGCCTTAAAAATAATTGAGCCATCTTTTTGATCCAAAATGATTTGGGACTCATGCCATATTTTTTCTTTTACGTATCCGGCAGCTTCAGGAGCAAACCAAATTTTGACTTTGACAGGATCTCCGTGAAAAACACCAAAACTGGGCCGCATGTATTCCTCAACAGAAAAATCATCAGGTCGTTCAAAGGATTCTTCAGTTAAATTAAACTTTTTAATACGATCAAAAGCAAAGGTTCTTATTTCTTCTCGTTTCATACACAAGCCTAGGAGATAGAATGTACCGTCAAAAAACCATATATTATAAGGGGCAACTTTCCGTTGGGTGTTCTTATTCCGGCTCATTGTGAAATATGAGATATCAATATATTGTCTTTTTTCTACTGCTTTATTTACATTATTTAATATTTCCTTAAATCCGGTATATAATTTGTACGGCTGCTGTCCCACCTTAATATTTTTTTCGAACTGTTCAAGAAAAGATATGTATTCAAGAGGCAGGGTGGTTTTTATCTTGTTGAACAGAGATTTCAGCGAATCATGGAAAATGGTGTTTTTTAATACATTGAGCATGTCCCGGCCAAAATAGAGTGCCATTATTTCAGATAAGGATAATGGAATTGGTACATTTTTCTTTACTGTCTCAAGGACAAACCAAAGGATTTTTCCTTCTTTTTTTTCAGTAAAACTTGGAAAGCCTGCAATTTGAAGGGCTTCAAGATCTCTGTATACGGTTCTTGAATGACAATTAACTTTTTTTGCAAGATCTGAAACCGATTTGCCAGAGCTTGTTGTTATTAAGTTCTGAAGAATTGTCCACTGCCTTCCCAACTGGTCGCCACGTGCCATTTTGCAATCCTTAGAAATATTATCAATTAACTTTAGGCAATAAAGCATTTCGAGAACCATCTTTCAATGGGCCGGCTTGTTTTTCTTCCTCTTCTCCAAATAAAAAAAATCTTGTGACCGTATCTGTCAAACTAGGATGTTATAAAATAGGAAAAATCAATCAGCAGGAGGAAAAAGTTATGAAAAAAATTATCACAGATTTCTTTGGACAGCTTAAAATCGGTAGAAAACAATCTTTTAAAAATCTAACCGTGTATCCAATTATTTCCGATTACCATGTTGCTTTTGACTATTTTACTTTGGATGAAGCATTGGATAACCAAAGTATTGAAATCCTGGAAGTAGATAGGGAAGGCTCTGTCCCAGACCTCAAAGTTGTAAATAAAAGCGCAAAAATGGTTCTTATCATAGATGGTGAAGAGCTTGTGGGTGCAAAACAAAATCGAATAGTGAATACAACTGTTCTGGTTCCAAAGAATTCAACCATTGTCATTCCCGTAAGTTGTGTTGAGCAGGGGCGCTGGTCATACAAATCTCCAGTTTTTTCAACAGAAGACCGCATTATGTCTTCAAATTTAAGAGCCATGAAATCACAACAGGTAAATGATTCGGTACGGGAACACGGAAAATTCCGATCTAATCAGGGTGAATTGTGGGAAGAGATTTCAGAAAAAGCACAAAGGCACAACGCGGTTTCATCCAGCATGGCCATGAGTGAAATTTATGAAAAGGAAAAACCTGTTCTCAGGGAGTATATAGATAGTTTTAAAAAAAATGATTGTCAGATTGGTGCGGTTTTTATGATTAATGGGAACATTGCCGGGATGGACTGCTTTGGAAAGGCAGAAACGTTTGCATCTGTTTTTAAAAAACTCATTGGCAGTTATGCACTTGATGCAATTGACTGGTTTAAAGGGGATAATGAATTTAAAGAATTGAAAAGCAAAGCAACAAATTTTTTAAAAAATGCATCACAGGCAAAAATTGAAACACACAAGTCAGTTGGAGAGGGGATTGATTGCCGTCTTGAGACAAAAAAAATAACTGGGTTTACCCTTTGTCATGAAGATCAATTCCCCCATATGTCGGTATTCAATAAATCTGATAAAGAAAAGTCAAACTCAAGGATGCAACAGTTCTCACGAAGAAGACATTTTTGAAAATAATAATATGAACTTTATCATTAAATATTTTTAAGCCATGAAAAGGTTTTTGTCCAATTATTTAGCAGTTGCTAATTCTGACCTTGTATTATGTATTAGAAAATTATAGACAGCGGTAGTGAATTTGAATTCAGTTGCATTTGGATTTGTAGTTATTTGATCGGTAATATTTCGGGCTATGGTTAAACTGAATTAAACAACCGCATCTCAAATGCTTTTCAAAATATATTTTTGAAAAGGAAAACAAAATGTCTCAACTTTTTCCTAAAGGGTTAATGAATCACGAATTTGAATTTTTGATGAAGTGCTCTAAAAATACTGACTGTTTTTCCATTGATGAAATGAAGAAAAAGACAGATCAATATTTTAACAGTATTAAAGAAGCGTATGAAAGAAATTCAATCGTTAATGTGAACCTTGCTGCTGCTATTGTTGCGTCAATTCATACTGTTTGCTTAGAATGGGAAACTATCCCCGAGGTTGCAAAACCATGGTGTAAAGGGATGATTCAATATTTTATCGAAACAGAAGATGATGAAAATGATCTGGAATCACCCATCGGTTTTGATGATGATGCTGAAGTACTGAATGCTTGCTTGAAATTTGCCAATAGAATCGATTTGTGTATTGATCCGGAGGAATACGATGATTTCTAATAAAGCTCCCATAACACCCGGAAGCAGAATTATATGCCGGGATGCGGAGTGGCTTGTAACACGAGTGGATGCTTCAAAGTATTCGATAGATGATTTTGAAGTCCATTGTGTGGGTATTGATGACCTGGTTCGTGGGCACCAGAGCATATTTTTAACCCAACTTGATACAATAGTTCCGGCTGATCCCAAGAAAACCCAACTCATTAAAGATAATTCAAACGGGTATAAACTTTCCAAACTTTTTATAGGGGCTCAGCTTAGACAGATGCCTGCAACCGGTCTGGATCCGGATTTAGACGACCTGGGTGTGTTTAATCCAATGAACTTCCAATTTTCAGCCGTCAAACACGCCTTGAGACAGCTTCGACCAAGGCTGCTGCTGGCGGATGCAGTTGGTTTGGGTAAGACCATTCAGGCTGGAATGATACTGACAGAGCTCATCCGTCGAGGAAGAGCGGCAAGGATACTGGTGCTGGCCAAAAAATCAATGCTCACACAGTTTCAGTCTGAGTTGTGGAACCGGTTCAATATTCCCCTTGTCAGGCTGGATTCCGTGGGGATAGCCAAGATGCGGTTAAAGATTCCGGCAAACAAAAATCCATTTGAAGTATATCAACGGGTTATCATCAGTATTGATACATTAAAAAATGTAGCAAGATATGAACATTTTTTAAAAAGCACTCACTGGGATGTTGTCATTATTGATGAAGCCCATAATGTAGCCGGAGCCAGCGTTCCTGAAAGACATCAAAGTTACCGTCTGGCACGCCTGTTATCCCGCCATACAGATAGCATGTTGTTAACAACAGCCACTCCCCATAACGGAAAAAAAGAAACCTTTGGCCGCCTCATCTCTTTGCTGGATCCTTCTGCCATACCAGATCCCGCATTTAAAGAGTATGACAGTGATGACATTATGAATTTCTTTTTAATGCGGTTTAAGGAGGATATCAGAGAAGAGGCTGGGAAAATGCTCGCCCCTCGTATTGTTATTCCCAGGGAAGCCAGCACTATCGAGGCCACAGCTGGTGAAGAAATCGTTTTTGAGGAATTGGCTGGTTTAAGATCTGCCCTGTTAAAAGACCGGCAGAATTCCGAAGACAAAAAACATCAGAATCATTTATTGCTCTATGGGTTGTATAAAATGTTTTTATCCAGCCCGGAGGCATGTTTAAAAACAGTTGAAAACAGGATAGGAAAATTAGAAGCAGATAGTGCCGATTCATACGAATACGAGCAGTTGGAAACCATTGCAAAAAGTTTGACCGGACTCAAGATTAAGAATTCATCCAGGTATGCTGTACTAAAAAAACAACTCAAAGATATTGGGTGGAACGGTAAAAAGAACAGCCCACGAATTCTGATATTTACAGAGTACAGAAAAACCCAGGAGGTCCTGGCGTCAGCAATTGCCTCTGATTTTATATTAAAATACAACGAAAAATTTGAAGACCAGTCAAACCAGTCGGTATCCGTCATTCACGGCGGAACCCCAGACACCCATCTGATGAAAACAGTTGAAGCTTTTTCAACCGGGTCAGCACCCATACGAATGCTGGTCGCCACGGATGTTGCATCCGAGGGGATAAACCTTCATCATGAATGTCATCATATTATTCACTTTGATCTGCCCTGGTCCATTATCACTCTAATACAGCGAAATGGCAGAATCGATCGGCTGGGCCAAGACAAGTCCCCGGTATTGAGGTACCTGATGGTCGATACAGATCAGGGCATATTAAAAGGGGATAAAGCGATATTTAAACGACTGATTGATAAAGTTGAAGAAATCAATTCACTTAGGCGTTCCGGAGAAAGTGTTCTTAAAATATACGATCCAAAACAAGAAGAAGAGTATATTGCCAACCAAGGAATTTTAGCAGGCAACATCAATGTACTGGATACCCCGGCATCCCAGAATCCGAATGGATTTTCAGAAGCGGATTTCCTTGAAAATATGCTTAAAAGTGCCTCCTTGTCACTGGAAGAAGAGCTGCAGACCCAGGATGACGGATCCGGGCAGACAGATTTTCATGCATTGGAACCCTTTGCAAACAAACGGTACAGACTCTTTTCCGATAAGGAGTTTCTTCTTCAGGGATATAAATATTTGTCCGAGGCCCATCCCCATGCCGGATTTCTTCCCATTGTTGAACCGGGAAATTTAATGATCCTTCCAGCACCCAGGGATCTGAGGCGACGACTGGGCAAACAGGAAAACCCCAATGATGCCATTTTTGGAGCAACCGCCATCCCCATTGAATCATGGCCCCAAAATGATCAATTCAGATTGACCGATGATGTAAAACAGGCAGATCTTGCCATCAAAGCGGCACGGAATATGTCCGGTTATTGGTCCCAGGAACTTTTGTGCACTGAACAGCATCCCGTTCTATTATGGATCAAAGAACGGATATTGATGGAGATAGAACGGGAACAGGCCCCTATCATCATTTCAAATAAATTAAAAAAAGCAGAACTGTGTTTTTGCTTCATCGGTCAGGTCAGCTCAAAGACGGGCAACCCATTGGTAGTAAACGGTCATACCATATCTTTTTTACAAGGGGGTGACGTCAGGCGCCAGGAATTGTCCGATATGTTGGAGGAAATAGATTTTCAACATATGGACAACCAGGGATTGGAGCCCAATCTGCAAGCGGCCAGGCTTTTGATTCATTCCGCCGTGGATGAAAGCATCTCATACTTAAAAGCGCTTAAAAAAAGCCGGGATAAAACGCTCATGGGTCCTATCCGCAAAGAGTCCAGAAGGTTAAAAAACTGGCGCAGAAAAAGAGAAGAACTGCTCATGGGCCTGATTGAAAAACATGGGGAGAGCAGCGAAAAGTCAAAGCGGATTAAAAAAGATCTTGAGGAAATTAAAGAATATGTCAAAGACCGTGAAACCTGGCTTCACAACCGGTTCATCACAACACAGGAACCTTCAACAAGATTAATTTTGGTCATCCAGGGAAAGGAATAAAGGTTCATGTCATTAGATACCAGCATTAGCAACGTGGGTGAGTATTACAGCTCTCACTACCTTAGTTCTTTTTTTGCAAAGGACATTCAAAAACTTGTGGCCGAATGGCGAGACCAGGGCTCTTCTTCCATCCCCTCAAAAATAAGACAATTATCCCAGACCTACTTTAAAGAAAAAAATCTTGCCCTTGATGAGCCTGCACAGGAAGACCGGATAAATTTGTCAGGATTCCATGCATACCTGCTCGAAGCCCTGGGGTATGCGGACCGAACGTCTGCAGATATTTTTGTGGAAGGTGGAGCAACCATTGTTCCGTCCATTGCAAGGGTTACAAGGTACAACAATCCCTGGCTTGTTGTCTGTGAAACTGGTTTCTGCCTGCCGGACAGCAGCCTGCCGGACGGGACCCCCAGCGAAGATTCCCTGTCATCAATACCAGCAGTAAGCCAGGTGACTATTCCTGAAAACACCTTATGTTCCGGCGACTGGGAAAGGCTGATCGGCAAATTATTTACCAAGGAAGAATCACCACGGTGGATACTTTTTTTAGCTGGAAGTCAGGCGCTGCTGCTTGACAGGCATACATGGGCCCAGGGCCGTTACCTGGTCTTTGATTTTGATGATGCCTTTGGGAGAAATGAAAAAGCAACCTTTGACCATTTTGCCGCATTCCTGTCAAAACGAACCCTCTGCCCGTCCGGAGATTCCGATGATATCCTGCATGATACCCTGGAAGAGCAGAGCCATAAATTTGCACATGGGGTTACGGATAATCTGCAGGTCGCTGTTCGGGAAGCCATCGGACTGCTTGCCAACGAATGGGTCCAGTACCGGAGGGAGAAAAACCTGCCCTATACACGACTGGGAACCAAAGAACGCCCATTCCCCGATGGAAGCACTGACATTTCTGCTGAAGTATTAAAAAGAGAATCCCTGATTTTTGTCTACAGGCTATTATTTTGTTTTTATGCAGAGGCCAGAGGGGGAGAACTCGGTATCCTGCCCAGCAATGACGATGTTTATAAACTGGGATACAGCCTGGAAACCATACGGGATCTTGAGAATGTCCCCTTGACACCGGCCAGTGAGCGAGGGACCTATTTTCATCAGCACCTTAAAATATTGTTTAAAATCATCCATGAAGGGTTTAATCCCATTGACAATGAAGATCTGCAAAACGGAGCTTTGAATTTCGATTTTGACGGCGCCGGCACATTTTCCATATCCCCTTTAACCGCAACCCTGTTTGATCCGGTCAGTCTACCCCTGCTTGATAAAGCCGTCCTTTCGAACCTGTGTCTCCAGCAGGTCATTAAAAGACTGTCATTGAGCACGGGCGAGCGGACCAGAGAAATCGGGAGAGTCAATTATGCAGAACTTGGTATCAACCAGCTGGGTGCCGTGTATGAAGGTCTTCTCTCCTATAAGGGGATGTTCGCGGACAAAGATCTGATCCAGGTGAAACCGGCGACAAAAAAATGGACAGATAAAAAAACAGCCACCTGGTTTGTTGATGCCGCAAGAATAGACGAGTTTGAAAAAGAAGAGACAGAGCAGATAGATCATCGACCCAGGATCTACCCCAAAGGGTCTTTTATCCTTCATCTTTCCGGTATTGACCGGGAACAGAGCGCCTCCTATTACACACCGGAAGTCCTTACAAAATGTCTGGTGGAAGAAGCATTAAGAGAGCTGTTAAAAGACTATCAAGCCTGTGACGCCGATAAAATTCTGGACCTGAAAATCTGTGAACCCGCCATGGGCAGCGGTGCTTTTTTAAATGAAGCCACCCTTCAGCTGGCCAAAAAATATCTGGAACTCAAACAACAAGAGATCAACCAAAGCATTGAACCTGGAAGATTCCAGGATGAGTTAAGACGTGTTCAGCACTATATCGCCACCCGAAATGTGTATGGCGTGGATCTCAATGCCACGGCTGTGGAGTTGGGCGCTTTATCCTTGTGGCTGGGTAGCATTCATAGACTTTTAATAAAAGAGGGTGAAAACGGCCAGCCCGACGTCTACAAACCCGGCAGCACCCCCTGGTTCGGGTTGCGGTTAAGATGCGGAAACTCTTTAATCGGAGCAAGGCGAAGTGTCTGGACAAAAGCGCAGCTTAAGAAGGGGCTGCATTTTGGGAATAATTCTGCTGTACCGCGACTTTTGAAACCCGGTGAAAAAAGAAAAGAAAATGAAATTTTTCATTTTCTTGTTTTTGATGAAGATATGGTTCCCACTCACAAAGACAGCCTGATGAAAAAATTTGACCTTGCTTCCTGCGACGATGCCAAAGCATGGATCGCAAGGGAAGTGAAAATAAAATGGGATGAAGAGGATATCGCCAGGGCAATTGAAGTGTCAACACTGATTGATGACCACTGGATTCAATATTCAGAACAAAGATCGATAGCATTAGAAGAAACTTCTTGCACGGCTTCGGTATGGCCGATTGCTTCTGATTCTAAAGAAGCGCTTGAAAAGGGACCCTCACTAAAAGACCAGGAAAGAATCAAACAACAGCTTGAAGCCACCAGTGGCAGTTTTCAACGGTTAAAACTGATCATGGATACCTGGTGTTCCCTTTGGTTCTGGCCCCTTGATCAGACTGGAAAACTGCCAAGACGGACAAGCTTTCTTGAAGCAGCTAAAATTCTTCTTGGGGATGAACCGCCGAATGAAAATCTCCAAAGTTTTATGTCCACTGTATTCGATTTTGACATAGAGGGGCTTTTTGACGCAGCAAAAGAAGAAGTGCCTGATACGGAGATACTGTCAGGTCTTGTTTCCTGGTATGGTGTTGGAAACGAGATTTCGGAAGAACAAAATTTTCATCACTGGGAATTGATTTTTTCAGAAATCCTTGGTCCCGATGTTAAAAATGGAGGATTCAACTTGATCTTGGGAAATCCTCCTTGGCTCAGATATAAATGGTCAGAGACACCAATCCTTTATGATTTTAATCCCAAACTGGGAGTAGACGAAGCCGGGAGCGAAGTCTTAAACCGTGTGAAAGAGGATATCATTAAACAGGATAAGAACCAGGCTGAATACTGTAATGCATTACAGAATTCAAAGGGGACAATCAATAAATTAAGCTCTCCGCGCTACTACAATGATACAGCCGGAACAAAAACCAATCTTTACAAATCTTTCATCTTACAATCCTGGAATATCGTGAACGACAAGGGGATTGTCGGACTATTACATCCAGAAGGACCATATGAAGATGCCAAAGGAAATCGTTTAAGGCGTCCTTTGTATAAGAGGTTAAGAGCACATTATCATTTCATTAATGAACTTAATTTATTTCAGGATGTAGATCATCATACAGAGTTTAGTATTAATATCTATGGCAGAATTAAAAAAGAGCCCGCCTTTTTTAATATTTCAAATCTATATCACCCCAAAACAATAGCAGAGTGCCATAAACATTGTGATCAAAAAGCCCCCATACCTGGCCTCAAAAACGATTCAGGAAATTGGGAAATCAGGCCACATTGTGACCGAATAATCAATGTTGCTGAAAATGAATTTGAAATATTTAAAAAATTGCTTGAAGAAGATGAGGTCAATGTATTTGAAGCTCGAATCCCCAAAATACATTCTATCCAGTTAATCGATGTTATCAGAAAAATGACGAAAATATTATTAAAAGTGGCTGATCAAAAATATTATTCAACTGTCATGTTTGATGAATCAAAAGCAAAAAAAGAAGGAGTTATAACAAAGCAAAACGATCCAGCCTATGGACCAATGACTGCATCGGACTGGATTTTGTCTGGCCCCCACTTCCATATAGGAAATCCATTTTTTCAAACAGCCAGAACAAAATGCACACATAATAATGCTTATGACAAGATTGATTTAACACAACTTAAAGACTCATATTATCCAAAAGCGACTTTCAGACCAGGAAATAAACAAAATAATACAGATATGTTTGAAAGTAGGATCCCTTATTGGGAAGAAATGGAGAAGTCTGTAACCGAATATTATCGTTACGCCAATCGTGAGATGATCAGTCCAAGTTGGAAACGGACCTTAGTCAGTACTATTCTTCCAAAAGGGGCCGCTCATCTTTATACAGCTGCCTTCAGTATTGCTTTTGAAGATTTAATTATGATGGTTCGTTTCCAAACACTGACCATGTCTATCTGTTATGATTTTTTAATCAGAATTATTGGCAAAAAGCATTGTCAGCACGACACAGTGAGTCGTCTTCCCATCATTGATAATCAATATGTTAATGCCGCTATGGGGCGTGGTTTAAGATTGAATGCTTTAACCAAGGAATATGAAGAATTATGGAATAAGGCATTTGATCCTAATTTTGATCGACTGGGATGGACCTCCGATTCTCCCTTTTTATCGAATGAATATGAAACAGCCTGGGACTTATTGAAAAAAGAACGTTGGGAATGGAAAACACCTCTGAGAATAGACTTCTCAAGAAGGCAGGCCTTGTTAGAAATTGATGCTTTGATTGCTCTTGGCATGGGGCTTAGTCTTGAAGAGTTACTTACTATCTATAGAGTACAATTCCCAGTTATGAGGGGGTATGAACTGGTTGATCAGTATGATCAAAAGGGTAGAAGAATTCCCAACACAAAAAGAAAAGACCCTGGAGCTACACAATTTCGAGAAGCACTAAAAGACTGGGATGGCGAATCCCCCCTAACGGTTTCCTGGGAAATTGACAATGGTCTTCAAACCGTCACGAAAACCTTCTACCCCCCCTTTGAAGGGGTGGACAGAGAAAAAGACTATGAAATTGCATACAATGAGTTTAAAAAAAGATATGGTAATGAAAAACAAGAATAGGGCAATTGGAAGATAAAAAATGATTCATGTCAGCCAGAAAAAATTGGATAAATCCTATCGGCATCTGAAGCAGGAGTACAAAAAAAACAGTTCCGGTTCCAATGCCGGATTGTTATTATTTGTATATGCCGTTGAGTCTGGGGTTAAAGCCTTGCTGCTCAAACGCAAACATATAACAGATACATTTAAGCTCTGGAAAAATGAGGGAACAGAAAATCTGACCCATGATCTGAGGCGACTTTTAACCAACGCATCTTATCCCCATCGTCTTCCTGAAAATTTTAAATTTCTGACCCGTTCCAAAGCCCCTGAAACAGTGTCGTTGGTCGATTTACACCAGACCCTGAGATATGGGGGGACTTTTTTTGATTCGAATGAAAAAAACAGCCTCGAAACCAAACTACAAAAAATTGATTCCTGGTTGCAGGAGGAGTTGACATCATGAAATTTCTTAGTTGGATGGATGTAAAAAGCAAGATTAGAAAAGAGACGGATAACTTCAGAAATCTACCTGAAGGGATCAATAATCTTTATTTCTATCCGGATGAAATTGTTGTTGAACAGGGGGAAAAAGATATAAAAGCTGTGAAAGAGGCTTTTAAAACCTGGTTCCCAAATCCGGATATTTACTCCCCTGAAGAGGATAAAATTTATCTGGATATTGCGCGTTCACCCCTGGATATTTCAATTGAAACAGGTTCTGACGGTCATATGGAATTTATAGAAAGACCCAGGTTTGACACGCTCTATTTTTCAAAGATTTTTCTTTCTGACGAGGCTTTCAGTAAAGTTCCTAAACCCAAACATAAAATAATTGCATTTCATTCTTTTAAGGGAGGCGTTGGAAGAACCCTTCACCTTGCGGCAATGATAAAAGCCCTGGGCGAGGTATCCAAGGAAAAGGGAGTCGAAAAAAAAATATTGGTCATAGACGGGGACCTGGAAGCACCGGGTATCACCTTCTGGGAAAAAAACAGGATAGGGGGAGCTGCGAATATCGGGTTTACCCAGTTTTTAGATGCGGTACAATATGCCGAGCCGGATACCGAATATACCATAGACGCTGTAATTAAATATTTTGCTGAGGAGATTCAAAGGTTTGAACATGTTGTTGAATCCACTCGAATATATGTTCTGCCGGCTTTCAGCGATCCCCTTGATTTGTTTCAGATCAATGTCAAACCCGAACATATTTCACAGGATGACAATCCGTGGAAACTACGGGAATGCATTGACCGGCTTGCCACTCAAATCAATGCCGATTATGTGTTTATTGATTTAAGGGCCGGAATAACAGAACTGAGTGCGCCTTTTTTACTGGATCCCCATATTGACCGATTTCTTGTAACCACCTTGTCTGAGCAGTCCCTTTATGGAACGGAACTTGTCCTAAAAGAGATGGTAAAAATAAATATGACGGGAAATAAAATTAAAAAAACATTGCTTCCTGAAATCATTATCTCCATGGTGCCACCGGATCAAGATGAAAATCGCTTGATAAAGGCCAAAGCCCGTTTTGACAGCACCATATTCGGCACTGAAAATGAAGCAGGCAGTGAGTTGGATTCTGATGAGGAATTACTTTCAGATCCCATTGTAATTAAATCAACACCCTTTAAAAGTGAGCTGCTCAATGTCGGGTCATGGGAAGATGTCTGGAACAATGCCGGGTCTTTAATTGAAATTTTTAAAGACTATTTCAGGGGGCAAGAAGAGCCCGAGGATAAAGATGAAGAGAGCCCCCTAGTTGATTCGGATCATCTTGTGCGTTTAGGGAAACTGAAAAATTTCTGTTCAAACTATGTTTTTGCGGAAGGCATCGAATCTGACAATTTCTTAAAAACAGATTTTTTTAAGGAATTTCCAAGGCAATATTTCAGTGCCTTACCCCTGGTTGTGTCATTGGGTGCCAAAGGATCAGGGAAAACATTTCACTTTATGCGCATGACAGGGTTTATGACCTATAAAGCGTTTTGTGACAGTATTGAACCTGAAAAAGTCGAGATCGATGCCGATTTCTTCCCTGTATTGAGATCTAATGAAATAGGGGGAGACGCCGGAGTTATACACCTGTTGAAAAAGCATCTCCCCATGTTTGAGCGGTTTGACTATGATGATTTTAAAACCAGTATAGAACACTTTCGGGATGAACATCATTCTGAGTCAGAATGGAAAAGTTTCTGGGAAAAGAAGCTTATACAGGCCACATCTGAAAACCGCTGTGATATAACGAGCTTCAGGCAACTCAACGAGACCTTGAAAAACGCCCCTATTGTCTTGCTTATCGATGGGTTGGAGAATCTTTTTCCGGATATACACGTTTATCAAAATCAGCAGAATGCCATTTCCGCATTGCTTGATATTCCAAGCCGACTCAGTGAAATACGGGATCGTCATATCGGATTGATAATTTTTCTTCGCCAGGACTATCTTGGCAGTGCAAAAAGGCAGAATAGCGGTCAGTTTGAAAAAAAATATGAAAACTATAAGCTGTTATGGGACGAAATTGCTTTTTTACGTCTGGTGTTCTGGCTAACCACAAAATCGGGAGCCTTTGAACAAGATATGGATTTAGATCCGTCTTCCATGGGCAAAGACCAACTGAGCCAAAAATTAAGAAAACTTTGGGGGCTTAAGCTGGGCAAGGACAATTCAAAAGAAGCCTATACCATTAACTGGGTCTATGGCGCTTTATCAGATTTTAAGGGGTATCTTCAGGCAAGAGATGTGGTGCGTTTCCTGGAAGAGGCTGCAAAAGCACCTGAAACGCCAACTGCAGCCCAATGGAAAAACCGTTTTCTTCCACCGGCTGCGATACGTAAGGCAATCATCGGATGCAGTGCAGATCGGGTAAAGGAGCTCAAACAGGAATCTAAAATTTTTCAAAAATGGGCCGAGTCTTTACAAACTGAAGATGAGCTTGTGATTCCTTTCTCGAAATCCTTACTGCCCCATGACAGCAGTTCTTCATTGGTGGAACTGAAGAAATTGGGGGTTGTTTATGAGGATACAAGTGCTTCTGCAGAAGAGTTTCGCTTTTATATTCCAGAGATCTACCGCCTTGGCCTTGGATTTAAAATTAAGACCGGTGCTCGCCCTAAGGTGCTCAGTATAAAACGAAAAGCAATCGGAAAAGGAATACTATCCTAGGATAAATTAATACACATGCTGCCAGCTCATATTGCACAGAACATCAGAAAACAGGTTGAATATTATCTTCAGGCCACCTTTTCCTTCAGGGACAAACAGGCTGAAAAGGCTTTCAGCCTCTTCATCAATGATCCTGAAAATGGGATGTTTAAAGGGCCGTGGTTTCAGCTGAGACGGCCTTTCAGACCGGCACCGGAAAATATCAAAATCCCCTTGGACATCGGAATTCCATTTAACCCGTTTTTGCACCAGTACAAATCCTGGATAAGACTGACCAGCCAGAACCAAACACCCCAGTCAACCATTGTCACCACAGGCACTGGGTCCGGTAAGACAGAATGTTTCTTGTATCCCATCCTTGACCATTGCCTGCGGGAAAAGAAAAAGGGACAGGTCGGGATTAAAGCTATTATTCTATATCCCATGAATGCCCTGGCGTCGGATCAGGAAAAAAGATTTGCCGAAACTATTTTAAAAGATCCTGACTTAAAAGAAGCAGGAATCAGAGTCGGAAATTATACAGGACGATTTGACCCTTCCGATCCCGGAGCAGGCAAGGACAGCGGCACCAAATCAATGGGGAAAAATGGGGAGATTTTTCATGGGATCTCCAATCATAATGTGCTCCAAGAGTTCCCAC
>Ga0307987_1000754_pt1 | contig 18890 bp, 17 predicted proteins | sample EllFjometagen181_FD_203157 | JGI IMG/M metagenome (GOLD analysis project Ga0307987, IMG submission 203157) | Marine microbial communities from Ellis Fjord, Antarctic Ocean - #181 | ecosystem: Environmental > Aquatic > Marine > Unclassified | place: Southern Ocean | collected 2014-10-08
GTTAGGATAGATCCTAAATTTCATGCCAAGTTGGATGTTCATTATCTTTCTTTTGGTCAAGGATATTTCGTTAATTTCATACATATTAATATACCAAAAAGGAGTTGATTTGTCAATTTAAAAGCCACTTTTACAAAAAGAAAACGTGCTAAATCAAAAACTTATATCCCAAAGCTAAAACATTGGGTTTTACGGCTTGAAGGCCAAAATATAATAAAATAGCCCATTTGGTGTGAAGTTTTGTTCACTAACAGCCTACTGATGCAATGACATATACTCAGTAACAGCTTGAGACAAAAGGCCTGACCTACTTGAACCTAAACGTTTAGCATACAGGTCAACTGTTTTGATGAGTCTTTCAGGCATAGTAATATTGATCCGTTTGGATTTTAATGACAATTTACTGATATCGATTTGAACTATGGCCCAAATATCATCTTTGAAATCAGAATGGTCCTTATATATTTCGATGTTTGAAGGCATCGGGATAGGCTCTGAATCAATTAATAACCCCTCAATATGGCATTCAGCCGCTTCTTGTGCCATGTTTATTGCTTCGTCAATTGTTGATCCTGCAGAAAAACAACCTGGAAGATCAGGGATGGTGACACTAAAATCAGTGTTTAAATCTTTATGAATTACAATAGGATATTTCATTTATTACCTCCAATCCCAACCGGCTTGCCGAAAAATACTACGCAGCGTTCCGATGGCAAGGTCCTTTTTGGGATACGGTATAGTTACCTTGCCCTGTTTGTCAGGATGTTTGAATTGATGGCTGAGCACCTTTTATATGAAAAAGCAGCCATCCGTCATCCTGTAATTTTTTGATAATTTCTCGGCTATTCATATTGTGTGTAGCACACACACAAATAGCAATTTCGTCAAGATTAAAGGCGGTGTGGAATCATTGATTATTTCAAACAGCATTTTTTGTATTTTTTCCCACTTCCACAAGAACAAGGGTCATTTCGACCAATTTTAACTTTACTGTTTTGTTTTTGTTCGACGACCTTGCTTGTTTGGCTTTGATTTTTTTTGAGCTGTTCCAATTTTGAAATTATTTCTTCGGAAAGAAGAAATCTGGGACGGGGTGTAGATCGTTTTTCTCTCAGTCCAAAATCAATTTCAACATCTTCTAAATCCCCTCTTACCGTAAGGTCTACAGTGTCACTGTCAAAGGCCTGCTTGATAGTGGGTAAAGCTGACAAGGTTTGCATTTCAACGAGATGATCAATTAATAACGCATTTAATTCCGGGCCATTTTTTTTAAAACACATCAGTTGTTCTTCTAAAACAATCTGACATTGTTCTTTCACCGAAGGGTATTTTTTACCTATTTTCTCCAGACTATGGGCAGCTGTTGTACGGGCAAAACCGTCATGGGAGTCATCTTTAAGATACGCAGCAAGTGCAGGAATAGATTTTGGCCCTATCATTTCATAAACCAGCGGGAGTTCTTCAGAACTCCACTCATCACCGTCAAGCATATGAAACAAGTCCGTCAATGGTTCAATGGCTTCTTCTGCTTTCAGTAATCCAAGAACACGCCAAGCATGAAGTGGAGCCCAAACATCAGAACTGTCAGGATCAGCGGAATTAAGCATTTCATCTGTTGCCATGCTTATTAATTCTGGAATATGTTCACTTGTGAAACCATTCACCCTGATATAATCAGGCCATTCACCAAGCGTCCTACAATCGCCATAAGATATTAGTTTTGCTACTGGATTTATATATGTGTTAATCATCGTTTTTCCTTCCCTTATCGCATGACAATGCGTATAAAATCGCATAAATTTAATCATTTAGAATAAACTGATGTGTATAAAATAATTCATAAAGGCCTGGTAGAATCCCCCCGAGCATGGGCAATGGCAATCAATACATTGTGATGGAGCAATTCATAGGGAATTCCGGTATTCAGGCGACCCAATGATTCTCTGTAGCCTCTTTCCGTGAGTTTAACAAGTTCCGGCAGATAAAAAAACGATTCCCAATTTTTGATTTTGCCCTTAAAAGCCCTTGTCAATCCGGTATCCAATGGGTGCCGGAGGTGTTTTTTATTCCATGGACATGCCTCCTGGCAAATCTCACAATCCCCCACCCGGTTGTCCATTATCTCTTTTGCCTCTTCTGGCAAATGATCCTCCTGCAACAAATTTGAAAGGCATTTTGAGGTATCCAGTACATGGGGGCGATCAATGGCACCGAGGGGGCAGGCCACCTGACACTGATCGCAATCAGCGCACCTGTTTTTCTCCTCTGTTTCATTCAGTTCAAGGGCTGCATTGGTGATAATGCCTCCCAACGCAAGGAAGGTACCAAATTTTTTAGAAATGAGAAGAGAATGCTTTCCCTGCCACCCCAGTCCCGCCCGGATTGCAGCAAGTTTTAAAGGCAATATAGAGCCTTCTGCTTCAGAACCGTCACAGGAAATTGCCGAGTATCCGCGACTTCTCAGCAAATCTGCAACAGGTGTAAGGGGTTTTACAACATCCAGAAAGAAGCCTGACAGATAAAGTCTACTGGCTCTTCCCCAATGGGGATTTGACCAGGCAGGAAGGGTAAGACCGCCAATGTAAACCCCTGCAACAATGACGGTTTTTGCATCCGGCAAAGACAGCTTTGGAGATCTACGTTTGGGCTGCGCACGATATCCCTTAAATTCTCCAGCAGCGGCAAAGCCTAATGCATCAATACCGGAATTATTTGCCAGTTGTCTTATTTGTTGAGACAGATTGTTTTCTTCCATAATTAATGGTCCTTATATACTTCGAGAGCTGAAGAGCAGTACTGAAAACCCATCTATTTTAACAGGTTAAGTGTTCTAATATTTCTTTTCTGTACAGCGGATACGATGGCTTCCACCAGTTGATTGTGTCCGTACTTTTCAATAAATTTCAAATGTGTGCCATGGATACCATCCGGCAATGCCTCACAAAAATTTGATAATTGTTTTTTGAGAACAGAAGGGCTGATGTTCACCTCCCTTGCGAGCCGTTCCCAATGTCTTACCATGACCCATTCTGGACGATTTTCGTCTCCTATTTTCATGGCAATTTTTTTTGTCAAATTTTCATATATATCCGTGCAGAGCATATCATAGAAGGGTGCCAGACGAATCTGTTTTGAATCATAGAGAAAGGACAGATTTTTGGCATGGGCATCCATATTACCAATCAAATAATTAAAAAACACCCAGCGGAGTAGATACTGAAGATCTTTAATAGGGTTGGCGGAATGTGCCCTGACAAGCGAAAAACATGCTTTAAGCCCCGGACCACCGTCCGCCTGATATTTCAACTCATGGGAGAGTCCCATGGCCTGACAAAAATCCTCCTGATGGAGGCGACGTACTGAACCCTTATCAAAAACTCTGTCATATCTCTGGATCAACAATACTTTTTGATCCTTTTCTGTAAGAATTGTCACGGTCGGTACCGGTAAACCCAAAGCATCCGCAAGCATCATGCAAAAACATTCATTTTCAATGGATGACTGGAAATGAAGCATCCCCGGCTTTAAAATAAAATTACCGGGTGCACCATTTAACGGGATATAAAATCTTGAATTTTTGAACAAAAGAACAAGCTTTTCCTGGGCACCGGCAAGGGATATGCGAATACCGTCTTCCCCTGCAAGTAAAGGGCGTGTGGGAATTTCTTTTATCAGGTCATACAATTGTTCGCCGGTTAAGAGTCGATAGGAATAATTTTCACTGGATTCAGGTGCCATTGATTCTGCAAGAATGCTTATGGCACCGGCACATTCACCGCCGATATGCCGGAGAAGCATAAAATCGTTCTTTTCAGAAATTCCCAGACGTCTGGCAACCAATTCTCTGACTGCGGATTCCGGTAACAACTTAGCAAAAAACGGTTTTGCCTTATCATCGGGAAAAACCGCCTCCTGCATGGGTAAAGACAGAGTTGACATACTCCCAAACCTAAAGGATTGGGATTCTAAGATCGCTCTTAAAAATTTCTGATTCATCGAGATAGCCCGAACTTAAAACTTAGGTCTTACGGTTCTCTCCACAGACTTACTTTTAAAGTGCTTCCGGATACCCCTCGGTACACTATGATTTAAAGATACATGGTTATTTACAAGTGGTCAAGATAGAAAAACAGCTAAAGCAAAAAACTTACATCCCAAAGCTAAAGCATTGGGTTTTACGGCCTAAAGGCCGGGAGTATAAGGGAAAAGCATAAGGTGCATCCAGCCAGTCTCTGGAATACTGGAATGAAAAAGACCGTTTCTCATCCAGGCTCAGCGTACCTGCCCATGTCTGCTCAAAAAAAACGTTCAGACATTCCATGGTCAGCCGTCGCCTCGTTTAATGAGATGAAGTTCAAGGCCCAGGCCGTTCAAGACTTCAAAAACCTTGCCGATTTGAGCGGTTACTTTCCCTTTTTCCAGCTCCAATACAAATTTTCTGCCGACATCGGTGAACTCTGATATCTCTTTCTGTGTTAATTTCAGCCGTTTACGTTCTTTGCAGAAATATTCCCCCAGCTCTTTGGGATTATTAACTTTTGTTGATAATTTCAAATCCCCTCCACTTTAAAGTTGCCGATCGGACACTTCTATCATTTTTTATAGCTGAAGACAAGCATAAGTTCCCGATCAGGGACTTAAACAAAATCAACATCCTACTGATGCAATGACATGTACTCAGTAACAGCTTGAGACAAAAGGCCTGACCTACTTGAACCAGAACGTTTAGCATACAGGTCCACTGTTTTGATGAGCCTTTCCGGCATAGTAATATTAATTCGTTTAGATTTTAATGATAATTTGCTGATATCTATTTGAACTATGGCCCAAATACCATCTTTGAAATCAGAATGGTCCTTATATATTTCGATATTTGAAGGCATGGGAATAGGGTCTGAATCAATTAATAATCCCTCAATATGACACTCAGCCGCTTCTTGTGCCATGTCTATTGCTTCGTCAATGGTTGATCCTGCAGAAAAACAACCTGGAAGATCAGGGATGGTGACACTAAAATCAGAGTCTAAATCTTTATGGATTACAATAGGATATTTCATATTACCTCCACTCCCAACCGGCTTGCCGAAAAATACTACGCAGGGTTCCAATGGCAAGATCCTTTTTAGGATGCGGTACAGTTACCTTGCCTTCGGCAGTATTTTCAGGGTACAGGGATTCGTTAAGCGAAATCTCTGCCTCTGATACATTCGTATGGCATTGAACAATGTGATTCATTCTCGCCAACTCAAAGACTGTCCTAAGATTTTTTGACAATCCAGTTACATTGACCACCTTATTTTCCATAAATAAATATTTTAACAGCGATAAAAAGAAGACACAGCCTGAATCATCAATAGATTTAATACCTTCCAGGTTAATAATTACGCCTTTAACCACTGGCTTCTTTTCCAATTCTACGTCCAATGCATCAAACAGTTTCTTTTTAGAGATCAGAAAGTCAATATCAAATCCCTTGCAATGAAATGATAGAAGAAGAATTGAACCGGAATTACCTATTCGTTGAATTTCAAATATCATTAAAAGGAACTCCTATGCTCAGGAGGGCTTCTGTACTAACAAAATGTAACCTAAGCAGCTATAAAAATTAACTCATGGCAAACCATTGAGTCACAAATTATTCAAATAATTGACGGAATCCTGGAGATTATTCCGGTTGAACACCTCAAGTGAGACCACACCGTCAAACTGCTTTAACACCTCAAATGTAAGTAAAAATCGATCCATAGGGGTTTTATCAAGCCCCTGGTGATCCTTGGGATTTTCATGGGAAAAATCTACCCCATGGAGATGAATCAAGGGCACCCGGTGGCCATATCGTTCAAACAAGGCTTTAATATCATAACCATATTTAATCAAATGCCCCGCATCAATGCACAGGTCCACATCAAGGTTGTCAAGAATTTTAAATAAATGTTCCGGGGGATATTCCAGGGTCTCAATGGAAATATCAGACAGATGATTCAAAAAAGGAGAAAGAATTCCAAGGCTCTCCAGAGCACGACCCTGCCACCGCTCCAGCCCTGCGTCTCCCCCTCCGGCATCCTCCGGGGTAAATTCCAGATGCAGGGTATGGGTGGAAGGCGACAGGGGCGCACACAGCTCCACCACCTGTTTGATGGTATCCACCCCCAGGATGCGTTCTTTTTTGGAGGCTGACGTAAAAGAGACATCCACCGGCAGATGAACATTGTAAGTCACCCCAAACTCCCGGGAAAGTCGCACCAGTTCCCTGATCTCATCTGCCTGGGGCAATACCGGTACCGGCCCGTCCGTTGTCATAAAGGGCTGACTTTCAAAAATAAGCAGTTCAATCTCATCAAATACCGGCCCCAATTTTTTCACATTGTCAACAATGGGTCCCGGGTCAATAAAGGAAGTAGTGCCCACTTTAAAGGGCCATTTTTTTTTAATTTCCATGACTAATATCCTCCCCGCCAATCCCGTTAATCGTTTCCATGATTTCCTTAAAACTGTGCAGCCCTGCCTCAATATTCTCAATGATCTCACTGGCAAGAATATCTGGATCGGGAAGATTATCCAAATCCGCCAGGCTCTTGTCCTTGAGCCAAAAAATATCAAGGTTCGTCTTATCCCTTGAAATGATCTCTTCATAGGAGAATTTGCGCCATCTGCCTTGGGGGTTCTCCTCTGTCCATGTCTCTTTCCGGTCATTGCGGTTTGCCGGACCATAGCAATCAATAAAATCCTGCAAGTCTTCCAACTGCATGGTTTTCTTTTTCAGGGTGTGGTGCACATTGGTTCTGTAATCATACACCCAGACCTCTTTTGTCCAGGGCTCTTTTGACGCCTGTTTATTGTCAAAGAACAGCACATTGGCCTTGACCCCCTGGGCATAGAAAATACCGGTGGGCAGTCTCAATATGGTATGCAGATCGGTAGTTTTCATCAGCTCCTTGCGAACGGTTTCACCGGCCCCTCCTTCAAACAGCACATTATCCGGCAGCACCACGGCAGCCTCTCCGGTTATCTTCAGCAGCGTGCGGATATGCTGTAAAAAATTGAGCTGCTTGTTGCTTGTGGTGGCCCAGAAATCCTGGCGGTTGTAGCTCATGTCCTGTTTTTTCTGTTCACACGCTTCATTGGTGATGGTCATGCTGCTTTTCTTCCCAAACGGCGGATTGGCCAGCACATAATCCACACGGGATTCCTCATCGCTTATCAGGGCATCGTTGGGGGAGATAAAGGAGTCTCCATCAATCTCCCCGATGTTGTGCAGGAACATGTTCATCAGGCACAGCCTTCGGGTGCCTGCCACAATTTCATTCCCCGAAAAAGTACTGTTTTTCAGAAAGGTTTTTTGTTCCCGGTTGAGATCGTGATGGGAGGTGATATAGTCATAAGCCGCCAGGAAAAACCCGCCCGTTCCGCAGGAGGGGTCATGGATCTTTTTATCGGGAGCTGGTGCCACACATTGCACCATGGCTTTGATCAATGACCGGGGGGTAAAATATTGCCCGGCACCGCTCTTGGTGTCGGCTGCATTCTTTTCCAGCAGCCCTTCGTAGATGTCGCCTTTGATATCGGCACCCACCATTGTCCACTGCTCTGTGCCGATCATCTCAATAATTTTCAGGAGCCTTGCCGGGTCCTGGATTTTATTTTGTGATTTGGTGAAGATATCCCCCAGAATTCCTCGTTCCGAGGCCAGGGAGCGCAGCATCTGGGAATAAAAGGATTCCAGTTCAGAACCCCGTTTCCGGCTGAGGGTTTCCCAGTTGCAAACCTCCCCTTCAGTTATTTCAGTGCCTGTGGCGTCTTTTATTTTCGGCAGATGGATGGTCTTGTTATAGGGCGGTCTGGACATTTCGTCCGCCATTTTCAAAAACAGCAGATAGGTGATCTGTTCCAGGTAATCACCATAGCCGACCCCGTCATCACGAAGCACATGGGCGAAATTCCAGACTTTTGATATTAAACTTGATTCGTTGCTCATGATTTTCTCTTTTTTGATGGTTTAATTATGGTCTCTTTTTCCTTGATGCGGGCCAACAGTTTTTGTGCAGGCTCCCAGTCCGGTTCCTGTCGGCAGGCTTTCAGTTCTGCTTCACTGAGTATTTTGCCTTCAAAGGCTTTTTTGAGGATGCTCTGGCGCAGGGCTTCTGATTGTTCGAGGCTTTGGTCTATTGTTTCTGATAGTTTATCGCATACGGATAGGCGAGTTTCGATTTCATGAACGATTTGATCTTGTTCTTTTTTTGAACAAATAGGAACACAATACTCTTTTATATCACCAACGTTGATGTGGGGAGCTGCACAACCGGTAATCAATGATTTTACAATTTTTAATATTCTTGGGGAATTAATATAATATGAAAGATAATTACAATCAATGAATGATCCTACTCTTAAAAGCATCATTCTTTGCCCTAAACAAACATCTATATTTTTATTCAAAATACAGGCAATTCCTAATATTCCGCCTTCTCTACTATATAATATGTCATTTTTTTTTGGTATTAGTCTTTCATTACGTTTTTTAAATATCTCTTCGGAAACATATTTAATCTTAGACAAATTCAATTTATTAGGAAAAAAGTTAGTTGTTCTTAAACAAATTTTACCTTCATCGGACCATTTAGGAGTGGAGTGTGGACAGTCTACAATTGTTGTGCAACAAGAATTTAATTTTTCCCATCCCCACTTTTCAGGCAACTCAGGTAATTCTTTCAATTGAGATTTCGTCAAAGGCGGAAATTTTTTTATCTGTTTTGGCCTTACTGGTTTTTTACCTTTTTCTCCATTGGCTTCCCATATTTTTAAAGACTGTTTCCAGTTAGTGAAATTTTGTTGGTACTGTTTTTCCTGCTCATTCTTTATATGCTCTAAAAGTTCATTGGCCGTTGATAACTCTGTTTGCTTCTCCCGCCACTCCTTGGTCAACTCCCCCTCAAATGCCTTTTTCAGCACAGCCTGACGATAGATTTCCAGTTTGACTTTAGCGGCTTTTAAGTTGGCAATACCGTTGTCCAGATCACTGAAGAGTTGATCTATTTTGGCAACTATGGCTCGTTGTTCGGGAAGGGGAGCCAGGGAAAATTTGATTTTTAAAATATCTCTTTTAGCCAAACTCGGTATAGTAGTGCTTTTGTCAATTTTTTTGAAATTAAAGCTGACGCAGAAATAGTAAATGTATTTTGAATTGATTTTATTGGACGGAGAGATACCAAAAGCGGTATCAACATTCCATAATTTTTGATTGACATAGATTGGACTATTGATTGTTCCTTTTCTTCCAATGATAGTAGTTCCCGGTTCGCATAAGTATTCATCTGCATATCCAAAGATCCCACCACTTCCGCAAATAGGGTATCTTCCTTTTGGGTTTTCAACCTGCTTTTGGTTTTTACCACCAATAATTTCGCAAGCATCCCCCAATTCTATCTCAATCCAGTCTTCTCTCATCAAGCCGCCAATACCTCATTTAATTCATCCATAATCCCATCCATCTTCTCACCAAACAACTGCCACATTTTACCCCTGCCGCCTTGAGCATCAAAGGGCGTATAATCCAAATCGTCCATTTCAACATGGAAACTGGCAGCAACATGATCTTTGAGCATCCTCAGCCACTCCATCTGCTCCTGGCTGAACTTCAACGTCCCGGCCTGTTTGCCAAACACCCAATTTTGAAAATTTTTATCCACCGTTTTCGTATAGGACGTTAGCTGTCCGTCAATGCCAGTCACCCTGCGGATCAATGAAACCAGCGCCACCAGTTCATTTTTGGGATTGTTGCCCTTTACCGCTTCCAATTGTGCATAGGCGTCCCACACATAATGCGGGGCCAACAACGGCTTTTCAAGTTTCAGCCTTTCAAACAGCTCCTTTATCATCTTAAAGGTGAGATCCCTTCTGCGGTGGGGCTGATCGTAAAAAAAACTCAAAGCGATGATTTCATCTTTGTGGGTTGTGATGTATTCGGAAAAATCCCTGACAACGTCCCGGGCTTTGTCTTTGGAATAACTATCCCACTCTGCTTTCACAAGCTTGTCCTGGTTCAGTGTATCAATGATTTGATCATGCACCCTGCGGACATTTTCTATATACTCGTTAAGGGCTCCGGTAAAGGGGGAAGCTGCCTTGTGTTGAAGGGCTTCCACTTCTTTTTGAATATTTTTTTCAATATCAGCCGGTGCCCCTCCCCTGTTTTCGTTTCGAACCCTTTGTTCTATATCTTCCATTGTATCGGCATCGTAGGCATTGAGCAGGTCTTTTACAACACCCTTCATACTCCTGCCCTGGGTGATTTTTTCAAACCTGCCTTTTTCTTCCTCGGAGAGTTGTTTTTCCAGCCGAATCAACCGATTGGCCAGGGACGTGAACAGGTCTTCATCTAAAACGCCCATGGCCACGGCACCCAGCAGATCTTTAAGGGGTACGCTGGGTTTTCGTTCCAGGGGGCGGCTGTCGGTTTTCCGGGATTTGGTTGCCCCCACTGCATCCACAATGACAAAATGGGTTTTGGTATGTCTGGCGGTGCAGCTCACCCGCTTTAAATCATCAAAATTAATGGTGCGGGTTCCCCGGCCCTTCATCTGCTCAAAGTAGTTGCTGCTTTTGACATCCCGCATGAAAAGCAGCACCTCCAAGGGTTTGACATCCGTTCCAGTGGCGATCATATCTACCGTCACGGCGATGCGTGGTGCCCATGAGTTGCGGAATCGGTTCAACACCGACTTGGGATCTTCTTCAATTTTATAGGTGATCTTTTTACAAAAATCATTTCCTTCACCAAACTCCTCCCGGATGATTTGAATAATATCGTCTGCATGGCTGTCAGTCTTGGCAAATACCAATGTTTTTGGCACTTCAAATTCACCCTTTTCATCAAATCGATCCGGGAACATGGCGGGCAGACTCTTTTTGTACGCCTGTATGATGTGGCGTATCTGGCTGGGGTTCACCACGTCTTTATCCAACTGATTGGGGGCGTATTGGTAATCTTCGTCCAGTTGCTCCCAGCGTTTTTTGCGGGTGAGCTTTTCCCGCTTGTCCACATAGGCCTTGGCCTTGATGGTTGCACCGGCTTTTGTGATCTCAGTTTCAATGCTAAAGACATCATAGGGGACATTCACCCCGTCAATCACCGACTCTTCATAGGTGTATTCACTCACCAGATTTTCATGGAAAAATCCAAAGGTTCGCTTGTCAGGGGTGGCGGTCAGCCCGATTAAAAACGCATCGTAATAATCCAGCACCTGTTTCCACAAATTGTAAATGGATCGGTGGCACTCATCAATGATGATGAAATCAAACTGTTCAATGGGATTTTTTGCAGAATATTCCACGGGCATGGGGGCTTTTTTCTGCCAGCTCCAGGCGGATTCATTGGGGTTATCATCCTCTACAGTGGATTCCAGCTCCACCCCCTTAAGAATGGCGTAGAGACGCTGAATGGTGGAGATACACACCTGATTGTCCGGGGCAATATAACTTGAGGTCAATCTCTGCACATTGTAAAGTTCGGTGAATTTTCGGTTATCATCGGTGGATTGGTATTTTATAAACTCCTGCTCGGCCTGCTCCCCCAGATTTCGGGTGTCCACCACAAACAGAATGCGTTTTGCATGGGCATGTTTTAACAGGCGATATACAAAGGTACAGGCGGTGAATGTTTTCCCGGCCCCGGTGGCCATTTGAATCAATGCCCTGGGGCGGTTGTCTTTAAAGGAGGTTTCAAGATTTTTGATGGCATTGATCTGGGCGGGGCGTAAGCCTTCTTCACTGAGTTCCGATATTTTCCCCAGCCGTGCCCGCAGGGTTTCAGACTGCCGGAACCATTCTGCCAGGGTGTCTGGTTGATGAAACTGAAACACAGATCTTGATCTTGGTTTTGGATCTCTATAATCGGTGAAGCGGGTTAAAGCTCCGGTACTTTCATAGACAAAAGGAAGCGGAGCCTTATTGAGATTATATTTAAGGGTGGCTTTTGCATAATAGGCCGCCTGGTCTTCATGGGCTGTAATTTTTTCGCCTTCTTCTACCCGTTTGGCTTCAATGACCCCGACGGGTTTTTTGTCCACAAACAATACATAATCCGCAGGCCCGATGTCTGTCTGATATTCTCTAACCGCCACCCCCCTGGCCGCTGACAAGTCCACTTTCTTTTTTGACTGCACCACCCATCCGGCAGAATTGAGCATTTTGTCGATGTCGTCTCGTGCTTTTTCCTCTGGCGTTTGATTTGTCATGGATGGCAGCCTTATTTTTTGTTGTGATTAATCAGAAAGTCTCATCACCATTCCTGAAATCTCTATAAGTTAATGTGGATTCAAATTTTGATCTCAAACCCGCTCAGCGGTTAAATGATGTCCAAAGCATTTAATATGATAATGCCGACAACGGTGTTTACCCATTCAAAATTATGATTTTTCACACAAATCCGTGATGGCCCCCCTAATCTTTCTTGTCCAATGGAGCAGATGAAATATCCAAATGTATATTTTTACTATCCAGCCTTAGATCATGCCCCATAATAAAAGTTCTAATACCGGGAAATAATTTTTTCTTTCTTTCAAGTAAATTTTCAAATACACGGAGCATTATAGATACATCCTGGGCATCAGAATCCTTAGGAAAAATCTCTTCGATATATTTTTCTTGTAATTCAACTTGCTCCTCCGAAGGCAAAAATGCCATATTCCATGTACAGACTGTTAAAGATATTATTGTACGAATCCGAATTTCATTGCCCCAATACATTCTGATATAAGGTTCTGCCAATTTTAAAATTACAGCTGACATTTTTATTTCAGTAGGAGTATTGATAAAATTAATATTTTCTGAATTAATTCCCTGTGTTCTAAGAGAATCCAACACCTTCATATTGAGATCATGGTACTTGGCTTGGGAAGTATTATCCTTTTCAATGTTTTTATTTTTTGATTTGGAAGGCTTACTCTTCTTATTTTTTGATATCTTATTTTTTTTCTTAGCCATTTTTTATTTCATCTATTTCAATATGTTATTCGTTGCACAACGGAGAAGGCTGTTTTATCAATGCCATTGCCTGCCATAAATTTCACTATTTTTTTCAATAAAACCCAGCCATCAACCGCCCCAACCAGAATACCAACATGGCCAGAAAAGAGGCCATGAGCATGAGATCGCAAGCCATGGAGATCTTATCAAGCCCAGGCCGGGCAAACCCAGTACCAATAAAAGGTTTTTCCACCAACTGTCCATGGTAATAATTGGGACCACCCAGCTTGATGGCCAAGGCACCGGCAAAGGAGGCTTCGGGATATCCGGCATTGGGACTTTTGTGGCTTCTGCCTTCTTTTAAGGCGGTTAAAAAGCCCCGTTTACCCCGATGCCATGAAAGCAGCGACGCTGAAAGGAAAATAAAAATCACCGACAACCGGGCTGGAATATAGTTAGCCACATCATCAATGCGGGCCGCAGCCCTGCCAAACAACAGATATCGTTCATTTTTATATCCCACCATGGAGTCCAGGGTATTCACCATTTTATAGGCCAGGGCCAAGGGCACCCCGCCCAGGAAATAAAAAAACAGGGGAGACAGGAAACCATCCACATAGTTTTCCGCCACGGTCTCCACGGCTGCGCTGACCACGCCGGTCTCATCCAGGGTGTCCACCTCCCGGCCCACAATCATGGAAACCTGTTTGCGCCCAGCAGCAATCCCCCCGGTTTCAAGGGCTTTTCCCACCAGGGTGGCTTCTTTATCCAAGGTTCTTGCAGAAAAGCAATAATAAAGCAGGATTATTTCCACAAATGTACCCAAATTAGGGTGAAGTGTTGAACAAAATCGCACCACCAAAAAGGAAATGACCCAAGTGGCACTGATGAGAAACAGGGCAAAGAGCAGTCCGGCCCTGAATTCATTTTTAATCCAATTTCGAAATGTTTTTTCGCACCCGGAGATGGCATGGCCCATCCAGACAATGGGATGGGGCAGGCACCGGGGATCACCCAAGAGCAAATCCAGCCCAAAGGCAAGGGGCAGGATGATCAGACTCATGTCAAAACTCATTTATATTTCTTCCCCTAATTTAGACTACACCCTTCATGATTTGAGCCAAATGCAGATTAGTCTCCCGGTCCCTGAGGGAAAACCTCACAAACCGATCTGATAATCCATGGAAATTGGCGCAATCCCGTATAAGAACCCGCTCATCCCCCACCAATCTGCACACGTCAACGGAATTCATACTTCCCAAGAGTTCCGCAAGCATGAAATAAGTATCCGAGGAGTAGAGTTTCACCGCATCAATTCCGGCCATGGCCTCTTGAAAGATCTGCCGCTCCTCCATCACAAATTGCCGGGTGCTTTCCATGAACGGGGCAATTTGTTCCGGATTTTCCAGGATATGGACAATGGCAGCCTGGGAAAGGGCATTCACCGACCAGGGCTGATAAAATCGCATCAGTTTTTCAATTACCCCGGGGTCGGCACACAAATATCCTGTGCGAAGGCCGGGAATCCTGAATATTTTAGACATGGAAGAGAGCACAATAAGGTTGGGGAAACGGGTTTCTGCCACAAGGGAAATTTTTTCAGCATTTTCCACAAAGGGAAGATAGGATTCATCCACCACAAACCAGGTGTCTGGATGTTCTTTTATAAGGGAAATAATTTCTTCAACGGGAATCAGGGTACCTGTGGGGTTGTTGGGATTGCAGATGATCACGGCATCCACGTCAGGTGCCATGGAAGCAATCTTTGAAAGATCCTGCTGAAAGGCATCCTCATTGGATGACATGCAAAAAGAATAATTGGCATCGTGCATGATGCATCCGTCCCTGTAATCGGCATAGGTGGGGCCAGCAATGAGAACTCGCTTCCAGGAAAGTGCCCGGGGAAGCGTATATATAAACCAGGTGGTGCCATTGCCCCCCATGACCCTTCCTGCATCCACATGATAATAGGCGCTGAAGGCATTTACCATGTCCAGGGCATCTGCCTGGGGCAAAGAACGTATCTTATGAATATTGTCAGTAATGAACGCCTCAAGTCCCTCCGGGGGCCCCAAAGGATTGATGTTGCTGCTCATGTCTATGATCTCATCCACGGTACAGCCATTTCGCTGTGCCAGGGCCTGAACATTGCCACCATGGCCTGTAATCATCTTTCAAACTCCTAAAATTATTAATTTAATTTAAAATTTGTATTATGCGCTTAGGGGGACAGATTTTTAAATCTGTCCCCGCCTGAAATGGAAAAATCATTTCGAACTCATTCCTTATTGGCCTTTTTAATGCTTATTACGCTGACACCAAGGGCATCTTCAAAAGCATGGAGCCTGGTAAAAAATTCAGCATTCATTTACCCAACGGGGAGGAAGAAAGAACTGACTCATCAATTACGAATAAATTGACATACCTGCGCCAAGAAAGAGAATAGCTTCGGTGACCTCGGTCATGGCCCCCAGCATATCCCCGGTGATACATTCCATTTTTTTCTGGTAAAACCAAAGCATCAGAAAAACTGTACCCGCAAAAAATAGATTCAACACAAGGCCTCTGCACCCCATAAACAGGGAACAAAACAGGGGGATACCCAACCATATGAAATCCTTCAAGGGAAGACGTTTTTCAAAAAGATCATGGCCCGTACCGGTGTTTTCCCTCCCATACTGGAGATATCGGATACCAAAAAGCATGCCTCCCCGGGCATAGGCGGGAACAATAATCAGTAACACCAAAAAAGTCCCCCCGGTGCACACGGTTTTTGCGGCATAAATGCCTGCTATTTTAAGAGACAGCACACAAAAAATAGCCACCAGGCCCATCATGCCGGTGCGACTGTCCTTCATGATCTCCAGTGCCCGTTCCCGGGATCGGTGGCTGAAAAGACCGTCCGCCGCGTCCCCCAGGCCGTCCAGATGAAAAGCACCAGTGACGCCCACTAACAACAACACATCCACAAGGGCCACCACCGGAAGAGGCCAGAGCAATGAGGCCACCGTATCCACAAGGGCCAGCAACACGCCTGCCATCAATCCCACCACTGGAAAAAAACGAATCATTCCTGTGGGGGAAAAGGTATTGCCCCTGCCTGCGGGCAAAATGGTGATGAACATAATGGCGGATCTTAAATCCACCCAGAATCCCTTTTTTTCTTCCATAATACTTCCTTATAACGGCCATGTCCTAACGGACATTGAAAATTTCTCTTGGTTTGCCCACAACAAAGCTTAAAAATCCCCCAGGTTTGTCGGGATTTTCTTGTAAAAACGGGGTCAAGCCTGGCTTATGGGCATTTTTCGACACCTCATGCAAACCGTGAAGCCCTGAAATAACACCCATAAGCCAAGCCTGACCCCCACTCTACATTCCATTAGCCCTTACAGGTTTGATAGAAAATGCCTCTTTCCTGGCGCAGGGATTCAATGGTTCCCTCAAGCTCCAGAACGGAAAGGTATTTATTGATATCATTGATATGGGTTCCCAGTATAGACGCCAAGTCTTCGGGGGTACACGGTCGCCGGTGGATAGTCTCCAAAATGGCAGATTCCATATCTTTTCGATAGGCCTTTGTTCCCTTTCTCTGGGTGACTGCGGCAATGATCTCCACCCGATCTTTTCCCAGAAAAGTTTGAATTTCCAATAATCTTTCGGGGGTGGCAGCGGAAATATCAGACACGGCACCAGGTCGATCCAGGGTGTTAAGCTGTACCACATCTGGCAAAATGGTATCACAGGCCTGTTTCAAAGCGGCCAGATCTTCACGGCTGTCGTTGACCCCGGGCAAAATAAGAATTTCCAGGGCCAGCTTCCCGGTGTAGGATTTCTGAAAATCAGCAATGCCTTTGATATAATTATCCAGGTTTATTTCAGCACATGGCCGGTTGATTTCTTGAAAAGAAGAAATAAGCGCGGCATCCAGGGAGGGCATGACCAGATCCGCAGGCAGCAGAGCATCCCTGACCTCTTTATGACAAAGCAGGGTGCCGTTGGTCAACACCGCAATGGCAACCTCTGGTTTTTTCTCCTTAATCCAGGCAATAACATCCCCAATACGGGCGCTTAAGGTGGGCTCACCGGATCCAGAAAAGGTAATATAATCGGGGTCTGGATTTTGTTTGAAATAGTCTTCCAACTCTTCAATCACCACATCATGGGGAACATATTCTTTTCTCTCAACGGTGAGTTCAGTGGTTCTGCCGCACTCACAGTAGATGCAATCCAGGGAACATATTTTGTGGGTCACCAGATCCACCCCCAGTGACATGCCAAGCCGCCGGGAGGGAACAGGACCAAAAAGATATTTATACATGGCCTAACTCCTTAGTTATTCACACAAAAAAAAATTCATCAAGTTCAAACACAAACTTGACAAATTATCAACCTGATGGTGCAAATGCAAGGGAAATAAACACCTGTCAAATCTTTCCCCTGCTTTACAATCAATCAATATACTGATAAAAAAACATCTGACACAAGCCTGATCCCGCTGCGTTATCAGCGCACTGGAATAGTTGCCATGGGGAATCAGACAGCAGGTATCAATTTTTCTTAAAATCCACAATTTCCGGACCGCCATGCATAAAAGACAACAAAACATTATCAAACGAATCCAGACCATGGGGTACGTGTCCATTGAAGACCTTGCTGGACAGTTCAACGTAACCCCCCAAACCATCAGACGAGACATAAACGCCCTGGAGCAACAGGGACTTGTGAAGCGCTACCATGGAGGGGCCGGGCTCTCCACCAGCGTTGAAAATATCGGATACGCCACCCGGCAAATTCTGTGCCTCAAGGAGAAAAAGACCATTGCAAAAATGGTGGCAGCCCGGATTCCCCCCCGGGCATCGGTGTTTATTAACATCGGCACCACCACGGAGGAAGTGGCCAGGGAGCTTTGCAAAAAAGAGGGGCTCCGGGTGATCACCAATAACCTGAACGTTGCTGTGATCTTGAGTCGGAATCCAGACATTGAAATTTTCATGGCAGGGGGGGTGGTCAGAAATAAAGACTGTGGCATCACCGGTCATGCCACCCTGGATTTTATCCGGCAGTTCAGAACTGATTTTTGCATTATCGGTATTAGCGGCATCGGTAAAAATGGAGAACTTCTGGATTTTGATTACAGAGAGGTGCGGGTGGCCCAGGCAATCATTGAGAATTCTGCCCGCGTCATGCTTGTAGCGGATCACACCAAATTCGGCAGAAATGCCATGGTTCACCTGGGAGCGCTAACTGATATCAATGAGCTGTTCACCGACAAAAAACCTGGAGAACATATGGTTCAACTTCTTAAAGAGGCTGAAGTACAACTTCACCTGCCTTAGGAATAGAAACTAAATAACTTGAACATTATTTAATGCAAACTCAAAGGAACAGTCACTATTACTCGTGTGATGCATCTTGCTCTTATACCAAAATCAATTATTATCTTTGCTCAAGTTAATAAGTTTGCGTTCCTTAGCGGTAAATTGAGAAATGCTAACCCTTAAATTCATGCAACGGGCAACCAAATGGTAAAACAAGCCCCCCGGGAATCCATATTCTCCACACGAATACTTCCCCCATGGTTTTCAATGAACCCATTGCACACCGAAAGGCCCACTCCCATACCCAGAACATTCTTTGTGGTATAAAAAGGATCAAACACATAGTCAATGTCTTCTGTTGCAATGCCCGGGCCGGTATCTTGAAACTGAATTTCAATGGCCCCGTCCAGTAAAACGGATGTAATCACCACCTGCTTTACCTGTGTCTGTTCATCCATTGCTTCCAAGGCATTGTTCACCAGATTTAAAATCACATGGCTGAGTTGCGAGGAAGAGGCATCAATCAAAGGAATGTTTGACGAAAGATTCAAAGACAACCCTACACCCGCCTGCTGGATATGGAGCCTCACCAGGGAGATGGTGCCC